>Ga0210410_10004825_pt1 | contig 11797 bp, 9 predicted proteins | sample IncBWC4MmetaG_FD_161058 | JGI IMG/M metagenome (GOLD analysis project Ga0210410, IMG submission 161058) | Forest soil microbial communities from Barre Woods Harvard Forest LTER site, Petersham, Massachusetts, United States - Inc-BW-C-4-M | ecosystem: Environmental > Terrestrial > Soil >... | reverse complement strand
TAAGGGTGTGTTGGCTCGCAACCGGAAAAATCCAGTGCAGAATTGGAATCAAGATTCTGGAAGTTTCCGCACTGCTGAAGTAGTGGGTTGAGAAGGTGGAGATGAGCACAGCCACGCAAACGGCTGGAATCCAGTATTTGAGGCGATGTCCCATATGGAATTATCGGCTGAGGGGGTAAACAATCCCTAGTAAAGTTTTCCTTTCTGGCGAAGATCTTCGAGAAAAGCTTGCACGGCCTCTTTCCAGCTACGCAAGGCGATGCCGTAGGAAGCCAGGGCCTTTGGGGACAAAACGGAATAGGCGGGGCGCGCGGCAAGGCGACCGGCCTGGTCGGATGTAATCGGGGAAATGGGGGTGCTCCGACCCGCCCGTTGCAGAATTTCTTTTGCAAATTCGAACCAGGAACACGTTCCCGAGTTTGTGATGTTCAGGACGCCATGCGCGTCCAAGCGGACTAATTCGCGAATGGCAGTTGCGAGATCCTTCGTATACGTCGGGGAGCCGACCTGGTCGGCGACAACTCTCAGTTCCGGAAGGGAATCGGCCGCCTGGAGAATTTTCTCGGGGAAACTGATCTTGGACGCGCCAAAAAGCCACGACGTTCGGATGATTAGCCAACGCCCGGCCTCTTCTTGAACGGCCCGTTCGCCGGCGGCTTTGGAAGCGCCGTAGACGTTGAGGGGGTGCATGGCGTCGTATGGTTCGTAAGGGCGATTGGATGTGCCGTCAAAAACGTAGTCTGTGCTCAGATAACATAGTTTCACTTCAAGCTCACGCGCAACGAGGGAGACATTCTTCGTGCCATCTCGATTCACTGCGAAGGCCAGATCCGGGTTCCGTTCGCTCCCATCAACATCCGTGTAGCCGGCGGTCAGGATGACCCAGTCGGGACGTTCCCGGGTCACCAGCCGACGCACCTGTTCAGGCTCGCGGATGTCAGCAACATGGAAATTCGCGGGAATGATAACGTCGCATGTCCAGTCCTCGGCGAGGTCACTCCCCAGCAAGCCATTAGAACCGATGATTAGAATTCGCATTAGTCCAGATGTTTAGCGATACTCTGAAGTCGAAAAACGCGGGGAATCGAGAGGAACCGCCGCGCAGTGGGTCAACCTAAGAGCGAAAAGTCTCCGAACGGCGGTTATAGTGGCGCTCATAGTAGTTGCGGTATTCTCCGGAACGCGCGTGATCGAGCCACTCGGAATTGGCACGATACCACTCGATCGTTTTGCGCATACCCTCTTCGAAGTTGACGAGCGGGCTCCAACCAAGTTCACGCCGAATTCTCGAACTGTCAAGCGCGTAGCGGCGATCGTGCCCGGGGCGATCCTGAACATACTGAATCAGGGAATCGGGTTTGCCAAGAATTTGCAGGATTGTACGAACGATTTTCAGGTTGGGCTGCGACGCGCCGGAAGACACATTGTAGATGGAGCCCGGTTTGGCTTTATCGAGCGCTAGAACGATGGCGCTGCAATAGTCTTCCACGAAAAGCCAGTCGCGTTCCTGCATGCCATCCCCATAAACCGGAAGAGGTTTGTCTTCGTTTGCGTTTGCGATCATCAACGGGACTAATTTTTCGGGAAACTGAAACGGCCCGAAATTGTTGGTGCAACGAAGGATGACGGTGAAGATTCCATAGGTGTTGGCGTAGGCGGTGATGAAGTGCTCCGCAGAAGCTTTGCTGGCCGCATACGGGCTGCGCGGGTCGAGCGGTGTATCTTCCTTGAACGCCGCGCCAGCGGGGGCGCTGCCATAAACTTCATCGGTGCTGATGTGAATGAACCGGAGGTTTGGAAAAACACGCGCTGCTTCCAGCAGGCACTGTGTGCCGAAAATGTTGGTTTTGAGAAAAGGAGAAGCGTCCTCAATGCTGCGATCCACATGCGTTTCCGCGGCAAAATGAATTACGGCGTCAAATCCGCGCCGGAACAGTTCGGTGACCGCGGTACGGTCGGTGATGTCACCGCGAATGAAGTGGTAGCGCGGATCGTGTGTGACATCCGTGAGGCTTTCCGGGTTGCCCGCGTAAGTCAATTTGTCGAAGTTGACGATTTCAATGTCGCGGCGGTCCTTCAGAAGAAAGCGCACGAAATTAGAGCCGATAAACCCCGCCCCGCCTGTAACGAGTACTTTCACCTACCTCCTGCCTTTCTCGAGATCCAAAATCCGAGCGTAATCGAAATTCCCGGGCCGCCTTATTTAGCATCTTCGGATGGCCGCGGGGGTTTCCCTCGCCCGGGCAGTTTATTGGTACCCGTTGCGGCGGCGAGATTTGTTGCACGCAGCAGGGATTCGAAAGTTCCGGCGTCGGTCCACCAACCGTCCAGGATGCTGTGGGTCAGAGTTTTTTCCTTAACGTACATATTATTGACGTCGGTGATTTCCAGTTCGTTTCGCCAGCTTGGCTTGGTTTTGCCGATTTTTTTAAAAACCGTCGAATCAAAAAAATAAATTCCGGTCACAGCGTATTTCGACTTGGGCTTCTTCGGCTTTTCTTCAATCTTGAGTATTTTGCCGCCGGAAAGTTCAGGGCAACCGAAGCGCTCCGGGTCGCGCACTTCCTTCAGGAGAATGTGGGCGCCGCGTTTTTGTTTTTCAAAGGACTCTTTCGCCTCGATTATATTATTTTCGATGATGTTGTCGCCGAGGACGACGCAGATCTTTTCATCTTCCACAAAAGGCTGGGCGAGGCGCAAAGCGTCGGCGATGCCCCCTTCACCTTCCTGGTAGGTGTAATGAATGCGGTGGAGGCCGAATTCCTTCCCATTGGAAAGCAGTCGAATGAAATCGCCCGAGTTTTGCCCGCCCGTGACGACAATGATGTCGCGAATGCCCGCATCCACCAGAGTCTGGATGGGATAAAAGATCATCGGCCGGTCATAGACCGGAAGCAAATGCTTGTTGGTGACGCGCGTGAGTGGATAGAGGCGGGAGCCTTTCCCTCCGGCAAGCACGACACCTTTCATGGGCAATCCTCTCCTACTATTCATTCTCCCGCGTTAAAGTCCGTGCGCGGTTGAAAAGTTTGAAGGTTCTGAACGTATCACCCAAGCGCATGAGTTGAACAATCCGAACCCGCCTAATTTTCGCTTCGTCTATCGAGAGATGCAAATGAGGCGGAGCAAGATTCAGCCCGAGCCGAATTGATGCTTGTCGAAAAAAAGACAGACGAATGAATTCCGGAGGGCGACAATCGAATTAACCGCCAGAGAGCTGAGAAAGCGCGTGACGCGCCTGGTCGGCAAGCGGAGACGCGGGATTTAAACTGATGACCTTTTCGAGCTCAGTCTTCGCACGAGTTGGATCATTGAGCTTCTGGTAGGTCAGGCCCAGGTGATAACGGTAGGATTGATTATTCGGAATGGCCTTCACCGCGTCCTCCAGGAGCGGTGCGGCGACGGAATAGCCGCCATTATTGTAATAGGCCCATCCGAGCGTATCGGCGGCGTTGGGGAGATTGGGGAGTCCCTTCCTAGCAGTCTGGGCCAGAGTCAGAGCAACGGTCGGGCTGCCACCATGTTCGAGGAGCAGATAAGCCAGATTATTAGAAGCAAGGGCGTTCTCCGCGTCAGTTGTTAACACTTTTTGATAGGTCGATTCGGCCTGCTGCCAGTTCCCGGACTGTTCGTAGAGGGCGCCCAAAGCGATTTGCAGGCGGAGATCGCGAGGGGAGAGTTCGATGGCCTGTTGGTAGAGGGCTATAGCTTTATCCGGTGAGCCGCCCGCAGACTGCAATTGCGCGAGAAGCACTGTGGCGGGGACATCATTTTTATTCAGCGCGAGAACTTGATTCGCCGAAAGTTCCGCCTGTTTAAATTGTTTTGCCTGCACCTGAAGTTCGGCGAGCAGCATGAACAGTCCGGGGCTGTTAGGGTTTCGCTTAATCTGTTCCTGCACGAAGGCCATCGCATCGGTGGGCTTATTTTTTGCTTCATCGACCTGAACCATTCCACGAATCGCTTCGAAGGAATTCGGATCGCGAGTGAGTGCCTGGCGGAACATTGCCTCCGCATCCGCAATGCGCTTTTGGGCCAGCCGCAAATCCCCCATTTTCAAATAGTAGAGCGGACTTTGCGGGCCCATCCGTTGCAGGTTCATCAAATCCGCTTCGGCACCGACGGCATCGCCCAGATTCATACGCGCGGTGGCATGATACAGATAACCTTCCGCGGAGTTAGGGGCGTGGTTTTTCAGCTGATTGCTCAAATCTTCCAAGCTTTTCCAGTCTCCCCTGGCCGCAGCACTTTTTGTCAGAGCGAGCCAGGCTTCCGTAAGATTGGGGCGGAGCCGCACAGCCTCTCGCCACTGGCTCTCTGCCTGCTGCGTGTTACCCTTCTCAACGAATGCCAGACCCAATTGATAGTGGCCCACCGCATTGTCGGGAGAACTCTTCAGCGCGGCCTGCAGCGTCGTGAGGGCTTCGTCCGGTTTTTGCTGGCGAAGCAGGATTTGCCCCTTGAGGACGAGGGTCTCGGCATCCAGGGGGATTTTCTTCAAGATGGCTTCTGTGCGTGAAGAAGCATCGTCCAGGCGGTTGTTCAGAATTAGCAATTGGATATAAGTTCTCTGAACAGAAAGATCGTCGGGGTACTTTGCAGAGAGACCGCCAAATTCACCGGTTGCCTTGTCAAGTTGACCGCGGGAAAGATAGGAGTCTCCCAGCATGCGGTAAGCGGCGGGCTTGGTGCTTAACTGATTCTTGGCATCGGTCAAAACCTGCTCCGCCTGCGCCGTTTGGCCTTCGGAATAGTAGAGGACCGCGAGAGCAGCCCGTGGAGAAAGTTCCTGAGGAGCAACAGCGATCGCGGCTTGAAACTGTTTTTCAGCTTCCGGATTGCGTTTCAGTTGGTGGTATAAACCGCCAAGCGTTATGTAGGAAGCGATGGCCTTGGGGTCTAGGCTCTGGGCTTTGAGCAAGCTGGTCTCTGCATCTTTGAGATTTCCGGATCGAGTCTGCAGTTGGGCGAGATTCAGATAAGTTGCAGCGCGCTCTGGCGCCATCTTCACCGCGTCATTAGCTTCCAGCAAAGCGTCCACTGAGTTGCCGAGAGCGGCGTCGGCGTCGGCGAGGAGGATTTGCGCGTCAACACTGCTGGGAATGGCTTTGAGGACGAGCTGGGCGCTGTCCTTGGCCTCCTGCTTTTTTCCACCGGCGAGCCGCAATCTGCCGAGTTCCAAATGTGCCTGCCAGTTGTCCGGCTGGAGTTCGATAGTTCGCTGAAGTTCGGCGAATGCCGCCGACCAACTCGCGAGCTTGAGTTGGGTTTCCGCGAGCTTAAAGTGCGCTTCCGCGTAACGTGGGTCGAGTTGGATGGCGCGGCCATAGTAAATCAAGGCATCCGGATATTTCCCCTGGTCAAAACTTGCATTGCCTTTCGCCAGGAATTTCTTTGGATCGCGGTTGCAGCCGGCACAGAAAGCCAGCAGGAGAAAGAACAACGCCCCCGAGGTTCGTGGGGAGAACCAATTGTGGCCGCGCCGAGAAACATTCTGAAAAACGGTGGATTTCATAATTGCTCGAAAAAGCAATTTTGCACCCCTAGCTCCATGGTCACAAGCGCGATTCTGGATAACAGTTAAATTTAAGAGAATCTATCGGATAAGGCACTTGGATTCGAATTTGGGGGAATTCTATCAGTAACCCATTCATTCAAGCTAGAAATGAAAAAGGCTTGGAGGGGAACCGGCTGGACAAAAGGGACATTTTTTTTCCGTTCTTTCTAGCCGGAGTCGCGGGAAGGGCTACTGCTTCGAGGTGTCCATCGTTCGGCAAGGTGCATCTTATTGATATTGCAGTGGTTGTTTTTCTGTGTGAGAATCGACGAATGGTTGAGAGTATTTCTGCTTGGTTATTCTCGTGCACTTTGTTTCACGGGGATAGACTCCTCTCGAGACAGCCCGGAGTGAGTTTTAGGGCGGCTCCAAAACGAGGTCGTGGAAAATGGTACGCAACGGGGAAGTAACACTTGCTGATGCGAGGCGGGTCTTCCGTCGCCACTGGTGGATTCCGGCTTTCGTGACCGTGGCACTCGGCGTTATAGGCTTGGGAGCCTCGCTCGTTCTCCCGAAAAAATACTCTTCCTCCACACTCGTCCTAGTTGAACAGCCCACAGTACCTAAAGACTTGATCAAGCCAGTGATTACCGACGACCTGAATCAGCGCATGGCCTCGATGAAGGCGCAGATCCTGAGCCGGTCAAGGCTGGAATCGATTATCAACAAATTTAACTTGTACCCACAAGAACGCCACACGACCCACATTGAAGACTTAGTCGAGAAATTGAAGGCCGCGATCGACGTGGAACTGATTCAGCCGATGGCGGGGTCGATCAATCACGAGCCTCCAGGGTTCAATGTGAGCGTCACATTTGATAACCCGCAATTGGCACAGCAAATATGTCAGGAAATCACCTCGATGTTCATGGAGCAGAATGCGACGGTGCGGGTCAGCCAATCGAACAAAACTACCCAATTCCTGACCGAGCAGCTGAACGAAGCGAAGACAAAACTCGACGAACAAGACAAGCGGTTGGCGCAGTTCAAAGCTGAGCACCGAGTATCCATGCCGGATCGTGAACAGACGAACCTCACTCTTCTGAGCGGAATGAATGCGCAATTGGATGCAACTACCCAGGCCCTGACTCGCGCGCAGCAAGACAAGTCCCTGAACGAAACGCTGTTGACCAATCAGGAAGCCACCTGGAAAGCCGGTCAAGTGGGGCAACAAAACCCGGAAACGCAGGACCAGGAGATGACTGCGCTGCAACAGCAACTTTCGGCGCTGCTGGCAAAATACACTCCGGAACACCCTGACGTGATCAAAGTGAAGGCGCAGATCGAAGATCTGAACCGAAGAATGTCCGAGGCGCCTGGTTCCAAGCCGACGGCATCGGCTGCACAGGCTGCGCTCCACGAACCGCCGGTGATTCAGCAATTGCGAAGCAGGATCAAGCAGGATGAATTCACGATCGCAGACATGACGAAGCGTCAAGTGCAGATTCAGGATCAGATTCGAGGGCTCCAGGGCAGCTTGCAAGCAAGTCCTGTCGTGGAACAACAATTGAAAGAGTTGACGCGGAGCTACCAGACGGCTTCGGACATTTACAATGATTTGTTGAAGAAACGGGAGAATTCGGCAATGGCAACGGATTTGGAGCATGAACAAGAAGGGGAGAATTTCAAAGTGCTTGACTCCCCCAGCCTGCCGACCAACCCGTCCTTTCCGAAGAAAGGGGTCTTTGCTGGGGGTGGTTTGGGCGCCGGACTTGCGCTATCTTTGGGTATTCTTTATTTGCTAGCGATCAGCGACAAAGCCATGTACACCGAGCGGGATGTAGAACTGTGCTTAAAGATGCCTGTTTTGGCGGGCGTGCAGAGTTTTGACGTGAAAACGAGTGGAATGCAAAGACTGGAAGCACACTAAGAATTTACCCGGGCAAAGGTTGCAGGGCTGAGTTGCCGGCGCGAAAGGGAATCAAGAAAAACGGAATGAGTCGAATCCATGAAGCGCTAAAGAAGGCAGCCTCGGAGCGAAATGCCCGCTTTGATGCCGGAGCGGCCCCTGAATTAATCGAACTCGCGGGAGAAAAGCTCGTTGCAGACGCACGGCCAGAAGCAGTTGCCGTGGAAGTTCAGAAAAGCCTTGCTGAATCAGCTGTTTCCGCTCACCCTCAATACGCCGAGTTGTTAAAAAAATGCCAGCGCACCGAATGGAAGATTGATCCCCGTTATAGCGTGTTTGTGAATGAATCGGGTGAGCAGAGCGGAGCGGAGAAGTTTCGAACTCTGAGGTCCAGACTCTACCAAATCGCGGCTACGCGACCGCTGAAACGGATTCTGGTGACAAGCAGCGTTCCGGAAGAGGGAAAAACTTTCATTACTTCGAATCTGGCGCAGTCGATTGTGCGGCAAGAGGACCGCAAAGTGTTATTAATTGACGGAGATCTTCGTGCATCTCGGCTCCATCGCTCCTTGGGGGCTTCGGCCGGGCCGGGACTAAGTGATTACCTGCGTGGTGAAGCTGATGAATTCCAAATTATCCAGATGGGCAAGGAGCCGAATCTTGGTTTGATTGCCGGCGGCAAGGAGGTCTCGAATCCGAGCGAATTATTGCACAGCAAGGCAATGGAGACGCTGTTGGATCGATTGACCCCGTTGTTTGACTGGGTGATTCTGGACTCGCCTCCCGCGATCGCCGTGCACGACGCAAGCATACTTGCTGATATTTGTGACGGGGTGTTGTTTGTGGTGCGCGCCGGTGCGACTGACTTTGAAGTAGCCCAAAAGGCCGCTAGCGAGTTTGACGAAAAACGAATCTTGGGAGTCGTCTTGAACCGGGTGGAGAAGAGCGAAGGTGATTCCTACTACTATGGATATCCACGCAAGGAAGAGGAGCGCTAGAAGGAATTGTCCCCGGGATTACGTGAGACGGTTTCAGGCAAGCGTGGAGGCGGTAGGGGACGGAGACGCGACTTGCTCGCCTCGCCTCAACCACCAGTAGATAGGCCACAGTAGTGCCAGGCCGATGAGAAAGAAGACAACGCCTCCATCCCTGTGCAGCCTTCCATAAAGAAATTCAGGGTTCACATAGTTGGCTAGAATCGTAAGAGTGGCAATCCTGACCCCGTTTTTAACCACCATCATGAGAAGGCCGGCCGAGACGAAGAGTGCTTTCTTCCAGAAAGTTGAAAAAGCAAAGTGTGCAACGAGCAAGGCCAGTATCAACAGCGCGATGCTTGAACGGATTCCGCTGCACTCTTGGGCGACTTCGATATTTATTTTAGGCAGATGAAAAACAAAGCCATCGCGCAAAATGGGAGTCCCAGTCCAGTCGAAAATCAGTTCGGCCACGGCGGCCGAGCCGGCCTGCAGCAAATAGATGATCCGGTCCAAAAGTGGTTGGGGTAAGGGCACCAGGAACAGTAGAAATGCCAGGGAAAATCCGAGCGACTTGGCAGAACCGCGCCCAAATATAGCGACAAATCCCGCGACGATAAACAAGACGAGGGCAAGCATCGCGGTTGCCATCGAAACAGTTTCATCCGCAAAGGAACTCCGAATGAGCATCGCGGAGAAAGCCACTGCAGGAAGCGCAAACCAGAGAGCAGCGGCAAGGTCAAGGGAGCCAGAAGCAATCTTTCGCTTCTCAAGATAAATCAGCCATACCACAAGGAATGGAATCAGAAGCATGTGGGAGGCATTGTCGTTATTTGCGGCGTACCGAGCTACCGACAAAAGAGGCTTCCAGAAGGCCATGCAGCACAACGCAAGCCAACCGGCATAGAGGCCACGGGGGTGGCTGACGAATGAGTTCGAAGGGTTCACCAGTGGTCCAATTATAAGGGACAAGGGAGCACGTTGCAGGCCTTCTTGTCGAGATGGCGTTCTAGAGAGAAACACGCCAAGTGCAACTTCCCCCTAATTACTGCAAATATTGAACTTAGTTCCGGGCTGCTTTCTGCACCCCACAGGGTCTGCCGTTTCCAGCATCCCCGGGAAACAACTGGCCCAAATGAGGCAAGAGTTTTCTTCCCCCAACCCTGTAAAGAGCTCGGATCTGGTGGGGTCGGACAAAGCAGTCCTTACCTAGTCACATAAGATGTCTATTTTCAATATATTACGGCAAGAGAAGCAATCTGGCGGGAGCCTGGCCCCCAGGCCAGTCTGGCAGAGTGATTGCCAATACCTATCATGGACGGACGTGGAATTAATGGCGGTAGCCTAGAAATAGAGCTGTTTAAGGCATAGGAAGAAGGGAGCCGGCAACCCGCAATGAACCTTGGACCAGATCTCCATAGGTGGTATGCGTTGCAGGTCAGAACACGTTGGGAAAGCTCAACCTCATTGCTGCTCGCTGGCAAGGGTTACCAGACGTTGCTACCCACTTATGGCGCAAAGAAAAGCTGGAGTGGAAGGGTCAGGGAGGTGAATGCGCCGCTATTCCCTGGTTATGTGTTCTGCCAATTTGACGCCCATGATCGGTTGCCGGTACTTGTGACGCCCGGTGTGATCTCGGTAGTGGGCCGCGGGAAAGTGCCTGTTCCGGTGGAAGATGTCGAGATCACCGCGATCCAGGCGATTGCAGCATCGGGATTTCACGCCGAACCTTGGCCCTATCTTGAAATTGGCCAGAAGGTGCGGATAGAGAGTGACTCCCTGCGTGGTCTGGAAGGCATCCTCATAAATTTCAAAGGGAACGACCGGATTGTTTTATCCGTTAGCCTGCTTCGCCGGTCAGTTGCCCTAGAGATCGATCGTTCCGCGGTAAGCCCCATAGGCGGGACGCAAACAGCTGGGCTGGAACCAATCGGTACTCATCGTCTGGTGCCGGAAGCGATCGCCTGAATCTGAGAGGCGGGCAAGCATTCCGCGATATTGATATTAAAGAAGGAATTAAAAAGCTCTGAACTGTCGATAGAGCCCGGAGACACGGTGAACTGGATGCGCAACGAGTACCAAAAATCGAGCGCTTTGCAAGAGCAGGAGGGGTCCACCAGTAACGGTGTGAAGACATCCTCTTGTCTTGGGCATGTTCCACCCAGACGGGAAGACGTTCTTGAGGCAGCAACCTTTGGAGCGATGCTGGCGCTGGAACGCCGGCGAGCGCAGCGGTCTCGCCAACCGTTTGTTCTGGTCCTTCTGGATGCGAGCGAAATTGAGAAGGAGCGGAGGGGCGCTGCATTCGGTGAACAACTCACCGCGGTCGTTTCCGGAGCAATCCGGGAAAGCGACATCATCGGGTGGTATCGACAGAACGAGGTGCTCGCAGTGATTTTCACGGAAATCAGCGCGAGTGGAGAGTGCGCAATCTCCGATGTCCTTTACACCAAAATCTGCAAAGCCTTGCGGGAAAATCTGGAATTTGGAGTTGCCTCAAAACTCGTCATCAGCGTGCATCTGTTTCCGGAAAGTGGGGACCGGGATCGGACCCACCGTGTGGTGGACAGCAAGCTTTATCCGGATATCTCCGGAAAGCCTACAAAACGGAAAAGTTCGATGATCTTAAAACGAGGGATGGACATCGTAGGCAGCATGGCATTGCTGATAATCCTCTCTCCCGTGCTCGCGGCCATTGCCGCGGCGATAAAACTGACCTCCAAGGGGCCCGTAATCTTTAAGCAAGACCGGCTTGGACAATATGGGAAGAGCTTCGCATGCCTGAAATTTCGAACCATGTTCGTGGATAACGACCCGAAGATCCATCGGGAATATGTCCAAAATTTCATCGCTGGAACAGTGAAAGAGGGAGAACCCAGCGAGACCGAATCGGTGGTTTACAAGATCAAGGACGATCCGCGAATTACGCCCGTCGGTCGGATGCTGCGCAGGATGAGCCTTGATGAGCTACCCCAGTTTTGGAATGTAATGCACAACGAAATGTCCCTTGTCGGACCGCGTCCTCCGCTGCCCTACGAGTTTGAAGCCTACGATCTCTGGCATCGCCGGAGAGTGCTGGAGGTCAAGCCCGGTGTTACCGGGCTCTGGCAGGTAATGGGGCGCAGCCGCACGAGCTTCGACGAGATGGTTCGAATGGACCTGCGGTACTGCCAGCGGTGGTCATTGTGGCTGGATCTCAAGATCTTGCTAGCGACCCCACTAGCCGTTTTTAAAGGTTCCGGTGCTTATTGAGTTTTAGCAACGAAAACGCTCCGGTGAGCCCAACTGTCTGGGATTCCCGAAATCGAGCAGGTGATTAGCTTATGAGTGTCAAAAACTTCCCAAATGAATCTCCCGAGGTGGCGAATGAGTGATCTGATGATAAGTCAAGCGACGGCGAACATCGGCCAACACGTT
>Ga0210410_10004824_pt1 | contig 11799 bp, 7 predicted proteins | sample IncBWC4MmetaG_FD_161058 | JGI IMG/M metagenome (GOLD analysis project Ga0210410, IMG submission 161058) | Forest soil microbial communities from Barre Woods Harvard Forest LTER site, Petersham, Massachusetts, United States - Inc-BW-C-4-M | ecosystem: Environmental > Terrestrial > Soil >... | reverse complement strand
AGTGATGGACGGGGCCACGGGCGCGGCGCTCACCGTCAAAGTCGCCTGAGCGCTCGTGATGTTCCCTGCGCTATTGCTGACGATTACGTCGAATTGGGAATTGTTGTCGGCAGTTGTGGTTGCAGGCGTGGTGTAACTCGCCGCCGTTGCGCCGCCGATAGTGTTCGTGTTCTTGCGCCATTGATATGAAAGTGGCGCCGTTCCGGCGGCAACGACGCTGAACATCGCACTCTGCCCGGCCGTGACCGTTTGACTGGCAGGCTGCGTGGTGATGGAGGGCGCGACAGAGCCAGCGTTCACCGTCAAAGTCGCCTGCGCGCTCGTGATGCTGCCCGCACTATTGCTGACCATCACATCGAACTTGGAACCGCTATCGGCGGTCGTGGTCGCGGGCGTAGTGTAACTCGCCGCGGTTGCGCCGCCGATGTTGACCATATTCTTGCGCCATTGAAAGCCGATCGGCGGCGTGCCCGTGGCGCTGACGCCAAACGTAGCGGCTTGCCCGGCCGTGACGGCGACACTTGCGGGCTGAACCGTCAACGACGGCGCGACGGCTTTGCCAATGTTCCCGGGGCCGCTGGAATTCGTAAGGCCGGCACAACCTGCCAGTGAAATCGCGCTCACGACTACAACCATGCTGGATAGGAATTTCACTCGGCGCACGAGGTGCACTCCCAATTGGATCCGGGCGGCTGAACTTGACGAAGCCGCGAAATCTGGAAGGGACAAGGTCATACGCGCATCCCGCTGGCACACCAACTGCCCAGCGATGCAATATAGAGTAGGCCTCGAAACGGGGAATTACATCTGCCCTGAAGTACAGTTGTTGGCCATCCGCCAATCGGTACGCAAACCCTGTTTTTCGCTAGCCGGCTTCCCTCCTGGACTGCTTCCCAAACTGAACGGCATTTTGCAGGGACGTGGCCAGACCGCGGAAGAGATCGCCCGCGCCGCATTGTTTCTATGCTCGCATCAATCCAGCGCCATGACCGGACAATCGATGTACGTGGATGGCGGCGTGGCATTCTCGTGAGAGTTATGCGCAGCGAATCGTGCGCTGTGCTTCAGGACGGCATTCGAAACACGCGCTGCCTATTCGTAGCGCAGCACGACAATGGGATCCACGCGCGTGGCGCGGCGCGCCGGTAGATAGCAAGCTCCAAACGCGGCAAGCACCAGAACCAGCGCGGCGGCCCCGAACACAAACGGATCCTTGGCATGCACTCCGAAAAGCAGGCTGGAGAGCAAGTGCGTCAATGCCAAGGAAATGAGGATCCCGATTCCCACGCCCAGCAGCGTCAGCCGCATGCCTTGCCCTACAACCAACCGCAGTATGTCCGCTGATCTTGCGCCGAGAGCGACGCGGATGCCCATCTCCTGTTTCCGCGCAGTCACGGAATACGCCATCACGCCGTATATCCCGATGGCCGCAAGCAGCAATGCGAATCCCGCGAAAACTCCCGTGAATTGCATGATCAACCGCGGCTGCGCCACGGACGTTCCGATCACGTCCTCCATGCTGAGAATTCCGGAAACCGGCAAAGTTGGATCGAGCTCCGCAATCTTCGCCCGCACGGCAGAGACCAGCGCTTGTGGATTCGCTCCCGAACGAACCACTAGCGTCATGGCCGGCCATGGGACTTGCGACATTGGAAGATACATCTCCTCGGAATTCGCGGTATTCAGGGCGTTGAACTTCACATCGCCAACCACTCCCACGATTTCGCGCTGAATCATGTCGCGCGAATTCGCGATGTGCTTTCCAATGGCGCTCTGCCCAGGCCAGTAACGCTTCGCCGTCGTTTCATTAACGATCGCAACGGGCAATCCGCCGGCTATATCCTGCTCGCTGAAGACACGGCCACCGAGCAGCGGTGTGTGCACGGTTCCGAAATAATCCGAACTCACCTGGCGCACGGCGATAGTCGGATCCTTGCCGATTCCCTGGCACGCGCGCCCCTCGGCACAAAAGAAAACCATGCGGAGACCGCCGGAAAGCGGGAGGAAGCTGGTCACGCTCGCGGATTGCACTTGGGGATCGGCTTTCACACGATCGAGAAGCTGGCGGAAGAACTGAGCCTGCCGCTCCGGCTGAGCGTAGCGCGCAGGTGGAAGAGTCAAAGGAAAGGTCATCAAGCTTTTCGTAGAAAACCCGGGGTTCACTTGCATCAACCGCGCGAAACTTTCCATCAGCAGTCCCGCGCCGGTCATGAGTACCAGCGCCACTCCAATTTCCGCCACGACCAGAACAGCTCGAAATCTTCCCCTACTGCCCCCTTCGGAAGAACCGCGGCTGCCCTCTTTCAACGATTCCTGCAGCTCTTTCCCCGCGGCTTGCAGCGAGGGCACCAGACCAAAGACAATTCCCGTGACGCCGCACAACGCCAAAGAGAAGAACAGCACCACGGGATCGATTTTGGCTTCGGCCAATCGCGGCACTGCGCCCGGACTGAGAGCGCGCAACGCCGGCAGCGACAGTATTGCCAGAAGAACTCCCACCACGCCGCCGCCAAAGGAAAGCAAAAGGCTCTCACTCAACATTTGCCGGATCAGGCGCATCCGCGACGCGCCGAGCGCTTTGCGAACGGCAATCTCCCGTTCCCGCGACGTTGCGCGAGCGAGCAGCAGATTAGCCACATTCGCGCACGCAATGAGCAGCACGAATCCGACAGCGGCAAGCAAAACCAGGAGTGACGGGCGCAGCGCCCCGACGAGACTCTCTTCCAGCGACGTGGCGGAAAGCGCAAATCGCGTCGCGTCCACGTAACTCCCAAACTGTTCCTTGTACCGCCCATTGATGGTGTCCAGCTCAGCCTGCGCGCGCGCCATCGTTTCGCCGTCGCCAAGCCGCGCGACGACTCCCAAATATCCCGCGCCCGATCTGATTTGCTCGGGGCGTAGAAAGCTCGATTCGGTCACCCGCGGGAGCCACACGTCGGGCTCCGGAAACTGCAAGGGAAAGCGGAAACTCGCAGGCAGCACGCCGACGATGGTTACGTTTTTTCCATCCAGCGACAGATTCTTGCCAAGGACATCTTCCCCGCCACCGAAATGACTGTGCCAGAATCCATCAGTAATGACCGCCACGTCGCCAGCCCCAGTTTGTTCTTCCTCCGGAAGAAAACTGCGCCCGCGTGCCGGAGAAACTCTCAGCACCTTGAAGAATTCGTTGGAGGCGCGCGCTCCGTTGATGGCTTCGGGTTCCCGCTCGGTGACCAGGCTGAGCGTCAGTGAATAGTAGGCTGCGGCGCTTTCCAGCGTCCGCGACTGCTCGAGGATTTGGCTGAATTTCGTAAACGAGACCGGAACTCCGTTGGATCCGTTTTGCAGGTTCACTTGCGAGATGGCCAGGAGGCGCGAAGAATCCTGATACGGCAACGGCTGAAGCAGCACCGCGTTGACCACGCTGAAGATGGCCGTGTTCGCGCCGATGCCAAGCGCCAGTGTCAACACAGCCACGGCCGTGAAGCCCGGATTCTTCCGCAACAGTCTCGCCGCGAACTTCAAATCTTGCCAAAGGGTCTGCAACATCCCCTCCGCTTCTAGTGCAACTCGTTCTTGTAGACGGTGCCGCCCTTCATCACGAACTTCACATTCTCCAGTTCCGTGATGTCTTTCAACGGATCACCGCTGACCGCCACGATGTCCGCCCACTTCCCCGCCTCAACCGTTCCCACTTTGTCGCTCCAGCCCAGCAATTCCGCAGGCACGGACGTTCCGGCGCGAATCGCCTGCATGGGCGTCATGCCGTACTGCACGTAATATTCGAACTCTTTCGCTTCATTCAGTTTCTTCCAATCGAATCCGCCAGCGTCCGTCCCCAGCGCAATCTTCACGCCTTTCTTTATAGCTTTGGGGAAATTCTCGCGCTGCAGATCGGCCATTCTTGGCCAATTTCCGCCGCGGCCGGGCGCAACGTAAACGCCCACGGTAATCGTTGGCACCCAATAAACTCCTTTCTTGGCCATTTCCTCTATCAGCGCATCCGTCAGTCCATCTCCATGCTCGATGGTGTCCACTCCCGCGCGCAGTGCCGCGGCGATCCCGTCGCTGCCGATGGCGTGCGCGGCTGCTTTCTTTCCGATGCGGTGCGCTTCGTCCACAATCGCCTTCGCCTCTTCGTCCGTGAAATTCACCATGGAATGAAGGACGCCGTCGGGTTCAAAATGGTAGCGGCGGTCGGAGTAATACTTGATCCAATCGGCGCCGTACATCGCCTGTTCGCGCACTGCTTTGCGCGCGCCATCCGCGCCGTCAACGGATTGCACGCCGGTCGGAACTTTCAGCTCCCACGAATAGCCGAGCAGCGGGTACATCCCCGTGGGGGCCATCGCGCGCGTGGCCACCTGCATGCGCGGGCCGGGCACTTCGCCATTGGCGATTGCGGTCTTCACGTCCACGTCGGCGTACATGGCGCCTTCCGTCTCTACATCGCGAAGCGTCGTGAAACCATGAGAGAGCGCAATGTGTGCGTTGCGCGCGCCGAGGATTGCGCGGTATGGAATCGATTCTTTCAGCAGTTGCGCGTCGTACTCTTCGGCAGTGATATCGCCATTCAGCATCACGTGGGTATGAACGTCCATGAATCCTGGCAACACCGTCGCCTTCGATAAATCAATGACCTCCACGCCGGCTGGCGCGCTTCCGCCCGCGGTCACGGAAACAATCTTTTCGCCTTCGATCACGATGAGCGCGCTCTCCATGGGCTTGTCGTTCTTTCCGTCAATCAGCCTCCCGGCGCGGATCGCCACGCGGTGCGGGGTTTGCCCAAAGGCCAACATCGGGATCACCAGACTCAAAAGGAAGACAGCAAAGCTACGGCGCATCGAAAGCTCCTCTCTCAAAGACGCAAAGCCTATCAGAGATACCGCAAGAGGTCGCATCTTTCCTGTTGTCTAGAACCAGAATCCCGGGTCTTGCCCCGGAGGCGGTTAATCCACGGTCAGCGGTGGGTCAGTTTTCGGTTAACGGGTTGCCGGGACTTAGCTTGATTTGCCGCTTGCGTGAGAGCAACTGTCACTTCCTGGGATGAAAAGTGCTGAACGAAAATGTGCTCATCAATAGTTTGCCCTCATCGCTATCCAGCGGCGCGAAATCGATATTGAGGGCTCCGTATTTGCCGCTCCAGCGGCTTTTCACCCTGAAGTAGTACACGTGCCCGGCTTCTGCCGTGAGGTGGGTAACAGCCCTCGTGCGGTTCTTCTCCGACACCTCCACTGGTTGCCAACTAGCGCAAAGGTGATGTTCTCCGGGAGCAACCGAAAAGTAGAAATAGGAATTGCCATGCGTGGCTCCCACCCAGCCGCCATCAAGACCTGCCCGAATAGTGGGTTTGAAAATCGAATCGTTTTCTGAATCGTCCTCAATGAAATACACCAGCGCCTTTTGCCCGTCCGGTTGAGTAACGGGGTGCTGGTGCTTGAGCGTTTTCACGTCGAATTTGGCGTCTTCTGCGCCGCAACCCGGTGCGAGCACAGTATCGGCAAGCTTGTCTTGTGCGAAAGTAGGTGATGCGAGGAGAAAGAATATAAGGGTGCCTTTCATGTGCTTGCGCTCCAAGCAGCCAAATCAGTTAACCATTTCCTTTGCTTCCAAGCCGGCTGCACTATTATTGAGACGTAGACTCGTCGTGCAGAGTTCCAAGACTGTAAAGCCCTGAAAGCCGGTGGCTAACTCTCGAGAAGGCGGCTTATCTGAAACTGACCCACTGCCCCACAGTCGGAAACATCGACAAGCAGTCAGGCTTCGGCTAACATCTGCCACATGGGGTCGCGAGGAACGTACGCTCTTCTGAAACGCGCCAAGACTCGGATCGCGCTCGCGCGGAGTCCGCTTCCTCACGAAAACTTTTCTTACTACGATCGACGTTCTACTGAATCGAATCTGGTTCGGACGTTGGTTTCCTGGGAGGAGACGTGAGCCCATCGACTCTCGCTAACACCCCTCGAAACTCTGTTGGGGAAGAGGCTCGCCGCAGCACGCGCATCGAACGGTCCGTTCCGTTGATTGTTTTCGGGCAGAACCGCATGGGCGAGCCGTTTGTGGAAAGGACCGTCTCCACCAGCGTGAACTTGCACGGCTGCCGCTATCCCTCGCGCCATGACTACGGCGTTGGCTCGTGGATTACGCTCCAAGTGGTCGGGTTGAATGTCGAACCAAAGCTCCCCTCCGTGCGCGCCAGGGTGCGTTCGGTGCATCCATCGCAGAGCGCGCGCGAACTCCAGCAAGTGGGCGTGGAATTGGAAAGCCCAGAGAACGTTTGGGGCATCGCCGTTCCCCCGCAAGACTGGCTGCCCGCGGGACAGTCCAGCACTACGTCTGCGCAATTTGCCTCTGCGGCGGCGCCTGTGCTGGAACCCACTCCGATAAACACGAATCTCGAAGAGCCGCCCGCGAAGCACGAACCAAAAATGGCCGAGGTCGCCACCTTTCCTTCTCCGTCCCCGGTAGCCTCTAAGCCGCAGGCGCCCAAGGAAACGGAGACGCCCAAGCCCCAGCGTGTGGTCATCACGCCAGATGGGTTAGTCGCTGCGCTGCAAGGAAGGTTGCAGCAAGCCGCCGAAAAGGCCGCGCAGGTAGCAGCCGCAAAACATGTCCAGGAAGCCTTGCGCGACGCACTCGGCACCATCGAAGACGTGCGCCAATCCAGCGTGCGCGAAGTCCAGGAACTTTTTCCCACGGTCATGGCCGCGAGCAAAACTTCCTCCAAGGAGGAACTCGCCGGCGAGATCGCCTCGCAATGGAAGCAGCAGATGGAAAGCTATCGTGGCCAGGTGGAGGAGCTCGCGCAGCGACTGGAGCAGCAAGCTGCCGATTTGCGCCATGAATTGGAAAAGTCCCGGGAGTTCATGGAAAAGATGACTCGCGAGATCGAGCCTCAGGTTCACGCTCGCGTCAACCAAGCCGTGACCCAAGCGGCGTCGGTGTTTGAAGGAACCGCGGCTCGCACCATCGACCGGCGCTACGAGCGGCTGCTCGAGAATCTGCACTCCGTGACGCAAGAGGCGCTCATGAAGCTCGATGCGCGCTCGGCAGAAGCACAGGCTCTCGTGCAGGGCGCAGTGAATTCCGCCTTAGGGGAATTCCAGCGGCAAGCCGGGTTGCACGCCGATACCACGCTCTCCGAAGCCAAGGAACGTGCGTCTGCCGCGCTGGCCTCGCTCGATGCGGAAAGCCGCGCCAAGTGTGAGGCCCGCCGACGAGAGCTGGAGGCGGAAGTGGCGCGCTCTACGGAACGTTCCACGGACCAATTCCGCAAAGGAATGAAAGCCTTCCTCTATTCCTGCCTGGTGGCCGCCGTCAGCGCCGTGGACGAACATTCGAAATCGACGCTGGACGGGCTGCTTAAAGACAATGGGAAAACGCTCTACGAAACGAGCGACGATTCCAGCGCCACGGAGGACGAGGTCATCCCAAAATCAGACATCGATCCTCTGACACACTAAACGGAGTTCGTCTCTGCAACAAAGGAAAAAGGCCAACCGCTCTCTCTAAGCGGTTGGCCTTTTTCCTTTGTGCTCTTGCCGCAGAATCCAGCTCACCCTGAAGGAGGCAGGGTGGCGGATCCTACGTGTGCTCTGGACGAATCCAGAAACTCGTCAAAACGATTATCGCGCCGTCGCCGAACCCGGACGCCGGAACGGTCGACGTGCCAGATCTTCGATGGCATACATCGACTGCCGCGCAGTAACCATGACCGGGTTCTTGCTCTCAGCCAGCTGCTCGACCGCCATGACCCAAGTGCGGTGCAGCATGTACAGGCTGCCAAACGCAAGAGCGATCACCGCGAATCCCAAGGCAAACAACGCAAACGCTGCCAAGAGTTCCCTTACATAGAAAAACTGTAGTGCAACTACCGCCCCCAAGAGCCACCACATCCATTTCCGCCCATTGTCTTTGATCTTCATTTTTTCCTCGTCCCCGAACCCCACTCATTCCAACACGTGCCGTTTGACTCAGTTGCTGTTGCAAACTTTTCAATTCATCAGTTTAGATGCGTGACCCTGTCCGAAGGGTCCAACCACCCCGTTCGACCTGTACCAGTAGACACCAGGAGGGTTCCAAAAGGCGATGGTACAGAAGATACATTTTGGGGGTTAACCCAGTCTACTAGTACGTCCAGTTCCATCTTGAAACGCTGTAACCTGCAGAAAACTAATATATTTAGTTTACCATGACTTTCGCCCTAATTTTCGCCTCGTTTTCCCTGTACGGCCTGTGGAAAACCTGTCCTTTCGTACAGGGGGGCATCCTGCTCCGTCAGTAGTGTGTCGCCACCTTCCGGCGTTTCGAGGATCGTCTGCCCCAACCCGTCCCAACTCCTACTTCACGCCTCGCCAGGTTGTTCTATCCCCTGACTTATGTTCTAATCCGCCCAACGCGCTTCCCTCGCGCTCACGATGGAATTTCTCGGCATCCTCGCTGTAATTGTGGTCATCGTCACTCCCATCCTTGCCATTTCGGCCTTTATTCGCGTCCAGGGCCTGGCGGATCAGTTGCGAAGCGCCCCTCTGAACGATCTTGCGGGCCGCCTGCGCACCCTGGAACAGCACCTTGCCGCTCTTGAAAAAGCATTGTCGTCCGCCCCGCGCGAGACCGCCGTGACACCTCATCCGTCGCCAGCGCCGCAAGTCCCTATTCAACCAAGTGCCGGGGCGCCGGCATCTTCACCGCCGCCGATTCCTCCTCCGCAGATTCCGCAGCGAGAAATCCCCAGGCCGCGCGAAATCTCTCCTCCATTGCCGCAGGCTAACGTCTTCGCAGCCCCGCCTCTGCACAGTTCGCGGTCAAAGAGCTCTTCTTCGATGGATCTGGAAACGCGCATCGCCGGGCGCTGGATGAATCGCATTGGCATTACCGCGTTGATCGTCGCGGTCACGTATTTCCTGAAATACGCGTTTGACAACAACTGGATCGGACCAAGCGGACGCGTAGCGATCGGAATTCTGCTCGGTGCGACGATGCTCCCGTGGAGTCACTGGCTCTTACAGCGCGGCTATGCCTATTTCTCCGAAGGCATCGCCGGCCTGGGCGCGGCCGTTTTGTATCTCTCGATTTGGGCAGGCTGCCAGTATTACAAGCTCTTCAGCCTGGACGTAGGTTTCGTCGCCATGATCGTCATCACCGCTGTGATGGCCGCGGTGTCGCTCGGCCGCAACTCGCAGCGCATCGCCGTGCTTTCTCTCTTCGGCGGCTTCCTTACCCCGATCCTGGTCAGCGAGGGCAAGGACGCGCAGGTTATCCTCTTCACGTACCTGTTGATTCTTGGCGTGGGATTGTTGGTGATCGAAATACGCCGGGACTGGCGCTCGCTCGCTCCTCTTTCCTTCCTTCTCAGCCAGGTTTATTTCTGGGGCTGGCATTCCGAGTTCTACCGCCCACACAAGCTTGAACGCACATTGGTTTTCGCCACCCTGTTGTTTCTGCTCTACGCTGCTCTTCCGGTGCTTCGCTCCATTCGGGATTCCGCGCTGGACACGTACGATGTCCTCCTGGTTCTCGCAAACTCCTTCGCCTATTTCGCCGCTCTCTACGTCATGTTGTGGCCGCAGGATCGCTGGCCGCTGACGCTCCTGGCGCTCGCACTCTCCGCAGCCTATGTCGTAATCGCGCGCCTCGTTCCGCCGCCAAAATCAGGGGAGCCGCCTCTGGCGCGCTTTCTGTTTGCCGGCCTCGCGCTGACATTTGCCACGCTGGCCATCCCCATTCGTCTGGACGGCAAGTGGATCACGCTGGCCTTTTCCGTCGAAGGCGCCATCCTCGTCTGGACGGGTTTTCGTTCTACCACCCTCTATCTGCGCATGGCGGGCTATCTTCTTCTCGCGCTCTCCGCCTTTCGCGTCCTGATTTTCCCCTTGCCCGCTCCGCAATTTTTGTTCAACGAGCGCTTCGCGGCGTACGCCGTTCTAGTTGCTTGCTTCGGCGTCGTGCTCTACGCCGCGCGCGAGTACCCTTCCTCCGTGAAAGAAGACGAACTCCTTTTGATGGGTGGCATCGCCGTAGGCATCAATGTGTTTGCGTTGATCGCTCTTTCGCTCGAGCTGTGGGACCACTTTGGCCACCACGCTGAACTGGGCATCGACTCCGGCCTCGCCCAGCATCTTTCCCTCTCGCTTCTCTGGACGGCCTACGCCTCGGGCCTGATCGCCCTCGGAGTAAACCGCCAATCCGCGCTCTTGCGCTGGCAAGCGCTGGTGCTCTTCGGCCTGGTAGTCATCAAGGTTTTTCTCTACGATAGTTCGTACCTCGAGCGTTTCTACCGCATCGTTTCGTTCTTCATCCTCGGCCTCGTGCTTCTCATCGTCTCCTTCATCTATCAGCGCAAAGTCGCTCGCGAGCGCTCTCCCTCATGACCCGCCGGCCCCTTTCCTTATTGCTGGCGCTCACCACACTCGCGGCAACCGCGTTCGCCACCGATCTGCCTTCCGCATGGCGCGCTTGGAGGTATTCCCGGCCCATCGAGTCTGGTCACTCGAACATCCTCAACTACATCACTCTTGACCGCGAAATCTTTGTGCATTCAGAAAACCACCTTGCGGACTTGCGCATCATCGACGACCTCGGCAATGAGCTGCCCTACGAATTGCGGAACCGCATTGCTCCGCCTCCTCAGCCTGTCGGCATCGTCGCCACTCTCCGGGAGAACAGTTTCGCGCCGGGCCAATTTACTCAGGTTCTCGTCGATCTCGGCAACCGCCCAAGTTTTCACAACAGTGTCCGCGTGCAAACGCCAGAGTCCGACTTTATCAATTGGGTGGAAGTCGCTGCCAGCGACGACGCTCACCTTTGGCGCATCGTCAAGCCTCGCGCGCCGATTTCGCGTTTCCGCAAGGAAAATCTGGAAGGTAGCCAGACTGTCCGTTACTCGGAAAATAATGCGCGCTACTTGCGTCTGCGCATCCAGGAACCCTCGCATCAATTCCCTGTGACTGCCGTTGAAGTTTTTTCTTCTCCGGAATTTGAAAAAAATAGTCCCATAGCAAGTGGCGTGCTTCTAACAGCACTTCAGACTCCCGATCCCGTCGGGGAACCTTCGCAAACGCAGTGGACTGTGGACCTGGGGAGCGCCGTCATTCCGGTGGCTAAGATTGACTTTGAAACTACCCAGCCGGAGTTCTATCGCGCTGTTCGAATCCTCACCAGCACCGATACGAAGGAATGGCAGCCTGCTGGCGGCGGGGCCATATTCCGATTTACGGTTGGCGGCAAGACCGAGGAATCCCTGCGGGTCGAGTGTTATGAGTTGTGGGGCCCACGCTACTGGCGCGTCGAGATTCTCAATGCCAACGATGCTCCCCTCTCATCGGTTCGCATGTCGCTCGCGATGTCCTGGCGCTTCGTCCTCTTTCATCCGAAGGAGAATCGCTCGTATCGTCTGATTTACGGCAATGCTCGTGCCAGTGCGCCGCAATATGACCTTGCGCGAACCCTTCATATCCAGCCGAATGAGGTAATGCTGCATCCCAGCGTGTTCGATGAAGAGCTAACTTCCAATTACACCGATCCCCGCCCCTTCACCGAACGCCATCCCAATCTGCTGTGGCTCGCTCTCGCCATCGCCGTGGTGTTGCTCAGCTACGCCGCTCTGCGCGCCCTGCGCACACCCAACGCCCCCACGCCGCAGCCTTAACAAAAAAAACGCGCTGCCCCGGCAGGTTCCCCCGTCCGTAGCAGCGCGTTTTAAATTTACAGTGTGGTTCTACGCCTTTTTCACCAGCCGCGTAATCCACACCAGAAGCACCGCTCCCACAAACGCAACGATAATAGACCCGATCATCCCTCCGCCCGGCCAGATCCCGA
>Ga0210410_10004823_pt1 | contig 11799 bp, 13 predicted proteins | sample IncBWC4MmetaG_FD_161058 | JGI IMG/M metagenome (GOLD analysis project Ga0210410, IMG submission 161058) | Forest soil microbial communities from Barre Woods Harvard Forest LTER site, Petersham, Massachusetts, United States - Inc-BW-C-4-M | ecosystem: Environmental > Terrestrial > Soil >... | reverse complement strand
TGAGCGAGGTCGTCGCCATCGGCAGGTGTTCTTGCTCGACCGAAGCGTAGGCAGAGGTAATGGACGGAATGCCGACCGCGCTCAAACCCATCCCGCGGACGAAGAGCGTACATACGAGCAGGGGGAGGGACATGCCGTGGCTGGCAAGAAAAAGGAACGGCAGTGTCCCAGCTAAGGCCAAAAAGGCGCCGCCGCCCGCTACCCTGCGAATGCCGAAGCGCTGCGTAAGCATGCCGATCATCGGATACGTGCAGATCATGCCCAGCCCGAGAGGAGCCATCAACCAGCCTGCCGCGCTGGGTGATTCGCCGCACATGCGGATGAGATAGATCGGGATGAGCATCTGTCCTGCGAATGAGATTCCGTTCAAGGTGAATTGCGTCAGCACCGATGCTGAAAAATCCTTTCCCCTAAAGAGCTGAAGATCAATGAGCGCGTCGTCGCCCTTCCTGGTTGCCGTCCGGATGAAGACAGTGAGCAGCACCAGGGCAACGAAAAATGCCGTCAAGCCGATCCGTTCCCCAACATGGTCCACACCGTAGAGAAAAAGCACGAGCCCTGGGGAAAGCAGGCAGAAGCCGACAAAGTCGAGATCTCTCGACCGGGCTTCGGCGCGGTCTTCGGGAAGAAAGCGAATCGCCAGAACGATTCCTAAAAGACCGACCGGAACGTTTACCAGGAACAGCCAACGCCAGGACGCATGTTGAAGAATCCCCCCAGCCAGCACGGGCCCGAGGAGTGGTCCCAGCAGAATCGGTATTGCGGCGTAACTGAAGACGCGCGCCACGTGCCTCCCAGCGGCGCGCACTATCATCATCTGCGACAGCGGAGCCATCAAACCTCCGCTCATTCCCTGAAGGACTCGAAAGCCAATCAGCGAGTTCGCGGACCACGCCAGTCCGCAGAGTGCCGATGAGAGCGTGAAGATCGGAAAACACCACAGATAGAGCGATTTTGCTCCCAGCTGCCCGACGAGCCAGCCATTCAACGGGAGCATGAGCGCCAGTGCCAGAAGGTAGCCGCTCGTGACCCATTGAATGGCGGCAAGACTGCTGTGCAGATCAACCGCCAGGCTGGAGAGGGAGACGTTCACCACAGTAGCATCGACCTGTCCCATGAGGGACCCAAGCACAGCGACAGCAGTGATCTTCCAGACCAGTGGATCGAGCCGATCGAGTCGATCGAGTTGAATCTTGGTGTCAGGCAAGGGCGGCGAGGACCTCCTTGGTCGAACGCACGCGGCAGAGCCGAGGGAATATCTTCTCGAATGCGAAACGATGCTGTTCACCATCCTGACCGGAGCAGGCGTCTTCAACGACGACAAAGCCAAAGCCGAGGCCGGTACCCTGTCGCGCCGTGGACTCTACCCCCGCATTGGTAGAGATTCCGGTGAGGACCACCGTGTCGACACCACGCGACTTAAGCTGCTGCTCAAGGTTGGTTCCTGCAAAGGCGCCCCAGTGACGTTTTGTAAGCAAGATGTCGCCGGGCTGAAATCCGGCAGAAGGGGCAATCTCCGAAGCCATGGCGGGCAGCGGTGCGTTCCCCATGTTGACCGGCTGGTCGACAGGAAGCTCGAGGAAATCGTTGAGGTCGACGCGGACATAAACAACCGGGGCGCCGTGGCCGCGAAACGCTTCCGCCAGCTTTACCGAATTGGCAACGACTTGTGCGGCTGGATGAGGCGCGGTACTTCTGCTGACAACGGCATTCTGCAGGTCAATGAGAACAAGTGCGGTTTTGTGGGGGTCAAGCTGAAGTTCTGCCATAGGACTCCTTAAGAAAAGATTTGTACTAAAATCGAGGGCATCCTCGATTTCTAAAGTATAGAATACGAGGATGCCCTCGAATTTGTCAAATTCGACCAGAGTCGCCCCGCAACAGGAGCGCTCTTCACGCAGGCTCGCCAGTTTCCTGAATGCGGCTGCGGAACTCTTTGCCGAGGTTGGCTATGAAGCAACCACGATGACCGCGATCGCGGAGCGCAGCGGCTCTTCCATCGGCGCGCTTTACAACTACTTCCCGGACAAACAGGCCGTCGCCCTTACCTTGTTGGGCCAGTACGCCCAGGAGATGGAAGAGCAATGGAGGCCGTTGATAGCGCAGGCAGAGAAACTTACTCATCGAGAGTTCGCGAGTCTTTTTATCGAACGGATCACTGAAATTTTTCAGGTACGTCCGGCTTATCTGAAACTGCTCGCGGCGCCGATTCGCCTACGCCGCGACCCCGCCGCGAAGCGAGTCTTGCGAGTCAACATCGCGAATGCCTTTAGGGCAAAGAACCCATCCCTTTCAGACGAACGAGCACTGCTGGCTGCGAACGTGACTCTCGAGATGATCAGAGGCTTGAAGACCCTCTATGGAGAAGCGGGTGATAAAGCGAAAGACTTGATTGTGGAAGAATTCAAGAAGGCGCTGACCCTATATCTGGGAAGCGTTTTGGGCTCATGAAGTCGCTCAGCATTCGCCATAACCAGCATTGGCCGGCAATTTCCCAGCCACGCTACACCGGAAGAGGCAGCACGTGTCAGGCATGAGCGAAACTCATCGGAGCGATTTCCGGGAGCCTGTTTGCGGATTACTTCCGGATTGCCAGCAATTCGGGCGTTGATGGCGAGAAGCGCCTTTCACAGGACTAATGTTGAATTCGGTGGACATTGGTCGCTGAGCGCATTGGCCTGAAGGCAACAGTTGAGCCAAGGGTCACTTAGCCGGAGATGCTACTATTCGGCCAAGCGACGAGAAGCCCGCTCTAACTAGGCCTCCGCCGCCTGCCTTTGCTGTATCTCGCGCATGACGATCATCAAAACTCGAACTTCTTATTTCGCCTGCGCTAGCTTCGTAACAACTGCGGCAACTTTATCGAGTATCTCGTTCCATCCCTCCAATTGACCGCTATTTTTCGCGCTCTCCATGGGTTCATTTCCAGTGTGGGTGAGTTTGGTCCGGCCGTTCCCGAGATCCTCAAAGATGGTCACGTCGTACGCACCGTCTATGGCCTCATGTTCTATTCCTAATTGCGCAGGCTCAATCTTGTTTCCCTTCGAGTCCGAAAAGTACATCAAGGAAACGATCTTCTCGTGCAGAACAATCTCGTGGTATTCAACCGCGTTCCAGAACTCCTGCCCATCCGGCGTCTTCATGCAGAAGAGAGATTTTCCTCCCACGCGAAAATCCATCTTGCAAACCGGCGCAGTAAAACCCTTCGGCCCCCACCACTGCATCACATACTTCGGGTCTGTCCACGCCTTCCATACCAACTCGCGTGGAGCATCAAAAATTCTTGTTACGACCATCCGCTCTATCTCGTTCACCGTGCTTTTTGTCATTTCTGGCCTCCTCTTTCTTCATTTGATTTACAACTACATCCAGTTTGTCGAAACTCTCTTCCCAGAATCGGCGATAGTTAAACGCCCAGTCGCCGACTGTTTTAATCGCCGCTGGCCTAAGCGTGCACACACTTTCTCGTCCACGCTTCGTCTTGATCACAATCCGCGCCCGCACCAGGTAGGCAATATGTTTTGAAATCATCTGCTGCGAGAGTGCAAACGGTTCCGTCAATCCATGCACAGAGGCAGGCCCATGGGAGAGTCGCTCGATCATTGCCCGCCGGGTTGGATCGGACAAAGCGGCAAACGTGGTACCTAATTTATCCACAACCATATGGTAGTGGATTACCTGTGAATGTCAAGTGTGAATTTTGCGATCTCTGATTTCTGTTTACTGATCCCCAACGCGCCGCGTTGCCCGGCAATTTTCTGTCCACGCTACACTGCGGCTACACTATTTAAGAGGCGCGGTGCCGCAAGTTCGGGGACATCCATGATAAGTGGTATTTGGTGCACGTTAGTGTCTAGTTCCACCTGCCTCGAAATGTGTTTACAATTGACCCATGCAGGAGCCATTTACTCGCGATCGCATTATCGAGGCTCTCCAGGCGATGCCGCCAAATGCCACCATCGACGATGCCATTGAACGGCTCGTATTTCTGGCCAAAGTCGAAACCGGATTGGCCGAGCTTGATGGGTCCCAGGGCATTCCGCACGATCAGGCCAAGCATCGCTTCGGACTGTAATGCGCATTCTATGGTCGCCACAATCGCTGCGCGATCTTGACGCTATCCACGGATACATTGCCAAAGACTCTGAGCATTATGCAGATCTGACCATTTGCTGCGAGAAATCTATTACAATCCCTGGCGAGAGTAGAGGCCATTATCATGCGTCAGTTTCTAATCACAATTACGGTTATCGCTGTGATGTTCCCGGTGTTCGCAACAGCTGCTGAGACACCGGACTTCTCTGGTACTTGGTCCCTCAACGTCGCAAAGAGCACGCTCCCGAAGGACAGCACGATCAAATCCCGGACAATCGTTATTGAAAACAAGAAGTCGGCGATCGTTTTCCATTACAAAACGGACGGCAAGAAGTCGACGGAAACCTTCACGCCGGATGGAAAGAAACGCATTTCGGTGAACATGTCGTCAGGTCAACTGAATTCGAGCGCGAGCTGGCACGACTCAATGCTTGTCATCGAATCCACACTGGATATAAAAGTCCCTAACGCCACTGTCGTTGTGACGGGACTTAAGCCTGTCATCGATACATGGACACTAACGGCTGAAGGTAGAACTCTCACTCACGACGCAGACGACCACAAAGAGATTTACGTCTACGAGAAGCAATAGACATCGAGTGGTCAATGCTTTGATTTTATCGCCTCTCTCTAACTGTGGGTGCCACACTCTTTCCCGGCTTTGGAAACCTTCAACAATCAAACGTGCCAGCATTGCCCGGCAATTTTCTGCCCACGCTACACTGGAACAGGCAGCGTGCCGCGAGTTGCTCCTTCAAAATGATCTCTTTCTCAAACATCAATAAGCAGTATGGCAAGCAGTTGCTCTTCGTGGACGCTTCGTTTCAGTTGAATCCCGGCGAAAAAGTCGGACTGGTCGGTCCCAATGGGGCGGGCAAGACAACGCTATTCCGGATGGTGGTCGGCGAGGAGACTCCCGACGAGGGCGCGGTCTCTGTCCCCAAGAAGTTGACGATCGGCTACTTTCGCCAGGACGTCGAGGAAATGCAGGGCCGTTCGGTTCTGGATGAAGCGATCGCAGGGAGCGGCCGCGTCGGCGATCTGCACCACGAGCTCGAAGCCTTGCAGCGCGAAATGTCCGACCCCGACAAGGCGGATGACATGGACCGCATTCTTGATCGCTTCGGTCACGTTCAGGAGGAGTACGAGCATTTAGGCGGTTACGCGCTCGAATCGCAAGCCCGTGAAGTGCTCCACGGTCTGGGATTCAAGGATGATCAGATTGACGGCGACGTGGGCGCTCTCTCCGGCGGATGGAAAATGCGGGTTGCGCTGGCACGGGTCCTGCTCGGAATGCCAGATGTATTGCTGATGGACGAACCGACGAACCATCTCGACATCGAGTCCATCATCTGGCTGGAGCAGTTTCTCAAGTCATTTCCCGGCGCGTTGCTCATGACTTCGCACGACCGCGAGTTCATGAATCGTCTGGTTTCAAAGATTGCCGAGATTGATGGCGGCGAGATTATCACCTACTCGGGTGACTACGACTTCTACGAGCGCGAGCGCGCGATGCGAGAGAGCAATCAGCAGGCAGCATTTGCTCGGCAGCAGTCCATGCTTGCCAAAGAGCAGCGCTTCATTGATCGTTTCAGAACGCACGCCGCCAAAGCGGCCCAGGTGCAGAGCCGGATCAAGGCCTTGGACAAGATCGAGAAGATCGAGTTGCCAAAGAAACGCACGGTAGTGAAGTTTGATTTTCGTGTCCCCCCACGTTCCGGCGAACAGGTGGCCGTCCTTGAGAATCTGCACAAGAGTTACGGCCCGCGTGTGATTTATGAAGGATTCAATCTCACCATCCGCCGCGGAGAGCGCTGGGCCGTCATGGGAAGAAACGGCGCGGGCAAGACTACGCTGCTCAAGATGATTGCCGGAGCCAGTGCTCCAGATGCGGGAAGCGTGCGGCTCGGCGCCAGCCTGCAGATGGGCTACTTCGCGCAACAGTCTTTAGAAACGCTCAATTCCGATCTCACCGTCATCGAACAGTTGCAACAGGATTTCCCCCAGGACGGGCTCGGGTCGTTGCGGAACCTGGCGGGAGCATTCCAGTTCTCCGGCGAAGACGTAGACAAGAAGATCCGCGCACTTTCCGGCGGAGAAAAGTCGCGGCTCGCCATAGCACGCATGCTCTACAACCCGCCGAACTTCCTGGTGCTCGACGAACCGACGAATCACCTGGATCTAGCGACCAAGGAGATGCTGGTGGACGCCCTGAAAGAATTTGAAGGCACCATGATCTTCGTATCGCATGACCGCATGTTCCTTCGCGGTCTCGGCTCACGGGTGCTGGAACTGGGCGGCGAGAGCGGCACGGACCGCCATCCCACTGTTTATCCAGGGTCATACGTTGAGTACGTGCAGAAGCTTGGACACGAGGCGCCTGGGATCTATTCGTAGGCCTTTGTGCAACGGGGTACGTCCCGTCTGTTCCCGGATGGGAACGCTAACCCGTCTGCCAGATCGAACACCAGCTCTCTGCCTCCCGGCGTAAATGCCTGAAACGCTGCGCTGCCTTTCCATCCCATCTTGTAGTTCATGTAGACAATCCTACTCCCGGCCTATTCACTTCCCAGCGCGCGTAAGCGGGATGCTCTTCACGCTCTCAAGTTCTTCCGCTTTCCGCAAAAATGCCATCCATGCAGATTCCGCGTACTGATCCGCTGCACGTTTCGTAGCACCGGGAAGTACGTTCCATCCCATGTATCCCGCGCACACCACCGCAAGGCAGTCCATGACCGCCGCAGGGTTGATCGGCGTATGGCCAGTTCTGATTCCGTGCGCAACCGCAAACGCCATTGCGGCTATTGAAACAATCACCCAGAGGACTCTCAACCCAAGCAGGTTGCGGCAGAATCCATACTCAACGTTATGAGTGAACCAAAGGCCGCGTGAGTCATTCTCACGCAGGTAGTCCTTGACCCGCAGGAACGCGCCACTAATTTCCCTGTCGGCTTGCTGAGAGTCGCGAGCCTCCTGGTCTTCGGTCATGAGGGGCGTCGACAGAGTTTGTGCGATCTGTTTGTAGATCAGCCGCTTGAGGTTATCAGTAAAAAACGAATCCCGGTGACGCATGAAACGAGTAGACGGTGGGCCACCCCAGCTTTCCCAGAGGCGGGATTGGTGCCGCTCTCCGAGCGCACTAGCAAGTTGGCCCAACGCATAGACTAGAGCGAAGCCGCACACCCCGCTTGCAGTAAAAATCGGCCAACTATTGAGAATTGGTGCTGCGTAAAAGGCATCGATCAAGATCGGAAACACGAGAATCAGCCCCGGCGCGATTCGAGCCTTCAGTTCATACGGGTCTAGGAATTTTTCAATCATTTCATATTTTTCATGACCGATAGCCAGTCAATCGGCTCAGGCGAACCTGTGCCCGTCAGCCAATCTATCGAGGAATAACCCGTGCGGGCGGGGACACTGCCGGACCAAAACCAGAGGTTTCCAGACTTGTGGGTGCTAGCGACCTTCGTTCCGACCTTTACTAGGCCGCTCACAATTTTACGGCTGGGATGGCTTGAGTCCCCCTTAGCGGACATGGCGGCGATTTGCGGACAGAACCGCTCGATGTCCCGCTGAGAAAGATTGCCATCGCTCGCGTGATGTGGCACGCCCATATAACCGAGGTGATTCCACTCCGGGCCGACATGCGATAGCGCCTCTGTGCCGGCATCAGCCGGAAACAAGAATCGCATACCATTAAAGTTCGTGCCAAGTATGACGCTCGTGTTGTTGTATGGTTGCGTCTTCGGATTCTTCTTCACACTCGATTCTTCAAGAACTCCAGCCAACGGCACCAGCGGTGCAGATCCCAGCAGTGAAGCTAAGTGGTTCGAGGAAGGCACACCGATTCCGGCGAGCGCAGAGAACGGAGTGGGGCTTGAGAGTGCGATTGCATTCCACAGCGGAGAGGGTCTACTGGGTATGGGAAATGACAGCGCCGGGGCGGGCGCATCCACCTTGGTAAATTCTCCAATCACTTTGTTGTACAGAGTCAATGACGGACCAAGCACCGTCATATTGTGTATCGCGGAAATCGACATACCAGCGAACGGTTCCAACGGAGTAATACCGCGACTCGCAAAAGCCGCAGCTAGCTCTTTGGTTGTCTTCAACTACTTGCTTTACCCCATCATCAGCAGCCGAGGCGCGACGGAGCGTCTCAGCGCTGACGTGTTTTGTAATGTCATGCATCCAACCATTGCTAAAGGCAATGGCGGAACTTCGCACCAACTTTATAAGACCGCTGGCGTGGTCATTGTGAAGGTGGGAGCACAGAATCGCCCAGAAATATGTATAACCTCGGCTGCGCAGGAAATCGAGGATGACGCCTGCATCTTTGCCACATCCGCCGTCGATTAAGATTCGAATGGGCGAACCTTCATACCACTTGGTGACGATGACACAATCCGCGTCGCCTAAACTAAGTACATCGACTTCGATTCCGTCGAACATCCCGAACCTCCACGGCAGGGGCGAACCCGCCCTAAATTCTGGTTTCGGAATGCGAAAGACGCGGTTACTGTTTTCCCAACATGGTAAGAGCGGAGCTTCTACAGCAAAACCATTACTTCTTATAGTACAGGAAAAACCTTAGCACAACAATATGCGGGGTTGCGCGACTTACGCTCATACCGCATGCGGTGTACGCCATGTTGAGTTCCGCTTTCGGGAAGCGGTCGGGCGGGCGGCCCGGGGCTTTTGATCGCGCCGAAATCACCAACATAGCGGGTGCCCGTCCTTGCGTTTTGTGCAAGGCAGGGAAGCGGCAGCACCTGCGGGTCGAGCTTTTTGTGCGACGACTCGCCGGGTGATAATGCGAGTACAACGAACTCGATCGTTCCTTTTGGGACAACCAGAAAGCACAAGGACGGAAAGGGACCCGCTGAAAGTCGCCACCTTCAACATTAACAACATCAATAAGCGGCTCGACAACCTCCTGGATTGGTTAGCGAAAGCTGAACCGGACGTGATGAGTCTCCAAGAGCTCAAGGCCGAACAGGAAGCCTTTCCCGTGAACGCCCTTCGAACTCTCGGGTACGAAGCAGTCTGGCAAGGAGAGCGTTCCTGGAACGGCGTGGCCATTCTCGCGCGAAACCACGTTCCCGTGCTGACGCGCACAAGTTTGCCGGGAGATTCCGAGGTTCATAAAAAAGATCATCAAGCTCGTTACATTGAAGCGGCGGTTCAGGGAGTTCTGATCACTTCCATCTACCTCCCCAATGGGAATCCGCAGCCGGGACCGAAATTCAATTACAAGTTGGCCTGGTTTGAGCGCCTCATTGCCCACGCCGCCGAACTCATGGCGAGCGGCGCACCCGTGGTGCTGGCCGGTGACTACAATGTCGTGCCAACACCGCAGGACATCTATCCGACTCGATCGTTGGATAACAACGCGTTAATCCAACCCGAAAGCCGACAGGCCTTTGCGCGTTTGCTGGCTCAAGGCTGGACTGACGCCCTGCGGAAGCTACATCCGGACGGGCCGCTCTGGACATTCTGGGATTACAAATTTGAACGGTGGCAGAAGGACAAAGGCATGCGACTCGATCACTTTCTACTCTCGCCGAATTTGTCGGTCCGGCTAGTGGACGGCGGCGTCGACCGATGGGCGCGTGGCCAAGAAAACGCCAGCGACCACGCTCCAACATGGATCGTGCTCGATCTCTAGACCAGGCGGGCGTCTCCTCCTTGTTTCCTGATCAAGCGCCAGATACTTCCGACACGGCTGCTTTTTGTCGGCGTTCTTTTGAAGCGTCAACCGAACGCTTGTGTGAAAGACCTTGTATGGCACTACCTTTGGCAGTATCATGCATAAATCGGATAATACGCGTATATACGTGCATAGCCAAGTGTATTCGTGCAATATGGGCAGAATGAAACCAGAAGCGGAAGCCAGCCAAATCGCCCTAAAGGAAGAGCGCCACCAGTACATCCTGGAGCTGCTTGGCAGTGAGGGCCGAGTCCTCGCCGCGGACCTTAGCAGTCGCTACAGGGTCTCTGAAGACACGATTCGTCGAGATCTGCGCGAATTGGCGAGTTCGGGAAAGATCCAACGGGTACACGGCGGCGCTCTGCCTCGCCGTGCCGAGGCCGTTCCTTTCGTGTCTCGCCAACAACTCGACATGGAGAGCAAGATCGGAATTGCTCGAGCGGCGGCTGACATGATCCGCGACGGTCAGGTGGTGCTGATTGACGGAGGTACCACTAATCTAAGAATTGCTTCCTACCTTTCAAGAGAGCGGTCAGCAACGATTGTTACCAACAGCCCACCGCTTGCGTTGGCGTTGGCGGATCATCCGAAGTTGAGCGTGCTGATGCTCGGAGGAAATTTTCTTAAAGAGGCGCGGGTCACGACAGGCATCGAGACCATCCGTCGGGTCGAATCCATTCGCGCTGATCTATGCTTTCTCGGAATGTGCAGTTTGCACCCGGAGGTCGGAATAACCGTCGGCGACCAAGAAGAAGCGTACGTGAAGCAAGCGATGATAGGGGCTTCAACGGAAGTGGTCGGCCTGATTTCACTTGGGAAAATGGGGACATCCCTGCCTTACCTGGTCGGTCCCGCTTCCCGACTGACACGTTTGATCACCGAGGCATCAGACGAAGATGTCCTGAATCCCTACCGCGCCCAAGGCATAGAAGTCACAAGTACGTAAACTGTTCCTGGCATCTTCGGACAATGCGCACCCTAGCGGAAGTCTTCTCTTTTGTTGGAGTCCTTCATGGGCTCGATCGCGTTCCGTCTTCGCTCGAGGAAATTTGTCATGTATGAATTCCGGTACGCAAAGGAACACGCAATAGCTCGAACCTTTCATAAGGCCTTCCGACTGGCAGGGAGGTGTTTGCTGCTTGGACTGATGGTCGCGGTCTCGCTTGAAGCACAACAGAGTTCTCCGTCTGCGCCAGCGTGGACCGGTGTCGTACGCACGGCTGCCGGTGAACCTGTGGCCGGAGCGAAGGTAACGGTATACACGGCGGCCGCTAAAGAGAAAATGACAGCAGTGACGGGAAGCGACGGAAGGTTCGCGATTGCGGACATTCGACCCGGGCAACATACCGTGAGCGTGCAACTGCCCGGGAGAGGTCCGACGGCGTCAACTGGAGTGGATATTACCGGCATAGCAGTTGTGCTGACGGTATCCGATCAAAACGTGCTGTCGATTGGAGCCAACCCGCAAACTCCTGCGGCAGGAGCCTCGAACGGGAACCCAAGCACAACTTCGAACGCAGCCAGCGGAACTAGCGGGGAGAAACTCTCCAGCCAAAAAGTAAATGAGTTGCCGTTGAATGGACGCGACTTCAGCGCGTTGTTGTTGTTAGCCGCGGGCACGATGACCGACGTGAACGGGCAGACGAATTTCACCCAGCAGTTTGCCATCAACGGACAGCGTGGCGTTGAGGCCGTGTTCGCGATGGACGGTGCGGATGTGAGCGATCCGGAGATGGGCGGGAGCACGTTCACGAATTTCGACGTGGACGCGATTCAGGAATTGCAGTCAAGCTCGGGCTGGATGCCGGCCGACGTCGGGCGCGGCGCGGCTGGCTTTACCAATATCGTGACACGGTCCGGGAAAAATGGTTTTCACGGATCATTCTTCGAGTTCTTAAGGAACTCCGCTCTCGATGCGCGGAATTATTTCGATCACCCATCGATTGCGGAGCCGGGCAGAATTCCTCCATTCCGTAGAAATGAGTTCGGATTTA
>Ga0210410_10004822_pt1 | contig 11800 bp, 11 predicted proteins | sample IncBWC4MmetaG_FD_161058 | JGI IMG/M metagenome (GOLD analysis project Ga0210410, IMG submission 161058) | Forest soil microbial communities from Barre Woods Harvard Forest LTER site, Petersham, Massachusetts, United States - Inc-BW-C-4-M | ecosystem: Environmental > Terrestrial > Soil >... | reverse complement strand
GTGCCAAATCGGTTCTGTGCCATGAAAGACTCTCTCCTCAGCAGAGAACGAATTACGCCCCAGAACCATCCAGCGGAGGCACGAAAACGGACGGGCGGTCACCTTAGAGGACCGGAAGAGGGAGGGGGGTGCCACCCCTGTGGCGATGAAAAGAGTGCAGAAGTTATAGAAAATACAGGGGATAGAGACTCGCCGTTGCGCAAAGAGTGCGTAAGTGCTTGATAAGGCGGGGGTTGAAAGGATGTAATAAACAGGAAAGGACTTGCGGGTTTTAGTTGGGCTGACATGGGGGAGTGTACCACGAGTGTTGGGATTAAGCAATAGTAAAGATACGTTTTCGTACCGAGATAGTAACGGACCGAAGTACGTGCGTTCCGCTGCGAAGAAAAAGCCGCGGGGCTGCGCGGACTCCACGCTACCAAGTGCTATCTGCGAGACGAATTTACGGCTGAAGATGGCGCCCTGAAGGGACGCCGCTACATTAGCGGGACGCGGTGGCGGCGGGGACCGATAAGGAGACTTTTACGGCGGTGCCACCTTTACCGGATTCGATTTCTAGCGTGCCGCCTAGCTGGGCCAATCGTTCTCTCATTCCGAGAATGCCTACGCCGATGACTTGCTTGTTATTACGTTGATTTGACAACAGTTCGGGAGGCATGCCCTTTCCGTTATCGCGAACTTCAAGGGAGACGGTGCCATTGACGCGAGCCAATCTTATTTGTGCTTTGCTGGCACCGGAGTGGCGACGAATGTTGCTAAGGGACTCTTGAATGACGCGAAAAAGCGCCAACTCCATAGGTTGAGGAAGACGACCGATTTCTCCCTTGATCTGGAGATCGACCTGGATTTGGGCGCGAGCGGAGAAACCTTCCACCATCCAGCGGGTTGCGGAGAGCAAGCCGGCTTCGTCGAGCAGTGGCGGGTGGAGAAGCTGCGAGAGGGTGCGGACCTCCTGGAAACATTCGTCAATCCACTGGGAAGTCTCCACGATGGTCTTCTCGTACGACTTGAGATTGCCCGATTTCACCAGGGTGTCGAGCTGGAGCTTTGCGGCGGCGAGCTTCTGACCGGTGGAGTCGTGCAACTCGCGGGCGATGCGGCGGCGCTCTTCATCCTGCAAGGTCATCAGGTAGGCAGAAAGCCGGCGCAAGCTTTCCTGTGACTGCTTTTGATCGGAAATATCCCTATTGATCTCGAGTATGACGGGTTCGGCGTTGGCTTGCTGGAGCAAAGCCCAGCGACTATTGACCGTACGACGATCGCCGGTCTTGGTGGTGTGGACCAACTCACCTTCCCAGTGGCCGCTAACCTTCAATGTTTCCTCTATGATTTCCAACGCCGTGGGGAACTCCGTGCGCAGAAGCTGGTGAGTTACCTTGCCGATAGCGTGCTTTTTGTCCCAGCCGTACATTTCCTCCGCGCCGCGATTCCAAAAGAGAATTTCGCCATGCGGGGCGCGCACGATGACCGTGTCGTGTGCAAGATCGAGCAAAGCGGCTTGTCTTTCAAGCGCTTCTTCGTAGCGGCGGCGAACAGTAACATCTTCAATAGAAAGGAAGATCAAGGACTGTTGTGTGCTGAGACGGCGGGCATTCAAAATCATGATACGTTCGCCGATGCGCTCAAATTCGTGGCGCACTTCGAAATCATCGACGCGCGTTTTGCGGTGGATGATGCTCTCCAGCAACTGGCGAAGCGCGGGAATGTCCCACTGACGGTTACCAAGCTCGAAAATCGGGCGATTGACAGTTTGCACCGGCGAGACGCCAAAGGCCGCATAGAATGCGGGATTGGCCAGCACGACATTGAGATTGGCATCAAGAATCAAGATAGCTTCCCGGGCCGTCTCGATGAGGGTGTCAGCGAAGGCGCGAGTCTCCTCGACGAGGCGCTTAAAAGCATCGATGTCCTGGAGGCTGATGACGGCACCTTCGACCTTGTTTTCGAAGGTTTTGTAGGGGCGCGAGCGCAAGAGGTACCAGACGCCGGAGGAGTCGCGCACTTCAACCTGCTGAAGGCTGGTGGTTTCAATCGTTTGACGGGCGACCTCCTCCAAGTTGGGTAAATCTATATTGGGGCGAATTTCACTGAGGTATCGCCCAACATCGGTGGGGAGCAAATTGAGAAGTTTCTGAGCGGAGGAGGTAAATCTGCGGATACGAACATCGTTGTTGACGATCACCACGGGGATGTTGACATTTTCCAAGACATTGAGGAGGTCGTTGTTGGCGGTGCTTAGTTCGAGGTTGCGGTTTTGCAGCTCCTCGTTGACGGTGGTCAGCTCTTCGTTGCTGGACTGAAGCTCTTCCTTGGCCGTTTCCAATTCCTCGTTAGTGCTTTGCAACTCCTCGTTGGACGAAAGCACTTCTTCGTTGGCGGTTTTGAACTCTTCCGAGGTGGTTTCGTGCTCCTCAATCAACGATTGTAACTGGGCGCGAAGTTGTCTTATCTCACGAGAGAGGCGTTCATTCTGCCGGGCGAGGGGGAGTTCTTTTCGGGCGTGCTGCGCCGCCAATCGTTTCGAGAGGGCGGGTGAAGGAATACTGGCGGGTGAATCCTGGAACACGACGACAAAGAAAAGTTCGTGCGAGCCTTCGGCGCGGACAGGAATAACTTCGAAATTTACTTCGCGGGTGCCGCCATTGGATTGAATGGAGACGCCTTCCTTGCGAACGGCAATGTTTTCTTTTTTTGCGGTTTGAATGGCGGCACGCAGATCGATGAGGAGCCCTTCGCGGGCCATTTTTGACAAGCTGAAGGTAGGGTTGCCAGCCGCCGGTTCCAGATAGGTGCCAGTCTTGCCGCGGAACTGCACAATCTCCATTTCTGAATTAACGACGATACTGGCGGGAACGAAGCGGCTGACCAACTCGCGTTCAACCTGTTTGTCGATGCCCAGGCCGACGGGTGGAAGTCTTGAGGATTTGACTTCTGCTTGCCGACGCAAAGAATAATCGACGCCAGTGAAATAGGTGACCAGGCGAGCTCCGGTGGTCTTCTTTTGGTAGATTTTGAATTTTTTGTCGATCAGGGTGAAGTAGTCGGCAAATACGCCCAAACTTTCGGCACCACCCAACATGAGATAAGCGCCGGGCTTGAGGGCGTAGTGCATAGTGGGAATGACGCGCTTTTGCAGCTCGGGACCGAGATAAATGAGGAGGTTGCGGCAACTGATCAAGTCAAGGCCCGAAAACGGAGGGTCCTTGGTGATGTTTTGCTTAGCGAAAATGCAGAGTTCGCGGACAGACTGATGGACCTGGAAGCCTTTGTCGACGCGAGTAAAAAAACGCTTTAAGCGAGGAGCTGGAAGATCAGCGACAACGGACTCCTGGTAGACTCCGGCGCGTGCGCGATCCAGGGCGCCATCACTGATATCCGTGGCGAATATCTGAATGGCCCTGGAATTCGGATGCGCCGAAACGTTCGCATTGTCCGGCCCAATGTACTCCAAGAGAGCGATGGCCATGGAGTAGGCTTCTTCGCCGGTGGAGCACCCGGGAATCCAAACGCGGATGGGCCAATTGGCAGCCTTGCGATTTTTGACGAGTGCAGAAAAAACCTCTTTGCGCAGGGAATCGAAAGCGCCAGGATCGCGAAAAAAGCCAGTGACGTGAATCAGGACGTCGCGGTACAACTCGTCGAGTTCCTTGGGATTGCGTTTGGCGAATCGCACATACTCTTCGAGACGGTCCAGCTGATTTACAACCATGCGGCGCTTGATGCGGCGTTGCAAGGTGGTCTGCTTATAGTGGGTGAAATCGACACCCTTGAAGTCGCGGAGCATCGCAAATAACTCGTGAACATCGCTGGGCGAAGCGGGACCGAGGAGTTCGTCGGGGCGTGTGGGGACGCGAGCGATGTAGGGATGCTTTTCAATTCTGGCCAGCTCTTCAGCGATGGCCTTGGGAGGCAGGACAAAGTCGATGCAGCCGGATTCGATGGCGCTCCTGGGCATACTGGCGTACTTGGCGGTGGCTTCGTCCTGGGCCAGCGTAATGCCGCCCACGGCTTTGATTGCGAGGCAGCCGGAAGTGCCGTCCGAAGCAGTGCCGGACAGAATTACGCCGATAGCCCGGTCGCCACAGTCCTCGGCAAGCGAAATGAAGAAGCCATCGATGGGTCGATGTTGGCCATGAGTAAGACTGCGGGCAGAGAGTCGCAGGATCCCGTCGCGGATGACCATGTCGGAGTTGGGCGGAATGATATAGACGTGGTTGCGCTCAACCTCGACTCCTTCGGTGACCTGGGTTACGGGAATTTTGGTGGTGCGCGAAAGAATTTCTTCCAAGGCACTGTGGTGACTGGGGTCCAGGTGCTGCAGAAACACAAAGGCCATGCCAGTGGTTTCCGGCAGATTGGCTAGCAGTGCAGAAAAAGCTTCCAGACCACCGGCGGAGGCGCCGATACCGACGACGGGGAAGACTTTGTGTAGAGTGGAAGCATTTCGGCCAGCATCCTGCCGAGCCGGGGCGGACGCCGCTTTTTTACGCTTCCGAATCGGACGCTTCTTCACCGCTCCCACTCCCGGGCGACCGGTAAGAACTCACGGGAAATAGAAAAGTTGTGAGGTCACTATCAAGAACCGGAAGCTTTAGATGATACTAGGTCCCGTCGGACGCTGGTGTCAATCGGGGGCAACTGGCGGCTCTTTTTGTGCAAAGCCGCGTGTTTTTATGGGTTTCCGAGCCGCGAAGCGAGTCAACGGATATGATCCAAGTGCGACTGTGGCTGAATAGAGACGGCTTGTGGTTGGCATGAATCTAAGGAGCCGCGGAGATCCACCAGAGAACCCGGGCTACGATCTTCCATCCGCAGGATTTGCCGAGGACTACGGATTGGTACTCGCGATTTTCCGACTCCAGGACATCGAATTTCGGATAGCGGCGCAGACGAGAGACGCAGAGTCCTTTTTCTTCGCTCGTGACGATCACAACTTTTCCGTCAAGTTGCGCGCGATCGGTCTGCGAGGAGTCGACGGCAGCGATATCGCCATCGTGTATCAGCGGCTCCATGGAATGTCCGCGGACGCGAAGGAGGCTTGTGTAACTAGGATTGGGGCACCACTCGAGGGGAGCACCCATCACTTCACGCGCAGGAATGTAATTCAAATTGCCGTGGCGATCTCCCTGACCGCCATGGGTTCCGACGGTGGCCTGCAGAACAGGAATTGGCACAACCCTTTGTTTGCGCGCCCCTTCCTGCTTGGCGCCGCTTCCGGCGGCAGCCAATTCCATCTGGTCTTCAGGGCGCCCGGGAAACTGCTTGCGTTCTCGCTCGCTGAGAACGGGCATAACGTCGCTGCTCTGCAGCCCGGCGCGGCCCCAGTAAAACCAGCAATCCTGTTTGCCTGCTAGCTTGCCAAGCTCGACGTAATAACGGGCGGTGGGGGCGAGCTGTCCGTTCTCCCAACGAGAGACGGTCATGGCAGAACAGTCCAGTTTTCTGGCCAGCTCTCCCTGAGAGATTTCTAATTTTTGGCGGAGACTGCGGATTTGTTCGGCCCACTCGGTGGGTGCGTGATCTCTTCGTTTCCTTTTGGGCATTCGGTTCCTTTGCTGCTTGACCAGCCTTAGCGTACCAAGACGGCGCGAGATTTCAAATCTTCGAGGACGGCCACGACATTTGCGTAGGCGATCATCTCGCCCTTCCACTTGTGCCGGTCCGGCGAATTGGTTGATACGCCTTGGTATTCCTGCTGCGCTTCTTCAAACTTTCGCGAGACCTGATCAATGGCGTCTTGCAATGCGCGGCATCGGACTTCTTCGCTGTCTTTCGAGCTCTCGCGGGAGCCCGCGCCAGCTGAGCAGTGAGCGGTGCCATGGGCAACCCTGTTGAGAACGAGCGCAAGCGAATCCGAAATTGACCCGGAGGGCGCGCTAGTGGGTGCAGCAGCCCGTCGAGGGGAGAAAGAACCGCGAGATGGGGGACGACGCCGCATGTTTCACCTGCTGCGATCCCTAAAGGACAGTGTAAGCACAATGGAAGCGAGTGTCCACAGATATTGATTGAGGAAAAAAGAGGAAAAAGGGGAAAGTTAGCGTTGCCAGGGTAACGTCCTAGAGGTAACATGCGTGTTAGCCGCCGATGAAGCAAGCAAGGAGCGTCACAGCGGCACTCTATCATCGAGAAAACTTCTATGAACGGCGTGTACGACAATAATCAACTTCCTGATTTGCGGTGTCTTCCTTCATTGTGTAGAGGAATCTACAATCGCGTGGCTCTAAAGGTAGGGTGCGATCCATCTTATGTGAGCCGCGTGGCGCGCGGGGAGCGGAACTCCGACGCAGTGTCGGAAGCTCTGCGCGCGGAGATCCAACTCACGTGGGCAAAAGCCAGTGAGGGAATTGCCGCCGACGTTGCCGAAAAGAACGCGAAGCGCAAAGCACGCGCGGCATCGGCTTAGAATCCACCAGCAAGTACCCGATAGCGGGTCCCACCGAGTAAAACTGTAAATCGTTCGATAAACTGCGCGAAAAACACTGCTTGAGGCGCGGTCAGGGAAAGCTTGCACTCAAATACCCTAACGGCCTTATCTCGATAGCGGCATTCCTATGCAAACTCGAGTGAGGCGAATTTTTTTGCCAATCAAGAAACAGGAGTGCAGATATGGCTAGCGAATCAGAAATGAGGCGCAACGCTCGCGATAGCGGGTCGCAAGCGCAGGTGCTGCAACGCTGGGGCATGATGCTCGGCGGCGGCGCATTGACGGTGTATGCCTTGACGCGCCGGAAGCCGGGGATCGCGCTTGCGGCGGCGGGAGGGCTACTCGCATACCGCGGTGTCAAGATGGGGGCGGGGAAGTTTCGCGCGAGAGCGAGCTTCGCGATCAATTGCCCACCGGAAACAGCTTATCGAATGTGGCGAATGCTGGAGAACCTGCCGATTTTCATGCGGCACCTGGAATCGGTGCGGGAGAGAGGCAACGGGATCTCAGAGTGGACGGCCATCGGTCCAATGAACACGCGGATCCGATGGAACGCAGAGATCACCGAGGAGCGCGAGAACGAATTTCTGGCGTGGAGATCGACGCAGGATTCCGATTTTCAGACTTGGGGATCTGTGGAGTTCCGGCGCGCTCCAGGAAATCGCGGCACGATTGTGACTGCGGAAATGGAATACGCGCCACCGGGTGGCGCGCTGGGCAGAGCGGCCGCCGCAATTTTTGGGAAGGACCCGGAGTTCACGATGCGCGAGGACCTGAGGCGGTTCAAGGCGCTGATTGAAATGCACGAAATTCCAACGACCGAAGGGCAGCCGCACGGGCCGCGTTCTGCGATCATCTCAACAATCCACCAAATTTACGCAGAACATCGCAAAACATCGGAATATGGGGCCGGCGAACGAATGTCCGCCGCGCAAAGGAGAGCGTCATGAAAGCAGTTTGTTGGATGGGCACGGAGAAGATGAGCGTCGAAACTGTGCCGGACCCGAGGATATTAAACCCGCGGGATGCGATTGTGCGCATCACGAGCACGTGCATCTGCGGATCGGATCTACATTTATATGACGGGTATATACCCACTATGGAGCAAGGCGACATTTTGGGGCACGAGTTTATGGGCGAAGTGATGGAAGTTGGCTCGGGCGTGGACCAAGGGAAGCTGAAGGTGGGCGACCGGGTGGTGGTGCCGTTTACCATCGCGTGCGGAAACTGCTTTTTCTGCCAGAACCAACTTTGGTCGTGCTGTGACAATACGAATCCAAATGCGTGGATAGCGGAAAAGATGATGGGCTATTCGCCGTCGGGATTATTCGGTTACACGCACATGATGGGCGGCTATGCGGGAGGGCAAGCACAGTATGCGCGCGTGCCTTGCGCCGACGTGGGCCCGCTGAAGATTCCGGGAGGATTGCCGGACGAGAAAGTTGTTTTTCTGTCGGACATTTTCCCAACTGGGTACATGGCCGCGGAAAATTGCAACATTCAACAAGGAGATACCGTAGCGATCTGGGGATGCGGCCCAGTCGCGCAATTTGCGATTCGCAGCGCATTTATGCTGGGAGCTGAGCGCGTGATCGCGATTGACCGCGTTCCGGAGCGCCTGCAAATGGCGCGGGACGGCGGGGCGGAAACGATCAACTTCGAGGAAGTCGACAGCGTCATCGATGAATTGAAGGACATGACCGGGAATCGCGGGCCGGACTCTTGCATGGACGCGGTGGGTATGGAAGCCAGCGGGCATTCGCTTTTCTTTGCGACAGACCGCGCCAAGCAAGCATTGCGGATAAAGATGGATCGCGCGGAAGTGTTACGGCAGTGCATACGCGCGTGCCGAAAGGGCGGAACTGTCTCAATTCCAGGCGTGTATGCGGGCTTCGTCGACAACATCCCGGTGGGCGCAGGGATGAACAAAGCGCTCACCTTCAAGACGGGACAGACGCACATGATGCGTTATATGCGGCCGTTGCTCGAGCGCGTCGAGCGCGGTGAGATCGATCCCAGTTTCGTGATCAGTCATCGCGCGCCAATCGATCGCGCGCCGGAGATGTACCGAATCTTCCGCGACAAGGAGGATCGGTGCACAAAAGTAGTTCTTGATCCATGGGCCGACGGGGCGCGAGCAGCGTAACTGACGCGCAAATAAAAAGAGCAAAGGAGAAAATGATGGCTGGAATAGGGAACGGCGGACCGAAAATCATCTCGGCGCGAACTCATGCAGTGATTGACTACATCCATGCGGCCACGAATTTTGCCGTGGCCGCGATATTTTGGAAACGCAACCGGCGCCGGGCCGCAAAAGGCGCATTCGCTTTGGGAGCAGCCGTGTTGGCGAACGCCCTGATGACGGATTATCCAGGCGGCGTGTTCCGTCTCTATCCTTTCAAGGTCCACGGAATTCTGGATTATGGAGTCGCCGCCGCGAGCGGCTTCATGCCAGAGATGGCCGGCATTCGGCCGCATACCGGAGAGGGCAAGTTCTTCCGGGCGCAAGGGGCGGGGGAAACCGCGATTGCGGCTGCTACCAATTATAATGACCACTCCGGGGCTCGGAGGTTGCGCTGACAAGGCGGGCGTGCGGCCTATCAACCTTCACCAAAGAAATGACTGAGAATCGAAGCGCCGCAGCGATGCGGCGCTTTCTTTTTGCGCACCAATACTCAGCGCGAACAAGGGCGCCGTACTCCAAGTAAGAAGGCGCTGAAAAATCCTGTTGACTTTGCGGGTGACATGCACAACCATATGGTTGTGGATAGTTTGAGCGCAACTCTTTCGGCCCTGTCTGACCCAACTCGCCGGTCGATTCTTAGCCGGCTGGCGGCCGGGCCTGCCACCGTCGGGGAGTTGGCTGAGCCCTTTCACATGACGCAGCAAGCTGTTTCCAAGCACCTCGCCTATTTGGAGCGAGCACGGCTTGTGCAGAAGCGGCGCGAAGGGCGCAGCCATGTGTGCACGCTCCGCCCGGCTCCTTTCAAGGAAGTCTCCGAGTTGGTTGAGCATTATCGAGTTTTCTGGGGACAGGCTTTGAATCGTTTGGACGCTTATCTGCGCGTTACGGAAGGCGAGGAGAAGAAACATGGCCGCAAACAGCGCCACTAGCCTGACGAACGTGTGGCTTTCAGATAGCGCTGTCGAACCATCTCCACAAATTGCTCTTTGCCCTTTTGCATCTGCCGGACGAGGGCCTGATTACCGGTTTCTTCGTGTTTGGCGGCCCAAAGAACCATTTCGGTCATGACAGGAGCCAGATCAAGGCCCTTGGGGGTCAAAACGTAAATGAGTTTTCGACCATCGGAGGGATCTTCTTTCGTGGTGATGATGCCATGAGCGATCAACCTCTTAAGGCGATCGGACAGAATATTGGTGGCGATCCCTTCGTAGGACGTGAGGAATTCCTTGAAGGTGGTGAAACCCCGCAGCATCATGTCGCGTAGGAGCAAGAGAGACCAGCGGTCGCCGAGCATTTCGACCGAGGCGTTGAGGGGGCAACCGGAGCGGCGCTTAGGAGTGGAATTCTTGGCGGGCACAAGGCATAGTAGCATTTATCACTTGCAATCTGCAAGTGACATTGGCAGACTGGCTTTTGCCCGCCAGCAATCTGCAAGTCTCGAAGGAGGAAGAAAATGAGTCAAGCCGGAATGAAGCAATCTGCAGTAGAGCAGAGCAAGGCGCAGGTGAGTCCTTATCTCGTCTTCAACGGAAGGTGCGAGGAAGCTTTCAAGTTTTATGAGAAGGCCCTCGGCGGAAAAATCGAGGCGATAATGCCGTTCGGGGATTCGCCGATGGCGAAGCAGGCGCCTCCAGATTGGGGTAACAAGGTTGTGCACGCGCGCATGACGGTGGGGAACACGGTATTGATGGGCTCGGACGCGCCTCCAGACCGTTATCGACCCCCGCAGGGATTTTCGCTTTCGGTGGGCACGAAGGATCCCGCGGAAGCGGAGCGAATGTTTAACGAATTGGCCGCGGGCGGGAAGGTGGAGATGCCGCTGGAGAAGACATTCTGGGCGGTGAAATTCGGCATGCTCGTCGATCGATTCGGCATAGCGTGGATGATTAACTGCGAACAACCGGAGGCTTGATTGCCGCGCTGCGCGGACGCGGGCGGAAGAAAAGGAGCGATCGATGAGCGGAGTACGGCTACTTGTAGGTACACGCAAAGGCGCCTTCGTGCTGACTGCGGACGGCAAGCGTGAGAAGTGGGACGTGAGCGGTCCGCACTTTGCGGGCTGGGAGGTTTACCACGTGAAGGGATCACCGGCCGACCCGAATCGGCTGTTTGCGTCGCAGACCAGCGGCTGGTTCGGGCAGATTATTCAGCGCTCGGATGATGGCGGCAAGACTTGGACGCAGCCGGGAACTCCGCCAGGGGAGCGGACTACGCCAGAGGGAGCACCGAAAGCCGAGAGCAACAAGTTCGTGTACGACACCTCCGCGGAAACCGGCAAACCGCTAACCACTCATCAGTTTTACGACGGCACACAGCATCCGTGGGAGTTCAAACGCGTTTGGCATTTGGAGCCTTCGCTGAACGATCCGGACACGGTGTACGCCGGGGTGGAGGACGCGGCATTGTTTCGCTCGAATGACGGCGGGAAAAACTGGAAAGAACTCTCCGGGCTGCGCGGTCACGGCACGGGGCCCAAGTGGCAGCCAGGCGCAGGGGGCATGTGCTTGCATACGGTCGTCCTCGATCCGACTAACCCCAAGCGGATTTATGTGGCGATTTCCGCGGCGGGCGCGTTTCGCAGCGACGATTCGGGCGAAACATGGAAGCCGATAAACCGCGGGCTGAAATCCCAATACATTCCTGATCCTGAAGCGGAAGTTGGCCACTGCGTTCACCGCATCGCGATGCACCCATCGAAGCCGGGACTGCTGTACATGCAGAAGCACTGGGACGTGATGCGCAGCGACAATGCTGGTGATTCGTGGCAGGAAATAAGCGGGAATTTGCCGAGTGACTTCGGGTTTCCGATCGACGTTCATGCCCACGATCCCGAGACCGTGTATGTGGTGCCGATCAAGAGCGACTCAGAGCATTTCCCTCCGGATGGAAAGCTGCGCGTTTACCGCAGCTGCGCGGGCGGAAACGAATGGGAAGCGCTCACGAAAGGCTTGCCGCAGAAAGACTGCTACGTGAACGTGTTGCGCGACGCCATGGCGGTGGACTCGCTGGACAAATGCGGCGTGTATTTCGGGACCACCGGCGGGCAGGTGTACGGTTCGGCGGATTCCGGAGATACCTGGGCGCCTATCGTGCGGGACCTTCCGGCGGTTCTTTCCGTCGAGGTACAGACCCTGCCATGATCCGTGTCTTGCTGCCGCAACACCTGCGAGGGCTGGCGCACGTGAGCGGGG
>Ga0210410_10004821_pt1 | contig 11802 bp, 12 predicted proteins | sample IncBWC4MmetaG_FD_161058 | JGI IMG/M metagenome (GOLD analysis project Ga0210410, IMG submission 161058) | Forest soil microbial communities from Barre Woods Harvard Forest LTER site, Petersham, Massachusetts, United States - Inc-BW-C-4-M | ecosystem: Environmental > Terrestrial > Soil >... | reverse complement strand
TAATCGACCGCGATGCGCAGATGCAGGAGGTCGCCGCCTGCGGTCGCCGCTTCCGCGCGTCCGATCGCGTCCGCGATGCCGGCGGGCAGACGATCGCGGCGGCCGATCACGGTGAGACGGACGCCGTTACGCACCAGGCTCTCGACTTCGCTGGCAAGATAAAACCGCAGCAGCGACATCAGCGCGGACACTTCCGCTTTCGGCCGCCGCCAATTGTCGCTGGAGAACGCGTACAGCGTCAGCGTGCCCACGCCCTGCTTGGGGGCGGCTTCCACCACGCGGCGGATCGCCTCCACGCCGGCTTCGTGGCCGCGCAGCCGCGACAGCCGGCGCCGTGTCGCCCAGCGACCGTTGCCGTCCATGATGATGCCGACATGAAGCCTGGATTCGAGTTTGGAAGAGAGATGACTTTGCATTACAAAGTTTCCTTGCAAAAAAAGGCGGAAGCTTCAAATCGGCAGGATGCGAAATTTGGCGGCGGGGGCGGCCTCCTTGCCCGCCGCCTTGGCGGCGTCGCGCACCAGCCCTTCCAGCACGGCGAGATAATCCAGAAAGCGGCGCCGGCCGGTCCTGGTCAGGCGGCAGGAGGTGTGGGGGCGGTTGCCCTCATAGCCCTTGGTCACCTCGACGAGGCCCGCTTCCTGCAGCACGCCGAGATGGCGGCTGAGATTGCCGTCGGTCAGCCCGCAGAGCTGCTTGAGGTCGGCGAACGCCAGTCCCTTGGGATGCGCCATCAGCGAGGTCAGCAAGCCCAGTCTCGCCTTCTCGTGAATCACGCGGTCGAGGCCGTCATAGGAAAACGGCGCGCCGTTGTTTTCAATCTTCGACATCATGAACTCCTGAAGCAAAATGCAGGATCGCGGCCATCAGCAATTGCCCGATCGCGAACGGCAGGCCCATGGTCCAGGGCGACAGCGTATGATTCTGGCTTGCCAGCAACAGGCAGCCAAAGCCCGCGACGAAATACCAGGCGCCGGCGAAAGCGACTGTGCGCGGCAGCGAGCGGACGGAGGCGAATATTCCGAGGCTCACCAGCACCTGCCACAGGCCCGGCAGCAGCCACAGCGTTTCCGGCGCGACTTTCAGAAGCAACACGGCCAGCAGCACGCCGGCAACGCCGGCCGGCAGGAACTGCTCGACGGCCTGATGAATCATCACGTCGGCCAGACCCGAATGATGGCGGCGCGAGCGCGCCTGCATCTCGGTCCAGATCATGCCGCCGGACACCAGCGCCGCCGCCGTCCAGCCGGCGAAGAACGCAAACGGATGCGCGGTCGGATCGTCGAGCCAGAGGAATTGCAGGATCGCGGTCGCCAGCGCCAGACCGCCGGTGGCGGCCACCGCCGCCGGGCCGTAGCCGCGAAACGCGGTGCCGGCGGCGATCTGGCTGCGAATGGTGAAAATGTCGGCCAAGGCCTTGTCGAGATCGCTCATCAGGTGTCCCGTACTTTGCAGTACAAAGTATACTCGATTGCAAAGTGTGGACAAGCCCCGGCGCCGGGGGCTTGCGTGACCTTGCTCACATAGAGGCCGGCGCGACCGGCCTATGGTCCGTCCAGCGTCGGCCCAAACAAGCCAACCACAGGAGAGTTCACATGCGCAAATTCATTCTGATCGCGGCGCTGGTTCTGGCGTCGGCCTCGGCCCAGGCCGCCGGTTCCCGCAGCCTCACGCTGGCCTCCAGCGACGACCAGGCCACGGCGGCCACCGGGCAGTCGCAGCCGGCCGATGCCGCCAAACCCACTGAGGCGCCCAAATCCGTCGAAGAGACAAAACCCGCCGGAGGGCCGAAATATGTCGATCGGCCCGCCGCCGTGAATACGGCCACCGAGGCGCCGGCGGCGGATACGGTCAAGCCCGCTCCGGTCCAGAGGGCCGAACGCCGCAAACCCCGGCGCAACTGGACCGAAGCGCGCATCATCGGCGAATTGCATCGCCACGGCATCTATTGGTAAGGCGCCGACACCTCGAAATTGCGCATCGGCCGATCCGCGAGGGGTCGGGCCGATGCTTCACGTTCGCGTCAAATGTGAAGCGGCTCACATCGAATTCTGACCATCGGCTTATTGCACGGTGCGAAGCTGCTGACAGGAGCCGCCCGTGCAACCATCTGGCAACCAGGCCCCGGAAACCCGCCGCATCGACTGGCTCGGAATTTTGCGGATCCTGCTCGTGCAGGTGCTGGTTCTGCTGGCGCTGTCGGCGGCGTTCATCCGCTATCTGGACTGGTCGTCCGAGCGGGCGTTGGAGGAATTTTCCCGCGCCGGCATCCCGTCGGCACCGGCGGCGAAATCTCAGCCGCTATCGTCGACGCCGGTTCAAGACGTCAAGAGCCGGGCGAAGTGCGAGCGAAGAGTTTGAGAAACGGCTATTCCGTGACCGTCTGCACCACGCTGCCGATCGGACGCGCGCTCGAGACCGGCACCTTCATGTCCCTAAGCAAGGCTTCGTCATATTCGGGCAAGGTCTGCAGCGGCGTCCTGGCCTTCATCTGCACCACCTTGTAGCCGCCGGCCTTCAGCCGCCGTAGCAAGGTCGGCATGGCTTCCGCTGTGTGCTTCTGGAAATCGTGCATCAGGATGATGCGCTTGCCCTGCTTGTCGAGCTTGGTCATGACGGTGTTGACGATCTGCTCGGCATTCTTGGCCCGGAAATCAAACGAGTCGAGGTCGCAGGAGAATATCGCGACATTGCGCGAGGCGAGGTAGGTCATCGCGGCGGGGCCGTGCTGCAGTTCCGGAAAACGGAAGAACGGCGCGGGTGCCGTGCCCAGCGCCATCTTGACGGCGCTGTAGCCTTTTTCGATTTCGTCCTTGGCAAGCTGCTCCGTCATCTTCTTGGAATTGAGGTTGGCGTGCGACCAGGTGTGGGCGCCGACGGTGTGACCGGCGGCTGCGACCTGCCTGAGGATTTCCGGATGGTAGGTGGCATGCTTGCCGATCGGGAAGAACACTGCCTTGGTGCATTCGTCTGCGAGCGCCTTGAGCACCGCCGGCGTGTTGCCTGGCCACGGACCGTCATCGAAGGTCAGCACGACTTCCTTGTCGGTCAGAAAATCGAGCTGCTTGAAATGCTCGAAACCGAAACCCGGTCCGCCCGTGGTGTCGATGACCACCACGCGGGCGACGCCGAGGGCGTCGGGATTGGCGCAGGTGCTTTTTTGCAGCGGCGGCGTCGCGGGCGTTTCGGGAATGGCCGCGGTAACCTCGACATCCTCGCGCGCCGGAACCGGCTTGGCCGCGGTATTGGCGGCGGCCAGCCGCTCGGCGGGCGCAGCGGCGACGGTGTTCGGAGCGGTAAGCGCCACCCGCGGCGAAGACGACGACCAGAAGAACCAGACCGCCGATATAATGACGGCCGTCACGACACTCGCGAGCATCAGACCTAACGCGTTACGCATGGCTACACTTTCCAAAGAACCCGGCATTTTCGCTAAGTCATTAATGAGTAATAGTCGTTAACGCCGTGCCAACGCGCGCCGGTTCCCTTCGACAAATCTCCGCCCGCCGGGGCCGATATCCCGGCCAAAGTGATGGACGTCACAGTCGGCGGCGGGCGGCCGGGGCACTGTCGATCCCGTCAGCAACGGCCCGCCGCGCCGCGCCAAAGGAGCCGATCATGACCGTTTTTCTCAACCGGACCATTCGCCAGGCCGCTCTGGCGGCGGCTTTCGCGGTCGCGTTCTCCGCGCTGTCGTCGAGCGCAAGCCTCGCCTTCAGCGCCGAGGCGCAGCAAATGTGCACCGGCGACGCCTTCCGCCTGTGCAGCTCCGACATCCCCAACATTCCGGCCATCACCGCCTGCATGTACAAGCACCGGGCCGATCTGAGCACGGCTTGCCGGACCGTGATGGACCGCGATCTGGCCGCGCAGCAGCCGAAGGTCGCGGCCAGGTAACCTGCTTCCCCGCATTCCGGGTTAATCGCTCCGCGATGCCCACAATGACGGGTATTTTCAACGTGGCGCAAAATCCATTGCCGCGCCGGTGCACCCGCACTAGAACGCAGCGAGATCATGGACCGGCAAGGCGCATATCATGGCCAGAATTTTTTTCGTTATTCCGCTTATTCTATTGGTTTCGGTGGCGTCGGCGCAGCAGCAGGGACACGACGCCTGCGCGCGGGATGTCTCGCGGTTTTGCCGCGCTCACATGGGTGAGGGCGATCAGGTCGTGCTGGCGTGCCTGAAAGAACATCGCGCCAGGCTCAGCAAGGCCTGCGAGAAGGTTCTGACCGAGCACGGGCAGTAACTGACGCTACGTACTGCCGCCCGCCGCGGTCGCCACCGGAAGCACCTCGTTGGCGGCGCGGTCCGGCGTTTCTTCCTTCCAGCGCACCGATCCGAACGGCCGCTCCAGCATGCGGCGGACGCGCACCGGATCGGGCCCGAGATGAAAATCTATCGCGCGCTGATGCAGCGCGCGCTCGGATTGCGTCGAGCGGTTGCGCTGGCGCAGGTAGTCGAACCAGGTCGGGCAATGATAGCGCTCGGTCCACAATTCGGGATCGGCGATGTCGCGGGCGATCGACCAGCCATAGGCGCCGTTGCGCTGCCGGCTGAGCTGCACTTCCTGCATCACATTGTGGAAGGCGCGGGCGCTTTCCTGATCGACGCGGTATTCGATTTCCACCACCAGCGGCCCGCTGCGCCCCGTGAGTGCAAGCCGCACTTCGGGATCGGCGAGCACCTCGGCGTCCTCGTTGCGCGCGCCTACCCGCGGCATGCGGAGCCACAGGCCGAGCAGGGGCGAAGCCAGCATCAGGCCTGCGGAAACCAGCAGCGCCGTTTCCACGCCGGCGGCGTCGGTGAGGCGTCCCCAGCCCCAGCTTCCGATCGCAATGCCGCCGGCAATCGAGGCCTGGAACGCCGCCAACGAGCGGCCGGCGACCCAGCGCGGCGCGGAGAGCTGCACGCCGATGTTGAACAGGGCGACTGCCAGCATCCATACCGCGCCGGCCACCACCAGCGCCGCCGCGGTCAGCACCGGCTCCCGGCTCAGCGCCACCGCGGCGATCGCGCCGCCCATCGAGAGCGCGCAGGCGCGGACCGCCGCCTCGCCGCTCATTCGCTTGCGCACCTCGGCGATGTTGAGCGCCCCGATCACCGCGCCCATGCCGAACGCGCCGAGCATGATGCCGTAGGTCTGCGCCCCGCCATGCAGCAGGTCGCGCGCGACCAGCGGCATCAGCGCCGACACCGAACCGCCGATAATGCCGGTCACCAGCGTGCGCGCCAGCACGATGCGGATCGCCGGAGAGTTGGCGATGTAGCGCACGCCCGACACCATCGCGCGGTTGAGCTTCTCGCGCGGCAGCCGTGACGGCTCGCTGGTGCGGCGCCAGAGAAACAGCACGACCAGCAGCGGCAGATACAGCGTCGCGTTGGCAGCGAAGGCCACCACCGCGCCGGCGGCCGCAACGATCACGCCGCCGATGGCCGGACCGAAACTTCGCGCGATGTTGTAGCTGATGCCGTTCAGCGCGACAGCCGACGGCAATGCTTCCGCCGGCACCTGCTCGCTGACCGAGGACTGCCAGGCCGGTCCGAACAGCGCATTGCCGCTGCCGACGATGAAGCAGAATGCCAGCAGGATCTCCGGCGTGACGAGGCTGAGCCACGCCATCACCGCCAAAGCCGTCGCGCCGCTAAGTGCTATTCCCAGCGAGACCAGTGCGACGATGCGCCGATCATACATGTCGGCGATGGCCCCGGCCGGCATCGAGATCAGCATGACCGGGAGCATAAGAGCGGTCTGGACCAGCGCGACCTTGTCGGCGGACGAGGTCATCTGCGTCATCGCCCAGGCGGCGCCCACGCCCTGGATCAAAAGGCCCAAATTGGACAAAAGGCTCGCCAGCCAGATACGCCGGAACACCGCATAACGTAGGGGTGTGGTGACGCCATCGGCGGCAAGCATCGAGCGTTTCGGCTGGTCGGTCATATCCCCATTCCGTTGGCGCCGTCGTGGCGGCCCTTGATTCCCTCTCGATTTCCAGTGATGCCTGCGAAAGTCGTTCTATGTCCAGTGGTTAGGACCGCTATCGGCGGGTCACACAGGGCGGCTAGGGTGCAAAATCATCAAGGGAGGTACAATATGAGGATATCGCGGCGGACGATTCTGAAGGGCGCTGCAGCCTTGCCCCTGGCGGCCGGGAATCTCGGCCTTGCCGCGCGGGCTCAGCCGGCCCCGGCCGCCCCGACCGCGACCGAAATCCCGCCCATTCTGTTCGTGCATGGCAATGGCGACCACGCGGCACTGTGGCTCACCACTTTGTGGCGGATGGAGTCGAACGGGGTTTCGCGCGACCGCATGTTTGCGATCAATTTCACCGATCCGCTGGCGCGTGCCGACGATACCAAGGCCGAGCCAAACAAATCCTCGATTGAAGACCAGCGCCGCGAACTCGGCCAAGCCGTCCAGGAATTGAAGCGCCGCACCGGCGCGTCGCGTATCGCCTTGGTCGGCAATTCACGCGGCGGCAATTCGATTCGCGGGCTGATCAAGAACGGCGGCGGCGCCGATGTCAGCCACGCGGTGCTGTGCGGTGTACCCAATCACGGGGTCCATGCCTGGGACGCCGGTCTCGACAACGAGTTCAACGGCCGCGGCCCGTTCCTGCGCGGGCTGAACGAGGGTGACAGCGAAGTCACGCCGGGTACTGCGTTCCTGACCCTGCGCAGCGACGGCATGGACAAATACGCGCAAGAAGACGGCCGCTTCGTCGGCAAGGCGGGCACGCCGACCGGCGTGACCGCGGAAGGCCCCGCGCTCAAGGGCGCCACCAATCTGGTACTTGGCGCGATCGATCATCGCGAGACCGCGTATTCGCCGCGCGCGTTCCGCGAGATCTACAAATTCATTGCCGGCCGCGAGCCGGACAGAATAGCGATTACGCCGGAGGCGGAAGTCAGGCTGAGCGGGCTGGTGACGGGTACGCCGGGCGGCGTCCAAACAAATCGCCCCGTGGCAGGCGCGTCGGTGGAGATTTTTCGCGTGTCTGCCGACAGCGGTGAACGCATCGGCAGCGCCATCCACGCTTCGCAGACCGGCGCCGACGGGCGCTGGGGACCTGCGAAGGTCGATCCCGCCTGGTATCTCGAAATGGTGCTCACCTCGGCCGGCTCGCCTACCACGCATTTCTATCGCTCGCGGTTTCCGCGTTCCTCCGACATCGTGCATCTGCGCGCCGCGCGTCCGCCGGGACCGGCGGACGCCGGCGCAGGCTGCGTCGTTCTGATGTCGCGGACGCGCGGATATTTCGGTCTGCCGCGCGATATCGTGCTGTTCGACGGCAGGGAGCCTTCGGACGTGAAGCCGGGCGTGCCCGGCGACTCCCTCAGCACGCTGCGGCTTTCGGCTGCGGAAGCCGGACGTCCGGTCGTCGCCCTCTTCAATGAGGAGCGGATCGTCACGCGGGCCTGGCCGGCGTCGGAAAACAGGATTGCGGTGGCCGAGCTGACTTACTAGCTACGCATATCGCCATCTATTCGCGAGGCCGCCCGTGAGCGTAGCCGAAGCCTTGGGAAAAGAAGCAGAAACCCTGGACGTGCCGGTCGGGCGCCGGCCGCTGGTGCCGCCCAGCCCGCCGCGGGCGCCGGACAGCATGACCGCTATCGGACGGATGGTAGCGATGCGCGAGAGCGCGATCGGCACCTGGGGTCAGCGCGCCTATGAAGAGGATATTATCGCGGGGCGCTTCTTCGGCCGTTCCAGCTTCATTCTCAACACGCCGGAAGCGATCCGGCATGTGCTGGTCGACAATTACGAGAATTATACCCGGACGCCGGCCGCTATCCGGGTGCTGCGTCCGGTGCTCGGCGAAGGCCTGCTGATTGCCGAGGGCCGGGCCTGGAAGCATCAGCGCCGAACACTGGCGCCCGCGTTCACGCCACGCGCGGTGATGCCGCTGGTGCCGCACATGGTCGCGGTCACCGACGAGACGATCGCAAAACTGGCAGCGAAGTGTGGCGAGCCGGTTGATCTGCGCGAAGCCATGCAGCGGATGACGCTCGAGATCGCCGGGCGCACCATGTTCTCGTTCGGCATGGACCGCCATGGTCCGACGTTGCGGAACTTCATGATGGAATATGGCGTGCAGCTGGCGCGGCCGCATTTTCTCGACCTGCTGCTGCCGTTGAGCTGGCCGACCCCGCAGGACTTTTCCCGCGCCCGCTTCCGCAAGCGCTGGACGCAGTTCATCGGCCGGCTGATGGCGGAGCGCCGCGCCGCCGGCAAGAACGAAGGCGCGCCGCCGCGCGATCTGTTCGATCTGATGGGCGCCGCGCGCGATCCCGAGACCGGCGAAGCCTTCACCGACGGACAGCTCGGCGACCAGATCGCGACCATGATCCTCGCCGGTCACGAGACCACCGCTACCGCGCTGTTCTGGTCGCTGTATCTGCTGGCGCTCGATCCCGCCATCCAGGATCAGCTGGCGGCCGAGGTCGAGGGCGCGAACGGTGCGCCCGATACCGAGCGGCTGAAACTCACACGCGCCGTGGTCGATGAGACGATGCGGCTCTATCCGCCGGCCTTCCTGATTGCGCGCGCCGCCGCTGCGCCCGATACGATCGCTGGTCTGCCGGTCAGGAAACACGATGTCGTCCTGATCGCGCCGTGGCTGCTGCACCGGCATGAAAAGCTCTGGCGCGAGCCGAACGCGTTCATCCCGGCGCGCTTCCTGCCGCCCACGCCACCGCCCGACCGCTTCGCCTATCTGCCATTCGGTGTCGGCGCGCGGGTCTGCATCGGCGCGCATTTCGCGCTGGTCGAAGCAACCCTGGCGCTGGCGAAAATCATCGGCGCGTTCCGGGTCGAATTGCTCGACAAGGCGCCGGTAATGCCGATCGGCGTGGTGACGACGCAGCCGGATCGCTCGCCGATGTTCCGTATCGCGCGCCGGTGAGGAAGCACTGCTTGGACACTGCGGCAATCTGCCCTAAAGGTGCGACATGAGTGAAATGCAGGCGCAGGTTTCAGTACTGAAACAGACCGCCGACCCGGCGGTGGCCGATGCCATTCGCGAGCTGATCGAGAACGGCGCGGACCACGAGCTCAACCGTATCAATCTGCTGGATTTTTCGAAGCGGACCGGGCTCGACGAAGAGCGCGTGATTTCCGGATTTCTCCACGCGTCGCGGCTCGGGCTGTTCGATCTCACCTGGAACGTGCTGTGCCCGGGCTGCGGTGGCGTGCTCGACGCCCACTCCACGCTAAAATCGTTGCGTCCCGAAGATTATCACTGCGGCCTTTGCGCCTGCGGCTACGAGGCGTCCGTCGACGAGCAGGTTGAGGTCGCCTTCACCGTCAGCCCGCGGGTTCGCCGTATCGCGGCGCATGAGCCCAACACGCTGCCGCTCTGGGAGTATTTCAAGCAGGTATTCTGGAGTTCGGGCGTCGACTTCAACGAAGAGTCGTTCGCAGCACTCTCCAATGACGTCGTACTGGACGCGCTCGAGCTCCCAGCGGGCGAAAAAGCGACCATGTCGCTGCAACTGCCCGCCGAATTCATCATCGTCTTCGAGCCGGTGACGCATGCCGCGCAGTTCATCGACGTGCAGGGTGAACCGACCAAGGAGCGTCAGCAGCTGTCGCTTATGTACAACAAGATACAGCCGCCGACGGGAACCATGACGCTGCGTCCCGGGCCGCTGCGGCTGTCGCTCGACAATCAGGCCGGCGTGCGGGTGCTGCCATCGGTGTTCATCGCGGCCGACGCGCTTCATCACCTGATCGGCAAGCGCAAGCCGTTCCTTACCGCTAAGCGGATGCTGACCAACCAGACCTTCCGCGACGTCTTCAAGGCCGACAACCTCAACATCGATCAGCGCCTCAAGATCACATCGCTGACGTTCCTGTTCACCGATCTCAAAAGCTCCACCGCGCTGTACGAGCGGGTCGGCGATCTCGCCGCCTTCGATCTGGTGCGCGCGCACTTCCATGCGCTGCTCGAGATCATCTCTTCGGAAAAAGGCGCCGTGGTGAAGACGATCGGCGACGCCGTGATGGCGACTTTCATCCGGCCGGAACATGCCATTGTCGCGGGGTTGCGGATGCGCGCCGCGATGACCGCCCTCAATGCCGAGCGGGGCACCGACGATCTGGTGGTCAAGATCGGCATCCACGAAGGTCCGTGCCTTGCGGTCATGCTCAACGAGCGTCAGGATTATTTCGGCCAGACCGTCAATATTGCGGCGCGCGTGCAGAGCCTGTCGACCTCGCAGGAGATCCACATCACCGGACCGGTGCTGGACGCGCCCGCGGTCGCGACCATCCTGGAGAAGCAAGCGATCAAGCCAATTCAGAAGCAGGCGGCGCTGCGCGGCATTGCCGACAAGATGGTCGTCTATGAAATTTCGTGAGCAGAAGATCGAGATTCCGGCTTCACGCTAACGCCCCGGAGCGGACGTGAGATTGCCGAAACGTAATGCGGCGCCCGCAACCGCATGGATTGCACGGGCTGATTTTCCAGCCCATATATCGGGTGGATGCCGCCAGACCTGGCGGCCAACGGATTTCGTGCAATTACGGAAAGAAATGATGCTCGACGGACTTCGCCAATTTATCGCCGATGTTGTTTCACCAACCGTGCACGGGCAGCAATCGTTTGACGATACCGGTTATCGTCTGGCTGCGACGGCGCTGTTGATCCACGTCATCTCGATCGACGGCGAACCCTCGGCCGCGGAGAAGCGCAAACTTCACAGCCTGATCGAAAGCCGCTTCGGACTTGATCCCGGCGCGGCGGACCAGTTGATAGCGTCCGCGACCTTGGTCGAGGGCGAGGCGGTCGATCTCTATCATTTCACCAGTGTCATCATGCGCTCGGTGAACGAAGCCGGCCGGCTCAGGATCGTGGAGATGATGTGGGAGCTGGTCTACGCCGACGGCGAGGTCAGTGAGTTCGAGGACAATGTGGTGTGGCGCGCGGCCGATTTGCTGGGGGTGTCATCGCGCGACCGGATCGATCTCAAGCACCAGGTGGCCGCCAAGCGGTCCGCGGCGACGGCGGGCGGTTGAAGACATCGCGGACGCGGCAACGTGCCACGGGCTGGCGGATCGGGTTATCGCTTCGCCGCGCCGGACATGACGAAACTTTAATGTCGACGGCTATTGGCCGCCGACCGGTGAAATTAGCCCCGAAATGTCGCGATTTGCTGCAGCAGCATGGTGCGCTTGAGCACGCCGTCATGCTTGCAGGTGACTTGCATCCCGCTTAAGCCGTATGCTCTCTCAAAGGCGTTAGAAGCATATCCTGCAATAATTTTAAGAGCATTGAATCGTGACCGAGCGTGTGACGCTGATTACCGGTGCCTCGGCGGGGATAGGCACCGAGCTGGCGCGCGTCTTCGCATCAAAAGGCCATCGTGTGGCTCTGGTGGCGCGGCGCGCGGACCGTCTTGCAGCGCTGGCGGACGAGATCGTCGCCGGCGGCGCCGGCGCGCCGATTGTGATCGCGTGCGATCTCGAACACCCCGATGCCGGCGATCGGATTGCCGCAGCATTGACCGCTGAAGGGGTGGAGATCGAATACGTCGTCAACAACGCGGGCTTCGGCCTGTTCGGGTGCGCGATCGAGCTGGATCGCGAGGCGCAGCTGGGCATGATTGCCGTCAATATCCGCGCCATGACCGATCTGTCGCTGCGGTTTTCTGATCAGTTGATCCGGCACCGCGGCGGTATTCTCAACGTCGCTTCGATCGCCAGCTTTCTGCCCGGACCGGGAATGGCGGTGTATTACGCCTCCAAGGCCTATGTGCTGTCGTTCTCCGAGGCGATACGCCGCGAACTCGCCCCGTGCG
>Ga0210410_10004820_pt1 | contig 11803 bp, 11 predicted proteins | sample IncBWC4MmetaG_FD_161058 | JGI IMG/M metagenome (GOLD analysis project Ga0210410, IMG submission 161058) | Forest soil microbial communities from Barre Woods Harvard Forest LTER site, Petersham, Massachusetts, United States - Inc-BW-C-4-M | ecosystem: Environmental > Terrestrial > Soil >... | reverse complement strand
CACTCTCAAGTCTGCACTCAGGTGCACCCAGCGCTCGCCCGCCCGCCCGCGCAAATGGGGAACAGGTTGACCTGTAGCAAGTAGCCAAAGAAGATAGGGAAAATCAACGCCGGCCCGCTTGGAGAGCGTGTGCCAGCCCCACACTCGAGGATTGATATCGAGAACCTTGCATCGACCGTTCCGGGGATCTCTCTTGAATTCTACTTCCGCGAGTCCATGGAATCGCACCTCCGCCAGCAGACGCTCTGCCGGCTCGATGATCTCTGGCAGGTCAACCGTCTCAACGTAAGTGCTCAGTTGACCAAAATCCTTAGGGAATTGACGAGTGCGCCGGGCCACAACCGAGGCCAAGGCACGTCCGTTATCACAAAGAGCGGCATAGGAGAATTGAGCTTCTCCTCCCCCCGGCACGATTTCCTGGACGAGCAAGTCTTCGACAGGGAAGAGCGCACTGGCCTGGTCGTAACGTGCCAACAGGCGGTCACGATCCTCGGCAAGCCAGGCCTTCGGAATGGCGAGATTGCTCGGTTGCAAACGCACGGCCGGCTTGAGGATAACTGGAAAGGGGCAATCGATCGCCGCGAGGTGCTCCCTGTTCAACGGGCAAGCGGTCCATGGTTGATCAATACCTAATTTCTCCGCAAGCTCGTGGAGCAGCCGTTTGTCACACGCCCAGCGCAGCGTCTCCCAAGGAGGAACCGTTACCCGGTACTTACTCGCAAGTGCTTTGTGGTGTCCTGACGCCAGGCCGACGGTGTAGTCGTCCGTGGGAATCAACAGCCAGCCATCGAGATTATGTTTGGCACTAAGGTCGAGAAGAAACTCGATCTTCGCTTGGTCGCCGCCATCGGGCCACGACACGGTGCGGGGAGTGTACCGGGAGGCGACTGCGACCAGATGGCCGCCCTGCTTTACGACCCAGACTGGAATCCCCCGACGTCCGAGACTTCGTACTACGCCGAGGGCTCGATAGTCCGCGCCCATCACCACTGCACCGGTAGAGACGCTTCGAGCAGCGTCCGTCGAACGTTCCATCAGTTTCGGAATTGTCGCTGTGGCCACCACAGTTTTTATGAACCTCTAGGTGATGGCACTCTTCCCAGGATTCCACGCGTCAACGCGAGTGAGGCGAACTCCGTGCCGGCCACAAACCGCATGAGTGGACCAAAACTCCAAGCTGCAGGAGCGCCGAGGAAGTGCAGGCCAGGAACTGAGGATTGGAATCCGCCATCCAGTTGTGGATAGCCGGCGATCCGGTGGATCATTGGCACGAGATCCTGCGAGAGAAAGGGGTAGCGAGCGATGTCCACACGGTAGCCAGTTGCAAGCAGCACGTGATCGACATGCCGATTGGTGCCGTCGCTCAATTCGAGAGTTACCTGCCCGCCATTCGGAGAAGCAGACGTGACCGTGCGTCCGGTGGTAAAACGGACCGGTTCGCACCGCGGATGTAACCACGCCGCTCCAGCAGGACGGATGGCGCGCTTCCCAAAGCGATTCTGAATAGAACGAGGCAAGCGCCGAAACAAATTGGGCCGCGCCACAAGGTGACTCAGCCCGGCTTGTCCCACATCCGGGGGCGCGTATAGCAGCCTTGCAACAGGTCGGAAGGTATGAAACCATTTTTGGCGCCAGAGCCAGCGAACGATAGGCGCACGAACCAGCACTTCGACCTCAGCTCCTATCTCATTCAGCAGGGCAGCGGATTCCAGCGCGCTCTGTCCTCCACCAATTACGGCCACCTTTTTCCCGGCGAAAGGGTTTAGATCACGGTGGTCGCAAGCGTGCGAAGCCAACGCGCACGGAATTCGCTGGAACTCCGCTGGATGCCAGGCAAACGCTTCAATTCCAGCCGCAATAATGACTCGCCGCGCCTTCCAGGTTTCCCCGTCTTGCAGAGTAAGCCGAAACCCGGCTCCGTTCTTCTCGACGCGTTCGACTTTCCTCGAATCCGTGCCTGGCACGACTTGCGATTGAAACCAGCGGCCGTAGTCCGTAAAGCGATAAAGCGGCAAGGGAGCCGTGATCTGGTTTCCACTGGTGGACTGGTAAGCTCCGAGCGTGAGAGCGCGAGAAGGGTCGGAAAGGTGTGATCCCGCTAGCGGGGAGCGAAGCAGCATGCCCTTCGGCATGTGTCTTTCCCAAAAAGACATGGGCTCACCGAAGACATGGATGTCGAGTCCGTTGGCGGCCCGGAGATGTGCTGCCGCTGACAAACCGTACGGGCCAGCTCCTATAATCGCTACGTCACATGTCGTCATGGTGTTTCACGCAAACCGAACGGGTCGGTAACAAGATCTCCACAATGCATAAATCTCCGCAATTCCTGCAAGAAATAGAGATTGGCGCTCACGTCTCACGTTGCCGCGAATCGAGGCGCGATCGGTCATCGATTGCAAGCTACCGCTCCCGGAATCTAGGAACAATCCGGTACCTAACGGAATGAGGCATCAGGAAATCCCTGAGAATAGTGCAAGGAAGGCACGCGTAAACTGCCGCTAAGAACTGGGGAGTTCAGTTTCAGCACGATGATCCGTGTGAGGGTTGATCTTACTCTCGATGCATAATTCGGTCGGCGGTGCCTGCCAACGAGTGAGGTGACCAATGGACGGCCACCCCCTGGAACTGCAATCCCACCCCAAAGTGTCCATCCGGGAGCCGCTGACAGTAAACAACGCGCGCAGGGGTTCGCAGATCGCCGACGAGCGATCGAATCATCAATCGTTCATTCAGTTCTCGAGCGTTTAGAGTCAGCACTCGTATTCCGAACGAGCATACGTTCTCCGTAGTGGTCCGCTCATTCGCGCTCGTATACTGAAGACTGGTTATCTCGACCGGGACAGCCAGCCGAATCCGTTTTTCAAGCCTTCCTGACCTTGCGGGCATCTGTAGAATTACCTTCCGGGCTGGGCGCGCCGAAAAGCTGCCATAACCAACAAGCGATTCATCGGTGATGATTCTCTAGGACGTCCCTATTTAGATTGAAGTTTGACCTCCCTATCGAGAAGTGGGCAAGACCGTTGCTTCTTGTGCTCGTACATCGTCTGGTCGGCCTTGGCCATCAATTCTCCGATCGATGTGCGGCTGCCCGAATCGAAACGTGCAAGGCCTAGACTCAGAGAAATTTGGTAGGGTGATTCTTTGGCACAGTTGGATTTCAAACATTCGAAAAGTCGAGCCTTGATGGTCGCCTCGCTGTGTCCTGAGGCTTCGATCGCAAGTACACCGAACTCATCTCCGCCCAGCCTTGCGACAACATCTGAATCTCGAAATGTCTGTTCCAGGACTTCGGCCGTGCGCTTCAACGCACGATCACCTTCGCAATGGCCGAACGAGTCGTTAATATACTTCAAGCAGTCGACATCCATTACAAACAGCAACATCCCCCGGCCAGACCGACGCCCAAGCTTCAATTGGCGTTCTGCCAGGGCCATGAAACCGCGACGGTTATACAAGCCTGTCAGTTCGTCGGTGAGCGCAAGATTGCCCAATTCTGCTTGCAACATGTACTGCTTCGCGGCGCAACGGACCGCGCGCATCAGAAGTTCACTGACCGGTTGATTTTGAGTGCCATCGAGCAATGTGCCGTAGGCCTCTGTGCGGACATCTCGCAACAAGTTCGCGAGTTCTCGATTTGCTTGTGAAAGGAAACCCTGGAAAAGGTCATCAATACGTTTATTCTCCCCGCGTGGTAATAACCGCGGAGCACTGCGGCGGAACAAGGATCGGGAGTCTACCGCCATGTTCAGGATCGCGACGTCCGACGAATTGTTTTCCGATTTGAAGCCGCCCTGCCGCTTCCGCGGGACGCCGCTGAACTTTACTCTATTCGATCCCATGGGCATTTGCGTGCATCCTCCGAGTTATGGAAGTTCCCTTGCTGCGATCTGGCTCCCACTTGACAATGTCTCTTGCGCGGATGGCCGTGTGGCCCGCCCGTACTCTATTTCGGCCAGCAACATTCGCCCAGCTCCTAAGAAGGAGAATCGGCGAGCATTACTCCCAAGTGCGTCGACATCGTTTAGAACTCCTCGACGCAGCAATCCTCTCGAAACGACGGGAGAAAGTGGTAGCGGCGCGCGGCCATGCTTCATGGCCAGAAGGAGAATGTGTTGACGAAGGAGACCCGTCGTCAACCTTCGCCATTCGGATTCGCCAATTTGACCCTTACGTATCCCAATTCTCTTCACTTGCGTTGCCTGCCGGAATGTTTCTGACACCAAGTCCTCCAACGCTTTGAGTTCGGCCCGCCTCCGCGACAGTGCAGTTCGGTAATCGGGGTAGTGAGGTGGGAGCCCTGTCCATGGAGGCGGACCGCGCTCTTCAGAGCAAAATAGCCCATTGCTGATTTAACTCAATCCGGTGAATTCCCCATCTCCGTCGGGGATAATCACTGCAAGATTCGAGAGGGTAAGCCTGAGGCCGCGTCGCTAGGGCTGTATCAAACCGTGGCGGATGGCGTAGCGGACCAAACTGGCTGTTTCATGGATGTCGAGCTTCTTCATAAGCCTTGCTCGGTGCGATTCGGCAGTCTTTACACTGATCCCCAGCTGCACCGCGATGGCCTTTGTGGACTTTCCTTCTCCAACGAGTTGAAGAACCTGACGCTCTCGCCCTGAGAGAGGGTCGGGAGCGGCATCCGTCTTGGATAGATAGGCGTCCACGACTGCGCCCGAAATGTTTGGGCTAAGGTAGACCGATCCGCGACATACTTCTTGTATCGCATGAACGAGATCTTCGGCCGCCTGGCTTTTCAGCACATATCCTCGCACTCCGGCGCGTAAACCCTCCGTCACATACTGATCTTCGTCATGTTGCGTAAGAAGAATCACCCTGGTCTTAGGCGATGATTTCGTCAATTCGCGAGCGGCGTCCACGCCATTTAAAATTGGCATGCTAATGTCGAGGATGGCGACGTCAGGTTGTGTTTTTTCCACTAAGCGCAATGCTTCTTGTCCGTCCGAGGCCTCGGACACAACTTGAAATCCTTGTTTTTCGAGCAATGACCTAAACCCCTGGCGGATCAGGGAATGATCATCGGCAAGCAAAACGCGCGTGGGCATGGTGTCCGGCGCAGGTTAAGGAATGTCTATGCTGCCTGGCAATCGGGTCGTTTCCTCCATTTCTTGGGGGGGAACACCTGATGGTTTGGCGAAATGAGGCATAACGCCAACTTACGGCAATCTCTTATCCCTCAGAAACTGCACCACTTGAGGAGAGTTTGTGGGAGGGAACGTCCGCCGCTCTGGCGGAGAGCCGTCCCAGTGGCAAAAACGGTCACAGAGAGGAGAGGTAGAATCGTGTTGTTGACCTGACCGACGCGGCTCTTGGCGTTCGGTCTAGACAAACTCGGGCGACGCTATTCGCCACAGAACAGGCACGCCCACCTTCGGAACCGAGGAGCCCAAGATAGAAATGAACTCTGAACGTCGTTCGATTCATCGGGAGAGACCGGAAGAACTTTCCTATATCCAATTCGAACCGGAGGGCGGGGGGATTGTGTTGGATGCTTCCGAGCGAGGTCTTACGTTCCAAACTGCTACCGCGGTGCGGCTATCAGGCCAAGTTAGGCTTTCTATCTCGCCCAATCCCAAGCAGCTGATCAGACTCACTGCCGAAATTGTCTGGATGGATCAAACAAAAAGGTCCGGGGGGCTGCGGTTCGTGGAACTTACCGAAGATACCCGGAATCAGATTTGTCGATGGTTGACCAAAACCGGCGAAACGGAGACTCCGGATATAAAACCGCTGCTACCGTCCCGCGTACAGGAGGCAGATACCGACCCTTGCCCAGGCCCGCGGAATAGCAAGCCAGGCACACTAGAGCCAACGGCAGCCTTACGCGACGCATTGCCAGCTTATAAGGATGTTGACAGCACATCGGCTCCTCGATCTCTTGGTTTCCCAACAAAAGCACTCTGGCCGGAGCCGTTTCCAGAAGAAAAGCAGGCTGCTTTCTCCAGGGTACGCTTGCGGCGTGGCGTCGCAACGGGATTTCTTGTTCTCGTTTTCGTATCGGTGCCAGTATTGTTCTCACAAGATTTGCGCGCTGGGCTCGGCGATTTACTCATCCACATTGGGGTGAAACTCAAAAGCAAAAGTTATTCCTCACTGGATGCCTCTTCCTCGAGTCCTGGTCAGGACTCCAGCCTCGGCTCGGGAGGGGAGTCATCGGTCCCCAAACCGAAACTGGATACTCCACCCGAGGTGACGCAAAATCCGGTCGACACAACGGCAGCCGCCGAGACAAATCAGCGAACAGCCGACCCTCTGGAGCCAAGCCTTGCACCCCGCCAAAATTCCCCACAGCGTTTTGTGGACCAGCATTCTAGGTCAGGCCGCAGCGCATTCGCACGACAGCTCTGGTCGGCCCTAGGGGCGGGCGACAGTTCAGTAGAAGTTCCGCTGGCTGAGCTCTACTTGAAGGGCGACGGCGTCCCCAAGAATTGTCAGCAGGCGGCGGTCCTGCTGAGGGCGGCATCGAAAAACGGCAATGTCGAAGCACGGGAGAAGTTGAAGAAACTCAGTAAGCATGGCTGCCGCTAACGACCAGATCGCTTTCAAACATCGAGGGTGGAACTCGGATGGGATTCAGCATTCCAGTGCCCGCGGCGGGCCAAACAACTCCAGGTTCTTCCCTTCAGGGTTGCACCAGCCCGCGTCGAACCGCGTAGCGCACTAGACTTGCTGTTTCGTGAATATCCAGTTTTTGCATGAGCCGCATGCGGTGAGATTCGGCCGTTTTGACGCTGATACCAAGGAGGGAAGCAGTGTCCTTCGTGGATTTACCTTCCGCGATCAATTGCAACACCTGGCGTTCGCGCACCGTTAGGGGGTCCTCCGGCCGATCTGGTTTGGAGCGGTAGGCCTCCACCAGCGCACGCGATATACCCGGACTCAGGTAGAACTCTCCTCGGGAGACCTGTTGAATGGCATGAATCAGGTCGCTGGCGACCTGGCTCTTCAGTACGTATCCCTTCACGCCAGCTTCCAGCGCTTCGTGGATATACTGCTCTTCTTCATGTTGAGTAAGAAGAATTGATTTTGTCTTTGGGCACGATCGCATCAGTTCGCGAGCAGCATTTATGCCGTTCTGCGTCGGCATGCTGATGTCTAGGATCGCGATATCGGGATGGTGCGTTTCCGTCAATCGAACTGCATCTTGCCCATCGGAGGCTTCCGCCACAACTTGAAATCTCTCCCGTTCGAGCAATGATTTCAGCCCCTGACGTACCAGCACATGATCATCAGCGAGCACAATTCGAATTGGCATGGCTACCCTCCAATGGCAGTCGAATAGAAAGCTCTGTTCCGTGCCCGGAACGGGATTCGATCTCTAGCGTTCCGCCGATGGCAGTCACCCGTTCCTCGATGGCGATTAATCCTAAGGCCTTCCGGCCATGTGACGCGCGTACCTGGCTGGAATCAAACCCCCGGCCGTCGCCCCGGATCAAACAAGGTAGCACATAATTCTCTCTCCATACGCGAACCCACACGTTGCGCGCCTTCCGATGCCTAACGGCATTGGTTAGCGCTTCTGAGCGAGACGATAAAGGGCCGCTTCGGCACCAGAATGCCCCAGGAACTTTAATAGGCAATACCACCGGAAAGCCGCTTTCTCAATCAAGTAAACTCTCGTAACAAGCTTCAGGTAAAGACCTGAGTCGCTAGCGCGACCGCCGAAGCAAAGCCACTGATGCACTCTGCGGCGCGTTGGGCTCAGGTCCCGCGTGGATGTCTCGATTCCCATCCTCTCAGGACCTTTCTTCATATGGCATCCATCAATTTTGGCTTTCTGATTGCGGCATTTACCGGATTGCTCGAAAGCCCGTCGACGGGTATCAAAGTGTCTGATCGTTGCTTTACCTACGCCTCGGAAAGATGGATAAAGATGGATCGAGCTCATGGAAAAACACGTGGAGTGGGAACTCTAACTCCAATGATTCGCTCGAAGCATTTACAGACTCCTAAGTCGAAGACTAGACTTGGAAACAGACAACGTCAGCGTCTGCGGCAGCTTTTTTGGATTGCATTGTTTCTGTCCGTAAGCTTCGGGAGTGTTCCGGCCGCGGCCCAGTCGTACGCCTATGTGCCCACCCACAAATCGAATTCTGTCTCGGTGATTAACACCTCGACCAGGTCCGTAATCGCTCTAGTTCCGGTAGGGATTCAGCCGCTTCAGGCGGCCATTTCTCCGGATGGAGCGTTCGCGTTTGTAACTGATTCTGGCTGGTTCTATCCGAACAACGACGTCTCCGTAATCAGCACCGCGACGAACAGCGTTGTGGCCACAATTCCAGTGGGGCGTTTCCCTGTCGGCGTGGCCTTCACACCCAATGGGGCTTTGGCCTACGTAGTCAATCAGAATTCCAACAACGTATCGGTAATCGACACCACCGCCAGAACCGTCGTAGCCACGGTGAATGTGGGCGTTAACCCTTGGGGCGTTGCGGTCACGCCGAATGGCTCGTTTGCCTACGTGACAAATCAGGTCAGCAACAATGTATCGTTGATCGATACCGCCGCGAATTCCGTGATTGCCACTATCCCCGTGGGTAGCAACCCCACTGGTTTAACCATCACACCGGACGGGGCTTTCGTATATGTAACGAATTATTCGTCCAACAGCATATCCGTGATCAGCACCGCGACCAACACCGTCGTGAGCACGATTGCGGTAGGAAATGCGCCCATCGCCGTCGCCATCACGCCCAACGGAAAGTTTGTCTATGTGCCGAACAGCGTTGACAGTACCGTTTCGGTGATAAATACCGCCACCAACACGGTCGTCGCCCAAGTGATTGTGGGAAGCGTCCCTCGTGGCGTGGCCATCACCCCCGACGGGGCCTTCGCCTACGTCTCAAACAGGATGTCCAACGACGTCTCGGTAATCAACACAGCGACGAACACTCTGGCGGCCACCGTGTTAGGAGTTGCAGCCTTGCCAGAAGGCCTGGCCATCAAGCCGTAACCAGGGCTTTCTTGCGAGAGCTCGGCGAGCGAGAGGAGGAAACTGACGTTCGAGCTGGGACGAGGCAAGAAGTCCGAATGCCTGGCAATATCTACACTCACTTTACTGCTAGTCTTATTAACGGTGGCCCCGGATATTCGGCCTATGTAATTGAATCTTCAGCCATTGCTAAATGCAATCCGCGCCTGGCGGTAGAGTTGCTTGCTATCCAGAGGGACATCTGAATCTCGGAGTGGCAGAGCACCGTGTGAGTTGCCTGCTTCCACTGGCTAGTGAGGTGGGAGGAGGTCCGAACTTGGACGGAGATTTGCTAAGGCCACTTTCAAACAATCCAAACCCCCAGCCAGGAGGAAACCTTGTTCTCAGACCACGTGATTTCCATTGCGGGCCGAAGTTTCACGATCACAAGTCATGACATCTTCATGACGGGCGTATCCCTCGTGATTGGGCTGGTGTTCTGGATCGCTCTTTACTTCAGCCGAAAAAGAATTGTCGTATTGAAGAGGTCGAGCGGAATCGACCAGCTTACATTTGAATTGTCTCGCATTGCTGACGCGCTCGATCGCATCGCCAATCGTCCGGCAGAACGTGCCATTGCAGCGGCCACGCGACGTCAGCTTCAAGCGCCATCGCCCCCACAGCGAGACTCCCAGGGCATAGCGTATTCCATGATTGGGCGTTAACGAGACGATATCGGCACATGGGCTCGACGGCGAAGGTAAAGGCCACTCCTGTCGAACCACCGGACCACCCATCTGAATGGGAAGTACGAGCATTTCCCGTCCGCTTTTGTTCTCTATAATGCTGCTGCTCCGCACCACTCTTGCGCCCGGATTATTTTTGACGGGGAATTCCGCGTTCTATTTTATTGATACGGCGAGACGACCGGAGGCAACCGTCACTACACCGGAAGCATCTTTCTCGAAACCGGCCCAACTGCAGTTCTCTCCAGCCAATTTCCGGCCTGACTCCCAAAGCCAGGCTTTCCCGCCCTAATTCCACCAGGAGGGTAGTGCTATGCGAATTGTTAGAGCAATTCAAATCTCAATGTGTGCCGCCGTGCTGTGTGTCGTGTTCGTGACAGCAGCCAAGGCTGACATTTGGGATAAGAAGACCATCGTAACTTTCGGCGATTCTGTAGAAATCCCTGGGCAAGTTTTGCCCGCTGGAACCTATGTCTTCAAGCTCGCGAACTCCGCGTCCGACCGCCACATCGTCCAGATCTGGAATGCGGATGAAACCCAGATCCTGGCGACAATTCTGACGATCCCGAACTACCGTTCCGATCCTCCGGATCGGACCATTTTCGAATTTGACGAACGCCCCAGCGATTCGCCAATGGCCCTTCACAGTTGGTTCTACCCCGGCGATAACACTGGACAGGAATTTGTCTATGCTCGAAACAGAGATATCAATCGACAGTACTAGCTAACTCGACGGACAACTAGGAAACAAGCGAGGCGGCCCCGGCCGAGAATCTGCGGGCCTCCTCGCTGTCTCCAAAGGGCAACTCGGTGGCAAACGATTCGTAAAAATATTCGCGTAGATGTTTCGTTTGCTTGCTTTCTTCTCCGTCGAGACGGACAGAGAATACGATTCGATTCTTCAAATCACGTTGGACAGCTCGTTTTCACCTTAGTAGTTCCAGTACGCCAAAATTTCTCAGCTTTAGAACTTGTTACCTAACACGGTGAGCCAGGAAAGCAACACAACCTTTAGCTTGAATGACTTAGAAGGGCTGCCTTCGGAAAACGGTCTGCCTCTAACGAACGTGGAGGTACTTATGCATTTGATGAAACGGCATTACTGGATGGTTGGCGCCTCGGCACTGCTTCTAGTGGCGTTGGGAGTTGCAGCGGTGACGCTGCCTCACCGATCAAAACTCGAATCCCTTACTGTGCCAGAATCTACGCCGATCCATGTGATTCTGGAGCAAGGGCTCGCGAGTGATCAAAACAGGCCCGGCGATCACTTCGAAGCTACCGTTTCTCAACCGGTGCTAATTGACGGCCAGACCGTCATTCCTCAAGGAGCTTACGTCGAGGGCCTCGTGGTGGATGCACACCACTCGGGGAGACTAGTCGGCAGAGCGCGGTTGCAACTGGCGCTAGAAACTGTGACGGTGAACGGACAGAACTACGATGTTCGCACATGGTCTCGCTCGAGAGTTGGTGGTAACCACAAGAAGCGCAATTTCGCCTTGATTGGCGGCGGAGCCGGCGGAGGAGCCTTGATCGGTGCTGTCGCCGGTGGAGGCAAGGGCGCCTTGATTGGCGGACCTGTCGGCGCAGGCGCCGGAACAGCGGTTGCCTTTTTCACTGGCAAGAAGGACATCCATCTTCGTCCTGAAACTCCGCTCACCTTCAAGCTCCGAGAGCCTGTGACGATCTCCGTGAAAGGATAATCCCGTCTAGAAGCGTCTGGAACTTCAGAGTCCGCGGGCGAGCGGATCTCTCCCCTAGGAGGGGGTGGAGCCGCTCGCCCTCCTCTTTCCGGACTCATGAGATTCGACTTGCTCCGTAGTGCGTCCTCTGCCAGAAGCGCAAGACAGAATACAGCCCTCACGACACCGTAACTCGTCTTGCGGCTTGCGATGGAGCGTGTTGCTGGGAGGAGGTGGGCTCTGGATTCGCCCATGCGCGGCGCAGTTCTTCGGCCCGGCGGATGACGCGCTCGATGAGATCTGTAGAGGGCTGTACCATCTTCGCTGTATCCTTTTTCGGAGTAGCGGCGGAGATTTCCAGCAACTGGAGTTTTTCGAACACCTGCTTCATCGCGCGGTCGGGGTTACGCAGGAATTCCGTGCCGCGGATACGGGTGAAAATCCAGCCC
>Ga0210410_10004819_pt1 | contig 11803 bp, 12 predicted proteins | sample IncBWC4MmetaG_FD_161058 | JGI IMG/M metagenome (GOLD analysis project Ga0210410, IMG submission 161058) | Forest soil microbial communities from Barre Woods Harvard Forest LTER site, Petersham, Massachusetts, United States - Inc-BW-C-4-M | ecosystem: Environmental > Terrestrial > Soil >... | reverse complement strand
CTCGTGCTCGACGGGGTGATGTATGTCACCAATGCCAGGGCGACGGTGGCGATTGACGTCGGTACCGGCAAGCAGATCTGGAAAACGCCGGTCGACTGGCTACCGGAGACGCCGCGCATCGTGTGCTGCGGTGTCTCCAACAAGGGCGCCGCGATCCTCAACGGCAGGCTCTACCGCACCACGCTCGATGCCCATGTCATCGCGCTCGACATCAAGACCGGCAACGAGATCTGGAACCAGAAAGCGGCGGAGTGGAAGGAAGGTTATTCCATGACGGTCGCGCCACTGATCGCCAACAACGTGCTAATCACCGGCATCTCCGGCGCGGAGTTCGGCATTCGCGGTTTCATCGACGGCTGGGACCCGGAAACCGGCAATCACCTGTGGCGCCGTTACACGATTCCGGCGCGCGGCGAACCCGGCAACGAGACTTGGCCGCAGGACACCGACGCCTGGAAGACCGGCGGCGGCTCGAGCTGGATCACCGGCTCCTACGATCCCGACCTTGACCTGACCTATTGGGGCACTGGCAATCCGGCGCCTTGGGCGTCGCAAGCGCGACCCGGCGACAACCTTTTCACCGCCTCGGTGCTGGCGATGCGGCCGAAGACCGGCGAGGTCGTCTGGCACTACCAGTTCACGCCCAACGACCAGTACGATTACGACGGCAACTGGGAAATGATCCTCGGCGAGCTCAACGTCGCCGGCGCCAAGCGCAAGGTGCTGATGCAGCTCAACCGCAACGGCTTCCTTTATGTGATCGACCGCGCCAGCGGCCAATTGATTTCCGCCAAGCCGTTCGAGCGGGTGAACTGGGCGAGCGGCGTCGACATGGAAACTGGACGCCCGATCGAAACCGACATCGCCAGGAAATTGCGCGCCGGAGAGCAGGTCGAGCTGTGGCCGACGCAGCGCGGCGCCAAGAACTGGCCGCATGCCGCGTTCAATCCCGAGACCGGCCTGCTCTATGCCAACACCATGCATTCGGCGCGGTTGTTCAAGCATCTGCCAACCGGACCTTACGTGCCGGGGCAGCGTTTCCAGTTCGTGGAAAATCTGCCAGCCAAGCAGCCCGATGGCGAGCCGGTGGGCCATGTCGACGCGATCGAGCCGCTGAGCGCCAAACAGGTGTGGCGCGCGCCGCTGTGGGACCATCCGCAATGGTCCGCGATCGTGGCGACCGGCGGCGGATTGCTGTTCACCGGCAAGGAAACCGGCGAATTCGTCGCCATCGACGCGGCGGACGGCAAGACGCTCTGGCAGTTCCAGACCGGCTCCGGCATCAACGCGCAGCCGATCACCTACACCTACAAGGGCCGGCAATACGTCACTGTGCTATCGGGAATCGGCGGCGTGTACTGGAACCAGGCGCGCGAGGCGCTCAAGAGCGTGCCGCCCGGCGGCTCGGTGTGGACCTTCGCCCTGATGCCGGAATGAAGGTGGGGGCTGCCGCTCCTCCTAGCTCATGGTGAGGTGGCGCCAACGGGTCCGCGCGAAGCGCGGCCCGCTGACAGGTTCCGCGCCGTCTCGAGCCATGGACAACACCACCTGCGGCACGTGTTTCGAGACGGGTGCGGGCGGGAATAAGGTTGAGACAAGGATTCAGGCATGACAGGGCTGACGACAGGCATAAGTCTCGCGGCGGCCTTTGTGCTGGGGTGCGCAACGGCCGCCGCCCAAGACCAGAGCTTTCCGCCGCAGCAGATCGCAACCGGCGCCGAAATCTACGCCCGCAATTGTTCGCCGTGTCATGGACCGCGGATGCAGGACCCGGAAAGCGCGTTCGACCTGCGCAAGTTTCCACCCGGCGAGCACGACCGCTTCGTGCGTTCGGTGACCAAAGGCAAGAACCAGATGCCGCCATGGGGCGACCTGCTCACGAGCGACGACATCGAGGCAGTGTGGGCCTATGTCACCATGGGCGAGAAAAAATAAGCGCCCGCTACCGGTATCCTGGATCAATCGCAGCGAGTTTGCGGCCGCGCCTGACCGACCCGGACGTCAAGACTCACCGCTGGGGAGGTGCACTTTGGCAGCGCCAGCTTCAGCGAAGCGGCAAAACGAAAAGCCGCCCCTGGGGGAAGGGCGGCTTCGTGGGGTCTACCCTTGGGGGAGGGTGACTCCGTCGGGTCCACTCTTGGGGGGAAGGGTGGCTCCGTAAAATCTTCAGGCAGCGCTTAGCGAACCATCGAAGCTCCCGAGCTCGTCACTGCGATTGGCTTTCCAGCCTTGACCACCTGAGCGCTCTGGCTGTAATCGGACGAGGTGCGCGCGGTAATTGCAAAACCCGCGATCGCGACGCCGGCGACCAGCGCCATGACCACGATCTTCAAGTGGGTCGCACGATCGGCCGAATGCATTGAGTGGTTCATGACTGCCTCCAGGCGGCTTTTCCGTCGCCTTGTTGGCCAACATCTACCCCTCATTTGTTTCCACTTGGTTTCGTGGGTTCCCTAAAATGGTTTCGTGGCCGTCCTGGCGGCCGTTTTTGCGGTGGTATTGCGCCAGCCCGGCGCATCCACATCTTTGAACAGGGCGGAGTCCGGAAGGCACGGCGGCGCCCGGCGGCAATGGATCTGGATCGCCGCCCGGCAAGCCCCTCGGCGCCGGCCGGTTTTTTGCCTCGTGTGGAGGCGGGGCGATCGTCAATATAGCTTGTCTTGCGCCCCTTGTTGCGCTGCGCTAAGCCTCGGAACCATTGCAATTAACGAATCTGCGGGCACAAGCAAGCGCAGGAAAAGGTCTAGCCGATGAACGGCATCTTGCAAAATTACCTTCCACTGGTGGTGTTCGTAGGGGTGGCCGCTGCGATCGGACTGGTGCTGTTGATTGCCCCGTTCCTGGTGGCTTTTCAGCAGCCCGATGCGGAAAAACTGTCGGCTTACGAGTGCGGATTCAATGCATTCGACGATGCCCGGATGAAGTTCGACGTGCGGTTCTACCTGGTCGCGATTCTCTTCATCATTTTCGATCTGGAAGTGGCCTTCCTGTTTCCGTGGGCGGTGGCGTACGGCAAGCTGGGGGCAACCGGTTTCTGGTCGATGTTCGTGTTTCTGGCGGTCCTCACCGTCGGCTTTGCGTATGAATGGAAGAAAGGCGCTCTCGAATGGGATTGAGTCCCACGACACCAGGGTTCGCGCCGGCGGTGTCCCCGGCTCCAAGTGGCATCATTGATCCCAAGACCGGCAAGCCGGTCGGGGCCAACGATCCCTATTTTCTCGAGGTCAATCGCGATCTGTCCGACAAGGGCTTTTTCGTTGCCGCCACCGATGACCTGATCACCTGGGCGCGTACCGGCTCGCTGATGTGGATGACGTTCGGCCTCGCCTGTTGTGCGGTCGAGATGATGCAGATGTCGATGCCGCGCTATGATGCCGAGCGCTTCGGCTTCGCGCCGCGAGCCTCCCCGCGGCAGTCCGACGTGATGATCGTGGCGGGCACGCTGACCAACAAGATGGCACCGGCGTTGCGCAAGGTTTACGATCAGATGCCCGAGCCGCGCTATGTGATCTCGATGGGGTCATGCGCCAATGGCGGGGGCTATTATCACTATTCGTATTCGGTCGTGCGCGGCTGCGACCGCATCGTTCCCATCGATATCTACGTGCCCGGCTGCCCGCCGACGGCGGAGGCGCTGCTTTACGGCGTCATGCTGCTGCAGAAGAAGATCCGGCGCACAGGGACCATCGAACGCTAAGGTTTTGGCATGGATGACGGCAGGCTCGACGCTCTGGGGCAGACGATTGTCGGCGCGCTAGTTGATGCGGCGATCGACCACAAGCTGGCGTTCAATCAGCTCACGGTGGCGGTGCATGCCGAGAAAATCGTCGATGTGGTCCGATTCCTGCGCGACGACGCTGCCTGTCGGTTCGTCAACCTGACCGACATCACCGCTGTCGACTATCCGGGCCGGGAGAAGCGTTTCGACGTCATCTACCACCTGCTGTCGCCGACCTTGAACACACGAATCCGCCTGCGCGCCGAAGCCGGCGAGGAAACCCAGGTGCCCTCGATTATCGGGGTGTTCCCCGGCGCCGACTGGTTCGAGCGGGAAGCTTACGACCTCTATGGCGTCATCTTCACCGGTCATCCGGACATGCGACGAATTTTGACCGATTACGGATTCGACGGCCACCCGCTGCGCAAGGATTTCCCGCTCACCGGATTCGTCGAGGTCCGCTACGACGACCAGGAAAAGAGGGTGCTTTACGAGCCCGTCCGTCTCAACCAGGAATTCCGCAATTTCGATTTTCTCTCGCCCTGGGAAGGCGCCGACTACCCGGTGCTGCCAGGCGATGAGAAGGCAAAATCGTGAGTGGCGATCGGCGAATGCGAGAGCTTGGGAAAAATGATCCGCGCGCTTATCCGCTCGTTGCAGGACAAGTCCTCCAAATGACGCTCGGCATTCGCTATTCGCTATTCACTACTCACCGGCAAGCGGGAACTGCCTCATGAACGAGCAACCGCAAAACCTGCGTAACTTCACCATCAATTTCGGACCTCAGCATCCGGCGGCACACGGCGTGCTTCGCCTGGTGCTGGAACTCGACGGCGAAGTCGTCGAGCGCGTCGATCCCCATATCGGCCTGCTTCACCGCGGCACTGAAAAGCTGATCGAGCACAAAACCTATCTGCAGGCGATCCCCTATTTCGACCGGCTCGACTACGTCGCGCCGATGAACCAGGAGCACGCCTTTTGCCTGGCGGCGGAAAAGCTGCTCGGAATCGAAGTGCCGCGGCGCGGCCAGCTGATCCGCGTGCTGTATTGCGAGATCGGGCGGATTTTATCGCATCTTCTCAACGTCACGACGCAAGCGATGGACGTCGGCGCGCTCACCCCGCCACTATGGGGCTTTGAAGAGCGCGAGAAGTTGATGGTGTTCTACGAACGCGCCTCCGGTTCACGCATGCACGCGGCCTTTTTCCGGATCGGTGGCGTGCATCAGGACCTGCCGCCGAAGCTGATCGACGATATCGAAGCCTGGTGCGATCCGTTCCTTACCGTGGTCGACGACCTCGAAACGCTGCTGACCGGCAATCGAATTTTCAAGCAGCGCAACGTCGATATCGGCGTGGTCTCATTGCAGCAGGCCTGGGAATGGGGCTTCTCGGGCGTGATGGTACGCGGCTCGGGTGCGGCCTGGGATTTGCGCAAGGCCCAGCCTTACGAGTGCTATGCCGAGATGGATTTCGACATTCCCGTCGGCAGAAACGGCGACTGCTACGACCGCTACTGCATTCGCATGGAAGAGATGCGCCAGTCCGTGCGCATCATGAAGCAGTGCATCGCCAAGCTGAGGGCAGCGGACGGGCAGGGAGCGGTCGCAATACAGGACCACAAGATTTTCCCGCCGCGCCGCGGCCAGATGAAACGCTCGATGGAAGCGCTCATCCATCATTTCAAGCTCTATACGGAGGGCTTCCGCGTGCCGGCCGGCGAAGTCTACGCGGCGGTGGAAGCGCCCAAGGGCGAGTTCGGCGTCTATCTCGTCGCCGACGGCACCAACAAGCCCTACAAGTGCAAGATCCGGGCGCCGGGATTTGCGCATTTGCAGGCAATGGATTTCATCTGCAAGGGCCACCTTCTGGCCGACGTCTCGGCAATTCTCGGTTCGCTCGATATCGTGTTTGGAGAGGTCGATCGGTGATCGCGCTTCCGCCCATCCATTTTGACCGGGCTTCGGGGTCTCTGGAGGGAGCCAGTTTTTGGGAGCGCACGGCCGCGCTGGCGCTGGCGAGCGGGTCGAAGATATCATCGCATTTTTCGCATCGCGGCTATAACCGCTGCGCCAATCTTTTGCGCAAGACGCTGCCGGAGCGCGACATCGCGATCAAGCTCAACGCCGATGCGGTTTTCGAATTTCCCTACGGCGATGGCTACTGGAGTAAACTGCTCAATCGTTCCTACCATTACGAAGATGAGCTCGAATTGTTGTTCCGCCATTCGGCCGGCGTCGATTACACGCTGCTCGATTGCGGCGCAAACTATGGCTATTGGTCGGTGCTGGTGACGAGCGGCCCCTTCGGCTCGCACAGGGCGATCGCGATCGAGCCGTCGTCGGAAAATTTTTCAAAGCTTGCCAACAACGCGCGGGTCAACGACAACCGTTTCGAGTTGATGAAATGCGCAATCGGCTCGACGAGGGGCACCGCACGGCTGTCGGGGACCAAGCACGAGGCGTTCAGTATCGCCGGCGGCGCCAATGGCGGCGAGGAGGTTCCGGTGATTGCGCTCGACGATCTCATCGACGACGGCCAGATTTCCGCCGACGGAAAATACCTGATCAAGCTCGACGTCGAGGGCGTGGAAGTCGACGCCATCAAGGGCGGTCCGCGGCTCCTGGGGGGTGACAGCGTCGTTATCTGCGAAGAGCATGGCAACGATCCCAGCCACACCGTGTCGCGCTTCATCCTCGAACAGACGCCGCTTTCGCTGATCGTCTACGATCCCCAATCAAACCGCATGGAGACCGTGACCGAACTTTCGATCCTCGACCGCATCAAGGTTTCCTCCCACGTCGGCTACAACGTGTTCGGCACTGCAAGCGCGTTCTGGCAGGACCGTATCGATGCCCTGAACGCCGACGCCGTGCGCCATATGCAATGAGAGACTGAACCGAATGTCCGTCCGCCGCCTCGCACCCAAGGAACTGCAGCCCGCAAGCTTTGCGTTCACGCCGGAAAATCTGGCCTGGGCAAAGGAACAGATCGCGAAATTTCCGGAAGGCCGCCAGGCTTCCGCCGCGATTGCGATCCTGTGGCGCGTCCAGGAGCAGCACGGGGGCTGGGTTTCGGAAGCGGCCATTCGCGCGGTCGCCGATCTCCTGGGGATGCCCTACATCCGCATGCTGGAGATCGCGACATTTTACACCATGTTCCAGCTACAGCCGGTGGGCAAGAAAGCGCATGTCCAGGTCTGCGGCACCACACCTTGCCGCCTGCGCGGGGCGGGCGAACTGATCGAGATCTGTCAAAGCCGGATTCACCACGAACCCTTCCATCTCTCCAAGGACGGCAATTTCAGCTGGGAAGAAGTCGAATGCCTCGGTGCCTGCGTGAATGCCCCGATGGTGTTGATCTGGAAGGATACCTATGAGGACCTGACCAGGGAAAGTTTTGGCAAGGTGCTGGACGGTTTTGCCTCCGCTCGCCCTCCGAAACCCGGGCCGCAGGTCGATCGGCAATTCTCCGCCCCGGTCGGCGGGCCGACCACGCTGAAGGAAACCACATGATGGGTGAGTGTGGCCTGGGAGTGGGCGAGCCGGGGAGGGTCAGGGCGATGAAGAACTGGCGCTATATCGCCGCGCACGCGGCGGCGGCGGCAGCGTTCATTTTCCTTCTGCAACGCTACGCGCTGAATGCAACGCTGGAATCAAGTTTGCTCTGGGCGCTGACGCTTGGTGTATGTGCTGCAGGGCTCGCTTATTCGCAGTCCAATCGCTGATCGGCAGGGAATTTAACAATATGCTCGACGACAAGGACCGCATCTTCAAGAATCTCTACGGCCTTCACGACTGGGGTCTGGAAGGTGCGCGGCGCCGCGGAGCCTGGGATGGCACCAAGGCGATCATCGACAAGGGCCGTGACTGGATCATCAACGAAATGAAGGCCTCGGGATTGCGCGGGCGCGGCGGGGCCGGCTTTCCGACCGGCCTGAAATGGTCGTTCATGCCCAAGGAATCCACCGACGGCCGCCCCAGCTATCTCGTCGTCAATGCCGACGAATCCGAACCCGGTACCTGCAAGGATCGGGAAATCATGCGGCACGATCCGCACCTTCTGGTCGAGGGCTGCCTTCTCGCCAGTTTCGCGATGGGTGCGCATGCCTGTTACATCTATGTACGGGGCGAATTCATTCGCGAGCGCGAACATCTGCAGGCCGCGGTCGACCAGGCTTATGAGGCGAAGCTGATCGGCAAGGACAATGTCAACGGCTGGCCGTTCGACCTTTACGTGACGCATGGAGCCGGCGCCTACATTTGCGGTGAAGAGACCGCACTTTTGGAAAGTCTCGAGGGCAAGAAGGGCATGCCGCGGCTGAAGCCGCCATTTCCCGCCAATGTGGGTCTGTTCGGCTGTCCGACCACGGTCAACAACGTCGAGTCGATTGCGGTCGCGCCTGATATTTTGAGGCGCGGCGCGGCCTGGTTTGCCGGCATCGGAAGGCCCAACAATGTGGGCACCAAGCTTTTCTGCATATCCGGACATGTTGAACGTCCCTGCAATGTCGAAGAGGCGATGGGGATTCCGTTCCGCGAGCTGATCGAGCGGCATTGCGGCGGCGTTCGCGGCGGATGGGACAATCTCAAGGCGGTGATTCCCGGAGGATCCTCGGTGCGCATGGTTCCGGCCGAGCAGATCATCGATACGCCGATGGATTTCGACAGTCTCGGCAAATTGCGCTCGGGCCTTGGCACCGCAGCCGTTATCGTGATGGACAAATCGACGGACCTGATCCGGGCGATCGCGCGCATCTCCTATTTCTACAAGCACGAGAGTTGCGGCCAGTGCACGCCGTGCCGCGAGGGCACCGGCTGGATGTGGCGAGTGCTGACGCGCATGGCCGAGGGGCGCGCCCATAAACGCGAAATCGACATGTTGCTTGAAGTGACGAAACAGGTCGAAGGCCACACCATTTGCGCGCTTGGCGACGCGGCCGCCTGGCCGATCCAGGGCTTGATTGCGCACTTTCGTCACGAGATCGAACAACGGATCGAACACTATTCCCACAAGGCGGATATCGATGATGCCGGCATTCTCGACCCCGCGCATATGGTCGCGGCGGAGTGATCCTGATGTCACAGCCGGGCATACTCTGGTGGCAGAAATACGGGACGACCGCGCAGATGGCGCAGGCGGCCGTGGCCCTGCTCGGCTTCGTGGCGATCCTGTTTCAGATCAACGAAATCCGCGACGGCAATCGTGCCGCGAGCGCGCGGCAGGCGTTTTTGGGCTACACTGATCTTGCGTTCAAGAACCCGAAATTCGCCGCTCCCGACTTCGAGAAGATAAAGGCCGGCGACCGTGATCAGCGGGTGCAATACGAGAGCTTCGTCTCCTACTTCCTTTATGCCTGTGAGGAGGCGACTGCCGCCTTTGCGGATCGGCGCGAGTGGTCGGCCTCCTGCGACTATGATTTAAGGCCGCATCTGCCGTTTCTCTGCGAGAAAAGTACGACCGAACCGACCTATCTTGCGACCTACAGCACAAACACCCAGCAATGGGTAAAGACCTCCATGAAGACTTCCAGCGTGACACCGCCGGACTGCAGGCCGGGAAAGACTTGAGACAGCAATGACCAAACTCATCGTCGATGGCAAAGAGATCGATGTTCCGCCGGAATATACGCTGTTGCAGGCGTGCGAGGCCGCGGGCGCCGAAATTCCGCGCTTTTGTTACCATGAGCGCCTGTCAATCGCCGGCAACTGCCGGATGTGCCTGGTCGAGGTCAAGGGCGGCCCGAAACCGGTTGCAAGCTGCGCCTGGGGTGTTCGCGACTGCCGCCCGGGTCCCAAGGGCGAGCCGCCCGAGGTCCTCACCCGTTCGCCGATGGTGAAGAAGGCGCGTGAAGGGGTGATGGAGTTCCTGCTGATCAACCATCCCCTGGACTGCCCGATCTGCGACCAGGGCGGGGAATGCGACCTGCAGGATCAGGCGATGGGCTACGGCGTCGATAACTCTCGCTTTGCCGAAAACAAGCGCGCGGTCGAGGACAAATATCTCGGAGCCCTGGTCAAGACTTCGATGAACCGCTGCATCCAGTGTACCCGCTGTGTGCGATTCGCCGCCGAAGTCTGCGGCGTGCCCGAGATGGGCGCGACCGGGCGAGGCGAGGACATGGAGATCACCACCTATCTGGAGACGGCGCTGACCTCGGAGCTGCAGGGTAATCTCGTCGATATCTGTCCGGTTGGCGCTCTGACCTCAAAACCCTACGCCTTTGCCGCGCGGCCCTGGGAACTCGGCAAGACCCAGTCCGTCGATGTGATGGATGGCGTCGGCTCGGCGATCCGGGTCGATACCCGCGGCCGCGAAGTCATGCGTATCCTGCCGCGCGTCAACGACGCGGTGAATGAGGAATGGATTTCGGACAAGAGCCGTCACGTCGTCGACGGGTTGCGCACGCAACGGCTCGACCGTCCCTACATCAGGGAAAATGGCAAGCTTCGGCCGGCGTCCTGGTCGGATGCGTTCGAGGTCATTGCGGGCAGGATCGCCCGCACCGATGGCAAGCGGATCGGAGCCATTGCCGGCGATCTCGCCGCTGTCGAAGAAATGTTTGCGCTGAAGATGCTGTTGTCCAAATGCGGCTCTATCAATCTTGCCGTACAGGGTGGTGACGCCTTCGATCCCGCGGCGGGGCGGGGCTCCTACATTTTCAACCCGACGATTGCCGGTATCGAGCAGGCAGACGCGCTGTTGATCGTGGGTTCAAACCCACGCAAGGAGGCAGCCGTTCTCAACGCCCGCATCCGCAAGCGCTGGCGTAGCCGGCAGCTCAAGGTCGGCCTGATCGGTGCCAAGGCCGATCTGACGTATGGCTACGACCATCTCGGTGTTGGAACCGACACGTTGAGCGAGCTTGTCGCCGGCAAGCATTCCTTTGCGGACGTGCTGAAAAACTCCAAGAGGCCTATCATCCTGTTGGGAGCCGGCGCGACGGGAAGGCATGACGGGGCCGCGGTCCTTTCGCTTGCGGCCAAACTTGCGCTGGATGTTGGGGCTGTTACGCCGGAGTGGAACGGCTTTGCGGTCCTGCAGGATACGGCTTCGCGAGTCGGCGCGCTGGATGTCGGGTTTGCTGCAAGCCCTGGCGCGCTTAATTCGGTCGAGATGACGACGTTCGGCACGCTCGACGTTCTGTTCCTGCTCGGCGCTGACGAGATCGAGGTACCGGACGGTAGTTTCGTGGTATATATCGGTACCCACGGCGACCGGGGTGCGCATCGTGCCGACGTCATTCTGCCGGGAGCGGCCTACACGGAAAAATCCGGCATTTTCGTCAATACCGAGGGGCGGGTACAGATGGGCAACCGGGCGGGGTTCCCGCCGGGGGAAGCGCGTGAGGACTGGGCCATCATTCGGGCCCTGTCGGATGTTGTCGGCAAGAGGCTGCCCTACGATTCACTTCTCGGCCTGCGGCAGGCGCTTTTCAAGGCCGTCCCGCGTTTGATGCGGCTCGACCACATCGAGCCAGGCGGTGTCGATGATGTCAGTAAGCTTGCCGCCAGGGGTGGCAAGGTTGAGAAATCGCGGCTCGAGGGTGCCGTCGAGGATTTTTACCTGACCAACCCGGTCGCACGCGCCTCTGCAGTGATGGCGGAATGTTCGCGTCTTGCCCGAGGGCAAATGCTCAACGCCGCGGAGTGAACTGATGGAAGAATTCTTCACCAGCACATTGTGGCCGCTGATCGTGATGGTCGCCCAGAGCGTCCTGCTGCTCGTTGTGCTGCTGATCGCGATCGCCTACATCCTGCTCGCCGACCGCAAGATCTGGGCAGCCGTGCAGATCAGGCGTGGCCCGAACGTGGTCGGACCCTGGGGCTTGTTTCAGTCCTTCGCCGATCTTCTGAAATTCGTGCTCAAGGAGCCGATCGTCCCGGCCGGCGCCAACAAGGGCGTGTTCCTGCTGGCGCCTCTGGTGAGTTGCGTGCTGGCGCTTGCGGCGTGGGCCGTCATCCCCACCAATCTCGGTTGGGCGATTGCCGACATCAACGTCGGCATTCTCTACATCTTCGCGATTTCCTCGCTGTCGATCTACGGCATCATCATGGCCGGCTGGTCCTCGAACTCGAAATATCCG
>Ga0210410_10004818_pt1 | contig 11804 bp, 9 predicted proteins | sample IncBWC4MmetaG_FD_161058 | JGI IMG/M metagenome (GOLD analysis project Ga0210410, IMG submission 161058) | Forest soil microbial communities from Barre Woods Harvard Forest LTER site, Petersham, Massachusetts, United States - Inc-BW-C-4-M | ecosystem: Environmental > Terrestrial > Soil >... | reverse complement strand
TAAGGACCAAAGCGATCGGCATAATACTGAATCGCCCGGGCCGCGGCTTCGCCCACGCTGGCCTCATTCCGCGCCGGCGATGGCCGATGCGGCAAGATGACCTGCGGCGTTCCCGATCCGCCGCGGTCCGACGCATCCGGCGCCACCACCTGAATTCGGGCCCCGGGGAAATTTTTCTCCACTCCCTGCGCCGCGTAGGTCTCCACCGTCACACTCCCTGCCTGCACCGTGGCCAGCCGATATTTGCCCAGATTAAATCCCGCCACCGGCAGAGGCCGATCCGAAACCCATCGCGCCGTTTGCTTCCCGTCCGCCTTCGCCGTCGACGCCGAATCTGCCAGCGGAGTCGGCTTCCCGGTAGCGACCAGAGTCCACTCCCGCGGATAGGTGAACGTAAGATCGAAATCCGCCATTGCCAGCCCACGATTGGGATACCATGTTCCTCTCGCTCCGACATACAACAGCCCACTGCCCGCCTCCGCCAGCACTTCGCCGCCGTACACAAACTTCAGTTCCAGAGTTTGTCCCGCACGCGCAGCCTCTGGAAGAATCACCGCCACCAGATCGTTCCCCTGCCGCGAAAGCTGCGTCCCTTCAATCGCTGGATTGTGTATGAACTCCACCGGCTCACCGCCGAGTTGCACACTTTCGATCTGCAAAAATCGCGACAGCTCGAACAGCAGCGTTCGCGCTCCGCCTTCTTTCACCTCAAGCTGCACTCGCGCTTCGGCGTGAATCTGTTTGGGCGGCGTCACGTCGGTGACAATCGCATAGTGCCGCACCGCGACCCAATCCTCATGACGCTTTTCCACGTCGATCGCTCCGGAGGAATCACTGCTCCCCGCATTTGAAGCTCGCGGCGGCGCCGCAAGCGGCGAAAACGAAGTCCAAACATCGTAGAAAACGGCTCCATTCTCCGCAGCCTTAGGCTGCCCTGCCTCCACCTGCTCCGGAGCCGCCGAATCGTAGTACACGTCGAACACCCCCAGCTTCGTGCCCTGTAAACGCGCGTGCAGAAACCGATCTTGCTGGTTCCCTCCAGAACTTTGCCCGGATGACGCAGCGTTTCCGGCGGGAAGCATCCGGCTGAACGTCGTCAGCAATCTCATGGCGTCCGATTGTGCCAGATTCCGCGAAGTCTCTGTCCAGCGGTCGGCAAACTCTTTTTTGTTTTCCGTCGCCCGCAGATCAGGCCGCAACTCGTTCGCAACGTCGTCATTGAAGCGAAAATAAGCGGTGGCAAAATGCTCTTCCAGAATCGCCATGCCCGTGAACAGGCTCATCGACCTCCGCTCGACGTCGTCTGGAGGAGTCAGCAACACCTCTCCATCGCCTTCAAAAAATGCTCCCGTGATTTTGCCCATCACATCCTGCGTGAAAGCGATCGTGCCATCTTCGAGTGTGATGTGCACCGCCGCCCGGTCAATCGAGGCCTCCCGCACCTGATAGACCTGTGAAGCATCGAGCCCAACACTTCCCAGCTGCAAATAAAGCGCCTCCGCCGGCTTATTTGCGGGAGTCTCCGCGCCCGCGCAAAGCAGCGGCGCAAGAAAGCATGCCAGCCAGGTCATCGCGAAGATTCTCCGCTTACGGAAATCGAATAGTACCTTCGTCACGTGGGTGCGCCCGTCCTCCGTTGTTATGATGCAGCCTGGATGCGGCTGCGTCTCACCATCCTCTTAATAGGCTCGGCGTGGGCGATTGTACCCGCGTCGGCTGACACCATTCACTTAAAAAACGGCCGCACCATCGTTACCGACAGCGTTCGCGAAAAAGGCAACCGCTACGAGTACGACATCGGCGACGACTCCTACGCCATCCTGAAGTCCTCCGTGGACCACATCGATGCCGGCGGCATGTCCGCTCACGCGATCTCCTCTGCTGGAGGCGCAAAACTCGAACTCCCCACCTTCACACCCGCCGACAACCTGGCCAACGAGGGCGATCTCGTCATCAAAGTCGTGAAAGACGGCAAAGTCGACCCCGACGCTCTCAGCGCATTAGAAAGAAAGGGCAACGCCGAACTCAGCGCCACCGCCGACTTCATCGCAGGTAAATTCGAATTCGAGCACGGCAACATCGCGCAAGCCCGCCACTATTTCGAGAGCGCGCTTGTGTTCCAGCCCGAAAACTCGACCATCCTCATGTATTTCTCGGCTCTGCTGGTCCGCACCGGAAATCCGTCTCAGGCTCTGGCCTACGCGCAACGCGCGGTTCACTCCGCGCCCCAATCGCCCGACGCGCTCACCATACTCGGCTATGCGCAGTTCGCCTCCGACCGGACAGTCGAAGCCGTCTCCTCGTGGAAGAAATCCCTTGAGCTTCGCCCCGACCCGGCCGTGCAGCAGTTTCTTGCGAAAGCGCAGCGCGAACAAAATGCCGAGAGCGATTTTGCCCAGCACGAAAGCAGTCATTTCGTTCTGCATTACGAAGGCAAGCAGACGTCAGAAGGCCTGCGCTCGCAAATCGTCGCCGTATTGGAATCCGACTACGACGATCTCGAACGTGATCTCGGGAATCCTCCGCGCGACAGCATCCTGGTCACCCTCTACACCGAGCAGGCATTTTTCGACGTGACCCATGCCCCCTCGTGGTCGGGTGCAATCAACGACGGCAAGCTGCGCATCCCCATCAGCGGCCTTGGATCGATGACGCCGGAACTTGCCCGTGTCCTCAAGCACGAACTCGCTCACTCTTTCATCACCCAGCTCTCCGGCGGACGATGCCCACCCTGGCTTCATGAAGGCATCGCGCAATTGCTTGAACCCAAATCTCTGGGCGGCGACGGCCGTCAACTTTCTCTTCTATTCAAGGCGCAGCGCAACATCCCGCTGAACGCACTGGAGGGCAGCTTCCAGAATTTCTCCGGTGGGCAAGCCTATCTTGCCTATGCGGAGTCATTGGCCGCCGTCTCGTACATCAATGACTCCTACGGCATGAGTGACATTCAACGCATCCTGCAACGCCTCAGCGAAGGCGCTTCCACCGAAGCCGCCCTTCGCTCCACCATCCACTCAGACTATGGGCAGTTGGAAACCGACCTGTCCAAATATCTGGCCGAAAAATACGGCAACTAAGAACCTCGCCCCTCCGTGTTTCCTCTGTGGTTGACAGATTGTGACTTCAACCCCAGGCCGCGCTTCCCTCCCAGGCATTGGTAGGGCTCACTATGAGCCTCGAATCTCATATGATGCGTCATCCCGAAGCGCCCGCGTTCTCACCAGCGGGCCGAGGGATCTCCTCTAGCACGCTGCATCCTAGCGGGAGATCCTTCGCTCCGCCTGCACAACGGGCTGCGCTCAGGATGACCCCCTGGGAAAGGAGCGAAGATACAGAGAGAAATCCAAACTAAGCCACTCCCACGCATCCCCAGTTGAGCATTTCCCGCTCCCATGCTAGTTTCGATTGAAGCCTGTGCACTTCCTGTTCTCATCCCGCGTGTCCGCTACCGAGCCATCCGCCGAGCCCGTGGCCACACCATTTCCAGAAATCAATGGAGGCGAACTCGCTGCGGCTTCGTTTGGGGTGAGAACCGGCGGCGACTTCTATGACTCGTTCCGCGCCAGTCCGCAGCGCATCTTGTTCGGCCTGCTCGACGTTGCCGGACGCCGCCAGGACAACATGCATCTCCTCGCCGTGGCGCAGGACATCTTCCGCAAATGCGGCGCCGAGCTTTTCTCCGGACCCGACATCAACGAGTCCGACGCCATGACCGAAGTCGGCGTCCGCCTCAATCGCGGCCTGCTTGAGGCTTCCAAGGGCGTCCACTCCTGTCCCGCCTTCGTCGGCTGTTATCACGAGGAATTCGGCACCCTCTGCTACACCAACGCCGGACACACACCAGGGCTCATCCTCGACGGGGGTGAAGTCACCGAGTTAGCCTCGACCGGACTTCCCCTCGGACTTTTTTCCCACGCCACCGCAGAAGCTCCGACCGTGGGCATCGAAAAGGGCGGATCCCTCCTGCTGGTTTCGCGAGGTGTAGTCGAGTGCAGAAGCCGCCGCCGCGATTGCGATGACGAATATGGTCTTGAACGGGTGAAGGAACTGCTGCGCTTGGACAAGTCCCACGGGGCCGCGGCGCTGGTTGCCTCGATTCTGGACGGCGCGGCCGAATTCTCCCTTGGGTCCGCAGAACACGACGACAAGACCGCCCTCGCCCTCGTTCGATCTCTTTGAGCAGAAAGCCGGGCAACTCGCCGCCCACTCTGGCCCTCGAACCATAGGGAGAGACGTTCCTCTCCCTTCAATAAGGAGTAAAATATTCGAGTCGATCCAGAGCCGCCTCACGTTTGCTGCGCTTGCGAGCGCCGCGCGGCCTAATAAACCCTTTATGAAGAAATTTTCTCTAGCTCTAGCCATGTTGACCTGCCTGCCCGTGTTCGCCGCCGGGCAAGTCGTCGAAGAAATCATCGCCCGGGTCAACAATCAAATCGTCACTCGCTCTGAATTTGTCCGCAGCAAGGATCAGCTGAAAGATGAGGTCAAACAGCAGGACGCGGCCAACGCCGACAAAGCCTACTCCGAGCGCGAAAAAGACGTTCTCCGCGACCTGATCGACCAGCAGCTTCTCATCGACAAAGGCAAAGACCTCGGCATCACCGGCGACACCGATCTCATCAAGCGCCTCGATCAGATGCGCAAAGAGATGAAGCTGGCCAGCCTTGAAGACCTTGAAAAAGAGGCCACCAAACAGGGCATTTCGTGGGAAGACTTCAAACAGAACATGCGCAACCAACTGGTGACCCAGAAAGTTATCGGCGAGGAAGTCGGAGGCCACCTCGCCGTCACCAAAGAGGAAGAACAGAAGTTTTACGACGAACACAAGAGTGATATGGAGCAGCCTGAGTCGGTTCGGCTGGAAGAGATTCTGGTCGCGCCGAAAGTTGTAGCGCCGCCCGCGCCAGCTCCCCCGCCGGCCGCAGACCCCAACGCCGCCACTCCCGCGGCCGGGCAGCCTCCAGTCGATGCGTCCGCCCAACAGGCTGCCGAAGCTGCCGCTCTAGGCATAGCCGAAAACAAGGCCAACGACTTGCTCAAGCAGATTCACGACGGCGCCACCTTCGAAGACGTCGCCAAGAAATATTCCGATGGCCCCTCCGCCGCCGATGGAGGAACTCTCGGCAGCTTCAAGCGCGGCCAGTTAGCCCCCGCGCTCGAAGAAAAAACTTTCGGCATGAAGGCCGGCGACGTGTCCGAGGTGATCCGCACCAAACAGGGGTACGTCATTCTGAAAGTTGTCGATCATCAAACGGCCGGCATCCCGCCCATGAAAGACGTCCTGCCCAGAATTCAGGACGCTCTCTACTACCAGAAGCTGCAGCCCGCCTTGCGCCTGTATCTCACCAAGTTGCGCGAGGATGCCTACATCGACATCAAGCCCGGCTTCGTCGACACCGGTGCCAGTCCGAACCAGACCAAGCCCATAGAAACCGCGGCGCCAAAAGAATCAGAGGCCAAAAAGCTGAAGAAAAAGCACAAGAAATTCGGCATCATTTAGTCGACCGAGTCGCTCTTCTCCGCGGACTTTTTTCCTCCGCAGCCAGTCGCGCCGTCAGCCGCGTGCTTTATACTCACTCAGCAGCTCCCATGAAAGATTTCTTCATCTGCGATTGCGTCCGCGTCGAAAACAAAATTGTCACTTCGACTTTCGTCGTTGCCAGCAAGCAGATCAAGCCGAAGAAATCCGGCGAACCCTACCTCGCGCTCACCCTCGCCGATCGGACCGGACAACTCGAAGCCAAAATGTGGGACAACGTCGAAGAAGTCCTCGAAGCCTTCGAGCAGGATGACTTCCTCAAGATCAAGGGCCTGGTCAACAAATATAAGAATCGCTTTCAGCTCACCATTCACAAGCTGCGCAAGCTGGGCGAGTCCGAAATCGATTTCTCCGACTATCTTCCCAAGACCACGAAAGATGTCGACGAGCTCTGGCGCACTCTCACCGGGTTCATCGCCTCGATGCAGAATCCGTATCTCAAGGAACTGGTCCAGTCCTTCATGTCTGACCCGGAGATCGCCGCCGCCTACCGTAACGCGCCTGCGGCCAAGACTCTGCATCACGCCTACATCGGCGGCCTTCTCGATCACGTGGTCTCGTTATTCCGCTCCTGCGATCTGATGTGCCAGAACTATCCGCGCATCAATCGCGATCTTCTTTTCACCGGCGCATTCTTCCACGACATCGGGAAAATTCACGAGCTCACCTACAATCGTTCCTTTTCCTACACCACCAAGGGTCAGCTTCTCGGACACATGATCATCGAGCTCGACATGCTGCGTCCGAAAGTCGCCGCCATCCCCGGATTTCCCGACGAACTGAAAACTCTGATCGAGCATCTCATCATCAGCCACCACGGCCAGTATGAATTCGGATCGCCGAAGCTTCCCATGTTCCCTGAGGCTCTCGTGCTGCATTACCTCGACGACCTGGATTCGAAAATGGAAGCCATGCGCGCGCAATTCGAACGCGAGGCCGAGTCTGAGAGCGCGTGGACCAGCTACAACCCCTCGCTCGGCCGACCGCTGCTGAACAGCGAAAAGTTTTTAGCTCCAAAGAAAATCCCGGCGCCGCAGCCCGAGCCAAGCCACGAACCCGAACTCGACGAACCGGTCACCCCAGCCCCCGCCTTGTCAGGCGTCGATCCCCAGCCGTAACTCTTGCCGCCCTCTCGTTCACCAACCTTCGATTCCAACCAAGTGCCGCAAAACCCCATTGCCCCTGCCGCGAACTTCCGGTAAATTTGCAACATCCCTTGGAGGCCCCCATGCGTTCACGAATGATTCTGCTCCTGATGAGCGGTTATCTAGCGGTAGCCATGCTCGGCTGCACCAGCAAGCCCGCCGCTGACAACTCCAGCGATGCCAACACCACCAGTCAAGCACAGAACTCCTCCGAACAGGACGCCAAGAAGGAGCATAAAGGAACGCGCGAACACAAAGGGAAGGAAACACGCGAGACGGCCGGGGACACAAAGAATGCGCAGGAAGCTGCGCCTCCGCCTCCTCTGGTTGTACCTTCGGGCACGTCCGTAACCGTCAGCCTGGGCTCTGCTCTAGGCTCGAAGCTCAGCAAAACCGGCCAGACCTTTACCGGCAGCGTAGCCAAAGATGTTGTGGTTAGCGGTGAAGTCGCAATCCCCAAAGGGGCGACCGTTAACGGCACGGTCACCGACGCCAAGCCTCTGGGAAAATTCGCCGGTGGCGCTGCTCTCGATGTGCGGCTTGACTCCATCAACATCAACGGCGCCGACATGCAGGTTCAAGCCTCCGCGCAGCCTTTCTCCGAAAAGGGCAAAGGCAAACGCACCGCGATCCTGGCCGGCGGCGGAGCGGCGCTCGGCGGGATTGTCGGCGCTCTGGCTGGCGGCGGCAAAGGTGCCGCGATCGGCGCTCTCGCCGGCGGTGGCGCTGGAGGGGCAGGTGCTGCCTTTACCGGCAATAAAGATATCGTTTTGCCTGTGGAATCCAATGTCGATTTCCAGCTCTCGCAGCCTCTTGAAGTAAGACACTAGCCCGTTCGCGTTTCGTCTCTAGCTCTCGGGGCGCCACGACTTGGACATTGGATGCTTGATTTCAACCGATTCGAAGTTCTCACCTTCGACTGTTACGGAACGCTCATCGATTGGGAGACCGGAATTCTCAGGGCGTTGCACGGCATCCTCGCGGCCCACAACAAGCCGATCGATGACGCGAGGCTTCTTAAACTCTATGGGGACTTCGAGCAGTTCTCCGAGCAAGGCGCTTATCGCCGGTATCGAGAAGTCTTAGCCTCGGTGGTAAATCAATTCGGAGTCGAACTTCAATTCACTCCGACCGCAGAAGAATCCGCCTCGCTGGCCAACTCTTTACCGGGATGGATTCCCTGGCCCGACACCGTCGACGCGCTGCACAAACTCAAGTCCAAATTCCGCCTGGCAATTATTTCCAACGTCGACGACGACCTGTTCGCCGCTACCCGCCCGCAACTCGGTGTCAACTTCGACGAAGTCATTACCGCGCAGAACGCTCTGGCTTATAAACCATCGATGAAGCTTTTCGAGCTCGCGCTAAGCCGCATCAACGCCCCCGCCCACCGCGTTCTGCACGTCGGCCAGAGCACCTATCACGACGTGATCCCCGCGCAGGCCTTAGGTTTGGCGACCGTCTGGGTGAATCGCCCCTCGGCCCGACCGGGTGTCGGTGCCGTGAAACTCGCAGAAGCTAAACCAGACTTAACCGTAACCAGCCTGTCGGAATTGGCGGCAACCGCCATCGCGGACTAGCCAAACCTTCTCGTCGTTGCGAACATGGACCGAAGGCCGGGGCGAAGAATCTTACGATAATCTCGCGGAAGGACGAACCTTTAGAAATTCGCCGGCAGCTTCACCACTCTTTTCTGAATCGCCCACATCACCAGCTCAGCCTTGTTGTGAATCCCCAGCTTGCGCATCAAATTAAACTTGTGTGCGTCCACTGTCTTTATGCTCAGCCCCAGAAAAGCCGCCGCGGACCGCACCGTTCTGCCCTCCGCCAGCAGCTTCAAAACTTCCCGCTCCCGCGTGGTCAGCAGGCGCTTCCGCGGCCGTCCACTCTCCGCAACCTGCCAATCGCCTAAAACCTTCCGTGGCATCTCGCGAACCGTGCCCGCGCGCTCGGGATGCGCACTCCGTATCATTCCTAGAAACTCTTCCGCCGAAGTGTCCGCCGTCACTAACGCCGCTCCCTCAGTCGCCGCGCCAGCAACTCCAGTCTCATCCCCCGCACTCAAGAAAAGCACAGTGCTCTCCGGAGACTCCTGCCGAATCATTCTCAGCGCCTCAGCAGCCGTCCCGCTAAATAAAGCCGCCCCCGCAATCACCACATCCGGACGATGTTCAAAAACCTGCCGCAGCATCTCCGCCGCATTCAACGACTCGGCCACGACTTCAATATCCGCTTCATCTTCAAGCAAATATCGGATCCCTTGCCGCAACAAGCGATAATCATGCGCCACTACGCAACGAATCTTATTACTGGCAATTCTTTCTTTTGGTTGAGGCTGAGTGTGAAGGTGCACCGTCGTCTTCCCTTCGTCGTGCCTGAGAACAGGCACAAATATTAGCCAGAGGAAATTGAGCGACGCAGCGCGAGCGAGAGAAAATCAGACGATGGCTTAAAAAACTCTTTATTGATTGTATTCCACGTCGCTGCCCCACGGACGTTAAAATTCAGGCCGTTAAATTCGGTCAGCGCAAAATTACCCAACCCCCCTCATCTCACACTACTTAGTGATCCTCGTACCGGGCGTGGTTGCAGCCTTTCGCCCTTCTCCCCGAAAATAGCCCCCGGATTTGCGCCGCGCCCACATCCCCCAGTAAACTCAACCAACCCCGCACCACGCGCAATCGGAAAACTATGCTGCGTTATTACACGGCCGGAGAGTCGCATGGCGAAGCTCTAATCGCCTTTCTGTCGGGCGTTCCTGCCGGATTGAAAATCGATCAGGCCTTCGTCGATCGCGATCTTTGGCGCCGCCAGCAGGGCTACGGCCGCGGCGGCCGCATGAAAATCGAGCGTGACACAGCACACATCTTGTCCGGCGTGCGGCACGGCGCAACCATCGGCTCGCCCATCACCGTGCAGCTCGACAACCGCGACTGGAAAAATTGGCGGGAATCCTTACCCGTGGGCGAGGGCGCTGCCGCTAAACACAAGCGCGTTGCGTCTCCGCGCCCCGGACACGCCGACCTCGCCGGAGCCCTCAAATACAATTTCGCCGAAGCTCGCTACGTTCTGGAGCGCGCTTCCGCTCGCGAGTCGGCGGCCCGCGTGGCTCTTGGCGCCATCGCGAAATTGTTCCTGCGCGAGTTGGGAATCGAAGTTCTCAGCCACGTCGTCGCCGTCGGCCACGTGAGCCTGCAGGAGCACGTCGCCTGGGAAAAGATCCGCGCGCTCTATGACCAGGAAGAAGTCCTGCTCAACTGTGCCGATCCCGCCGCCGAACAACACATGAAGGAAGAAGTCGACAAAGTTCTGCGCAACGGCGACTCTCTCGGCGGAGTCTTCGAGGTCGTCGCCCACAACGTCCCTCCCGGCCTCGGTACCTACGCTCAGTGGGACGAGCGCCTCGACGGCCTGCTGGCCGCCGCTGTCATGTCTCTGCAAGCGGTAAAGGCGGTTGAGATCGGCTCCGGAGTCGCCGCCGCTTTTGCCGCCGGCTCCGCCGTTCACGACGAAATCGGCTACACCGCCACCTCTGGATTCACTGCCTTCTCGCGCACCCGCAACAACGCCGGAGGCATCGAAGGCGGCGTCTCCAACGGCGAAGAAATTCGCGTGCGCGGATACCTGAAGCCGATCTCCACCTTGCGCCGCCCCTTACAATCCGTAGATTTCACATCGCGAGAACCGGTGAAAGCTGCCTATGAGCGCTCCGACGTCTGCGTCGTCCCCGCAGCCGGTGTCGCAGCCGAAGCCATGGTCGCGCTCACCCTCGCACGCTGCGCTCTGGATAAATTCGGTGGCGATTCAATGCTTGAAACAAAAAGAAATTTTCAAGGCTACTGCGATCAATTAAAGAGTTTCTAGAAACGAATGGCGAACGACCAACGAAGAGCGACCAACGACTGACGCATGATCTATCCCATCGTAAAATTCGGCAACCCCGTTCTCGAGAAGCCCTCGGAAACCGTCACCGTCTTCGACGCCGAACTTCAGAAGCTCATCGAAGACATGTTCGAGTCCATGTACGCCGCCCACGGCGTCGGTCTTGCTGCGCCCCAAATTGGCATCAGACGTCGCGTCGCCGTCGTCGACATTACTTTCAAGGAAGATCCCAACGCCAAAATCGTCCTCATCAATCCCGAGATCATCCACACCGAAGGCCGCTTCACGCAAAACGAAGGCTGCCTGAGCATCCCCGACTTTCGCGAGAAAGTAACCCGGCCCAGCAAAGTAACCGTTCGTGCTCAGGATGTTCACGGAAAAGTCTTTGAAAAGACCGGCGACGACCTACTCGCCCGCGCCTTCCTCCACGAAACCGATCACCTGAACGGCAAGCTTTACATCAGCCACATCAGCGCCCTGAAGCGCGACCTCATGAAACGCAAAATTCGCAAGCTGATCAAAGCCGGAGAATGGTAGAGAGATTGAGCAATTGAAAAATTTGATCGGAGAGTTTTTCGAATTGGCGATTAGAAGAGTTTTAGTGGTTGAGTGCTTAATTTAGAACGGTTTTCGTGGCTGAGTATTTAAGTTGAGCGGTTAACTAAAAGGTCTGAGCGCATAATTAAGACGCTGCCCGCTTAATAAGACGCTGCTCCCTCCGTGGAAGAGCGGCCCTTCAGGGCCGCGTCAGCAGGGCATAGAGTCGGGGCTTTAGCCCCCGTGGTCGCTTTTTGGTTTTCAATTGCCACAATTACAAATGTCCCTTTCTCTCGTCTTCTGTGGCACACCCGCCTTCGCCGTCCCGACGCTGGAAAAACTCGCCAAGGCCGGACAGAACATCAAGCTAGTCGTCACCCAGCCCGACCGACCCAAAGGACGCGGCCTCGAACTGGTCGCCTCGCCAGTCAAACAATCCGCATTAAGACTAAATCTGCCCATTGTTCAGCCCGATCGCATCAAGACCAACGAAGAATTCCGCGTCCAACTCTCGGCACTGAAGCCCGACGCCATCATCGTAGTCGGCTACGGCCGCATCATTCCCCAATGGATGCTCGAACTTCCCCCGCTCGGCAACATTAATCTCCACGCATCTCTGCTTCCCAAGTATCGCGGCGCAGCGCCAATTCAATGGGCCATCGCGCAAGGCGAAACCATCACCGGTGTCACCACCATGCGCA
>Ga0210410_10004816_pt1 | contig 11807 bp, 9 predicted proteins | sample IncBWC4MmetaG_FD_161058 | JGI IMG/M metagenome (GOLD analysis project Ga0210410, IMG submission 161058) | Forest soil microbial communities from Barre Woods Harvard Forest LTER site, Petersham, Massachusetts, United States - Inc-BW-C-4-M | ecosystem: Environmental > Terrestrial > Soil >... | reverse complement strand
TCCCCGGGTGTTTGCGCCCCAGGCACCTTCAATCGATGTTGTCATGACCGAACGACACGCGAGCCTTGCCATCGAGGCAGTCACCGCCGCGCCTCAGGCACTGCGCTACGCGATCTGGCGCGACGGTGTACTCAAGGTGCAAAACCTGAATGCCCGCGCGTGGCTCGATCCGCAGCGCCTGACGCCGCAACGGCGTCATTGCTATCGCGTGGTGGCGAGCTACGCCGACAGCGGCAATGCCTCGCATCCCTCCGCGGCGAATTGTATCGGCGGCGCAACCCGAACAATCAGCCGGCCGGCGCCTGCGCCACTGACGGCGCGCGTCGCCGGCAGCAATTCGGCTGCCTTGAAGTTCAGCGTGCAGAGCGCAGGCAGGTACGCGCTGTCGCTGACTTACGACAACCACGCCCATGACATCAACACGGGTGTAACGAATGCCGTGAAACGTGTTGAACTGCTGAACCAGCAGGGCCGGATTGTTGCAACGGGCGTGGTGCAGATGCCGCACATCCAGCCCGAAGGCGCTGCGCACCCAGACCGGCAATCAACGGAGTTGCGCCTCTTCCTGGCTGCCGGTGAGTATGTGCTGAAGCCAATCGACTACTTCAACATGAGCTATCTGCAAGCCAACGCCGGCTACGCTCATGCCGGAGGTCAGAGCGGCCCGTTGAACGATGCCGTCGTGAAGGGATTGCAGATCGCGAGGATTGAATAGGCGAAATTTCGGTACACTGCGCAGCCGTTCTGTTCGCAAGTGACGATACGTGATGCGGTCAAGCGAGTGAGGAATGTCTTGGATACAGACTTGAATCTTGGCCCAAAGCGGCCCGCCGAACCGACGCCGTCGGCTGCCGATATTCGCTATGGACAAATCGGTCTGATGCAATTGCGTATTCGAACAATTGATACCGGCGCCCTGCTGGATGAGTTGACCGGACGCATGAATACGGCACCGAATTTCTTTCGGCGAACTGCCGTCTGCATCGATCTGAGCGATTTGGAGAAAGTGCCGGAGCCGCAAGAGATCAAGGCAATCCTCGAAGCGGTGCGCAGAGCGGGAATGCTCGCGGTCGGATTGGCGGGCGCTTCCGGGGAAATCGAAGCACTCTCAAACGCCGTCAACCTGCCGATACTTTCAGCTTTCCGGCCGGCGAGCCATTCGGTCGCCGCCGTTGAGCCCGTGCACCGGGTTGCAAGGGAACCCGTGGAGACCGAATCGGGTATTGCAGCAATGATCCAGCAGCAGACCGTGCGCTCCGGCCAGCGAATTTATGCGCGCCGACGTGATCTTATCGTAACCGCCGGAGTCGGTGCCGGTGCCGAGGTCATCGCGGACGGCTGCGTTCACATTTACGGTTCGCTGCGCGGACGCGCGATGGCCGGCGCGCACGGCGAATTGAACGCGCGAGTATTCTGTCAGGAATTTCACGCCGAACTGGTTTCGATTGCCGGTGTTTTCCGGGTCTTCGAAACAATCCCCGCTACGCTGGCCGGCAAGCCCGTTCAGGCGTGGCTCGATGGCGAGGTCTTGCATTTCGCGCCTGTCGGCGGCTGACGCAAAACCACCGCACATCGCTCATGGCTTTCGGCAGCTAACCCAACCGCAAGGTCTTTGACGGCTTCAAAGGAGAATTGGCATTGGCAGAGATTATCGTTGTTACTTCCGGTAAGGGGGGTGTCGGAAAGACCACCACCTCCGCCAGCATTGCATGCGGACTCGCGCGGCGCGGCAAGCGTGTTGTCGTAATCGACTTTGACATCGGATTACGCAACCTGGATCTGATCATGGGCTGCGAGCGGCGCGTCGTGTATGACTTTGTGAACGTAATCCAAGGCGACTGCTCACTCAAGCAGGCGTTGATCAAGGACAAACGGATCGAGACGCTGCACGTCCTCGCCGCATCACAAACCCGCGACAAGGAAGCCCTCACCAGTGAAGGCGTGCAGCGCGTGCTCGATGAGCTTGCCAATGACGGCGTCGACTACATCATTTGCGACTCGCCCGCGGGCATCGAAAAGGGCGCGCACCTTGCCATGTATTTTGCGGATCGGGCGGTCGTCGTTGTCAATCCGGAGATTTCCTCCGTCCGCGACTCGGATCGAATTCTCGGCCTGCTGGCCAGCAAAACCTCTCGAGCCGAGAAAGGCAATGGTGGAGTCAAGGAGCATCTGCTGTTGACCCGCTATAACCCGCGGCGAGTCGCCAGCGGCGAGATGCTGAGCGTCGACGATGTGAAAGAGATTCTGGGGCTCGATGTCATCGGCGTCGTGCCCGAGTCGCCGGATGTATTGTCCGCTTCCAATGCGGGCCTGCCCGTCATTCTCAATGACGTCAGCGACGCGTCGCATGCCTATGAGGATGCCGTCGCCAGGCTGCTCGGTGAGACGGTGCCGCTGCGTTTTGTAGCGGAACCTAAAAAGGGCCTTTTCGCGCGTATTTTTGGGAGCTGACATGGGTCTACTGTCTCTATTTCGAAAGACACCGTCATCGGCCAACCTGGCCAAGGAGCGGCTGCGCATCATTGTCGCGCAGGAACGCAGCGCGCGCGGGAGTCCGGATTTTCTACCCTTGTTGCGCCGCGAATTGCTCGAGGTGATCCGCAAGTACGTGAATGTGGATCCGTCGGCGGTGCAGGTCACGCTTGGCAACGAGGATGGCCACGAAGTGCTCGAGCTGTCGGTCTTCCTGCCGGAAACACAACGCAGCGCGTAGATACGCGCATCGCGTCGTCTACGCCAGCGTGAACCCTGCCTTGGAAAGAGGCAGTTCTCGTATGCGGCGTCCGGTGGCGGCAAACAGTGCATTCACTATCGCTGGAGCCACGGGGCCGACGGCTTCTTCGCCCACGCCACCCGGACTTTCGCCGCTCTCCAGGATGAACACGTCGATCTTTGGCATGTCGGCCAGCCGAATCAGACGGTAGTCGTGGAAATTCGATTGTTCCACCGCGCCATCCTTGATCGTGATTTCACCATGGAAGGTTGCCGACAGACCGAAGGCGATGCCGCCTTCCATTTGCGCACGAATGTTGCGCGGGTTAACGGCCACGCCGCAATCGACCACCGTGGTGATACGGTGCAGCTTGACCTTGTGCTCATCCGCCAGCGAGAGTTCCACCACGTGTACCACCACACTGCCGTTGGCGTGTACCAAGGCTAACCCGCGGAAATGCCCTGCCGGCGCTACGTCATTCCAGCCGGAACGCGCTATCGCCTCATCCAACCCCCGCCTTTCCCGGCCATCAGGCGCAAGCAGGCTGCGCCGATAGGCAACCGGATCGCTTTTCGCCGCATGGGCGAGCTCGTCGACAAAGCACTCGTAGGCGAAACAGTTTTGCGACGCCGCCACCGAGCGCCAAAATCCGACCGGCACGCCAATATCGATGGTGTTTACCACCGACAGCAGACTCGGAATTTTGTAATGGCTGGGGAGCTCGCCGACGGCCGTTGGGTCGACCGGCTTGGCAGCCGCTTTTGATGCGCCACCACCGGAGTAGACCAGCAATGATTCGCAGGCGCTGTCAAAGCGTATGGCTACAGGCAGGCCGTCAGCGCCGATACCCGCCGTAAGCTTCACCGCCGCTGCGGGCCGATAGAAGTCATGGCGCATGTCCTCTTCACGGCTCCAGACCAATTTGACCGTGGCACCGGTGCGCTTGGCGATACGCGCGGCCTGCAGCGGGAAGTCCAATTCGGCACGACGACCGAAACCGCCCCCGGCCAACGTGGTATGGATGGTTACGGCGCTGCTCGGCAGGCCCAGTTCCTTCGCCACGATGTCGCGCGTGGCCTGTTGGGTTTGCGTCGGAATCCACAGCTCGGCGGCATGGCTGTCGACGCGCACCGTTGCATTCATGGGCTCCATGGTGGCGTGGCTGAGGAAAGGCACCATGTACAGCTGCTCCATGGTTTTCCGGGCGGACCGCATGGCTTCGGTAAAAGAGGCCATCTCTTTTTCCGCAGAGGAATCGCGGCGTGCAAATACCGTCCCGCCATCGCGTACGCCCGCCGCCAACGCAACCGCATAGTCGGCCGAGTTGTGTTTGCCGGCCTGGCTGTTGTCCCAAATCGGCTTGAGCGCGGCCAGTCCCTTCTTGGCCGACCAATAGTTGTCGGCAACCACCGCTACCGCGTCATCCAACTTGACCACGTGTCGTACGCCGCGCACGCGCATGGCGGGTGCTGGGTCGACATCTGCCAGTCGGCCGCCAAAACTGGGCGACTGCACCAGCGTGGCGGTCAACATGCCCGGCCGTTTTACGTCGATCCCGTAGACAGCGCTGCCATCGACCTTGGCGGGAATATCGAAACGTGCTGCATCGTGACCTATGTGCCGCCAGCGCTCACGCGGCATCAGCACGACCTGCGCGGGCAGCGGCAAATAGGAGGCGGCTCGTGCCAGATCTGCATATGGCAGGCGGCGACCGCTGGAGGCATGCACCACAAACCCTGAGTCCGTATCACATTCCTCGGCGGCTACTCTCCATTGCGCAGCGGCGGCGCTGATCAGCACCAACCGCGCCTTTGCGGCAGCTTGGCGCAACGCAGAATATTGGCCCGCAACGCCGCCACTGCCGTACGTTGCATATTCCTTGAACTGCGCATTGACGAACGCCGGTGTCACCGGCGCCATATCGATCTTGACGGCGCGCCAATCCAGGTCGAGTTCGTTCGCCAGAATTTGCGCCAACGCGGTGCCGGTTCCCTGGCCGATTTCGCTCGTGTTGGAAAGCAAGGTCACAACGCCATCCGGCGCAACGCTGATCCAGCCGTTGAGGCTGGTTGGCGCCGACGTGGCGTGTGCGTTCGGGGTCGTGGCGAAGGCATCGCCGAAGGCGACTAAAAACCCGCTTGCCGCGGCGCGTGCAATGAAAGCGCGCCTGGCTGGATTCTGCGCCGGCGAGCTCACATCTGCTCCTCAATGGGCATGCCCGCCGCACGCTTGATGGCGCGGCGCACGCGATTGTAGGTGCCGCAACGGCAAAGATTGGTCATGGCAGCGTCGATGTCGGCGTCACTGGGATGCGATTTGCTGCTCAGCAAGGCGGCTGCCGCCATCAGCATGCCGGACTGGCAGTAGCCACACTGCGGAACCTGCTCGGCAATCCACGCCTGCTGCAAGGCATGGGAGCGGTCGGACGAGAGCGATTCGATCGTGGCGATGCGGGCACTCCCCACAGCGCTGACGGGCAGCACGCAACTTCGTGTGGGCCGCCCATCGAGATGTACCGTACACGCACCGCACACCGCCATGCCGCAACCAAACTTGGTGCCGGTCAAACCCAACGCATCGCGTAATACCCACAATAGCGGAGTGTCGTCGTCGACTTCAACATGACGTTGAGTGCCATTGATATTGAGTGTGTATTGCAACTTTGCCTCGCGTTGGTCGCGACGATGGTTCCGCGGATCGACTCAGCGTGCAATTCGTGTCGAAGTCTAAACCTTCATTGCAGGAGTTGTTAGAGGGTGTCAATCGGGACGATTGCGCCCGCCAACCCAGCGTGGGACGATTCCGCGAACTTTAATTTACGGGAGCTGGGGATGAACGGACGTGTGGCATTGGTCACGGGCGGCGGCCGGGGGATCGGGCGCGATGCGGCGCTACTGCTGTCGGCGGCGGGAGCGCGGGTGATGATCGTGTCCCGCAGCGTAGCGGAACTGGCGGCCGTCGGCCTCGAGTACGTCGCGGCCGACCTCGGCACCGCCGAGGGCTGCGCCCTGGCGGTAGCCGAGACCGAGCGGCGATTGGGGTCGATTGACGTGCTGGTCGTCAACCACGGCATCGGCTCAGCACACGAGCGACTCGTGTGGGAGCAAGATCCCGAGGTCTGGCGCGAGACGATGCGCATCAACTTGGACGCTCCGTTCGAGCTCGCGCGGCTGACGGTAGGCGGCATGTGCAACCGCGGCTTCGGCCGGCTCGTGTTCACCAGTTCGACCGCCGGCGAGATCGCGGAACGCTCCGGCAGCGCGTACACCGCGTCCAAGCATGGGGTTATCGGGCTCGCGCGCGCCGTCGCCCAGGACGCAGGACCCTTCGGCGTCACATCCAACGCTGTGCTGCCCGGCTGGGTGCGAACGGAAATGGCCGAGCGCTCGGCAAAGACGGAGGCCGAACGGCGCGGCATCAGCGTCGAGCAGGTGTGGCTCGAGCGCGCCGCCATCTACCCGCAAAAGCGCGTCCTGGAGCCGCGCGAGGTCGCGCAGGTGATCGCGTTCCTGTGCAGCGACGCCGCCGGGGGCGTGAACGGCGAGGCGATCACCGTGGCTCTCGGCGGCGTGTGGTAGGCATTCCAAGATCAAGGCGGACTCTGGACATCACCCGGCATGATCGGCATGCTGGCGGCGAGTGCAGTCTGCGGGCCCGGCGAAGGCGCCCGATTTTGGAAGACAGCGAGGCCAAGAGGATGGCGCGAGGCACGCTAGACCGATCGCTACCGATTCGGGAGCAGCCCCCACGAGTGGGGCTGCGCATGCGCGCTTGACGCGGCGATTGCTACCGGCGGCTGTCAACTGGACTCTCATCGCCTATGCCCTCGTTTTGTGCGTCGGGATCTGGGGCTTGGTCATCCAGCGAATCCAGAGCGACTATCATTCGACTCTGGAGACAGAACGGGAGCATTTGCGCAGCATCAGCGCCGCGCTGCAAGCGCAGGTCGAAGCCATGCTCGGCGACGGGGTGGGCGCCGCGCTCGCCGCCGCCAATGAACTCGAGAACCGCACCGATCTGTCGAGCGCCGGCGATGCGCAAGTTTCTGACACGCTCACCCACATGCTCACCGGCGGCCCCTATGTTCGGTCATTGTTTCTGATCAACGCCCAGCGCTTCGTGCGCGTCAGCCGTTCCGCACCTCCGGACCGTCGTGCGGCGCCTCCCTCATGGCTGCTGCCTGCGTTGAATCTCACGTCGGAGGATGCATGGGTGGGGGGCCCAATGCCGGATCCGGATAGTCCGGGCGAGCAAGTAATTCCGATCGCGCGACGCTTCGGTCATGGCAGGCTGCAAAACATCTGGGCGGGCGCGCTGATCTCGTTCAGCAGCCTCGAAGGCGTCTACGAGCAGCCCGAATCGGGCAGCGGCGTCGGTTTGTTGACAAACAATGGCACCGCCCTGCTCCTGTTGATTGCGGACACGCGCGTGCGTGCGGCCGCAGGCAGCAATATCGGCGACTCGGAAATGTTTCGTCGGGCCGCGAGCGGGCCCGCCGCCGGCGTGATCGACGGCATCAGCCCTTTCATCGGCAGGCCGGTGATCGCCGCCTACCACCGGGTGAGCGGATACCCGATGCTGGCCATCGCCTCACGGCGCCGCGAGGACACGCTTGCGGAGTGGTATGGGAGGCGTCGCAATTCCGTGCTGCTGGGAATTGCCATCACCTTGCTGGTGGTCGTGACAACTGGGATGCTCGACTACTTCGTGCGGGCACTGCGCCGGCGCGAACTGCACTACCGCGCACTTTTCAACAACGCCGCCTTCGGTGCCTTCGTGCTGGAAGGCGAGCGCATCGTCGAGGCCAATCGAACCAGCGCGACCATGTTCGGCATCGGCAATCCAAACGAATTGATCGGCAAGCGACTGTGGGATCTGTCGCCCGCGACACAGCCCGACGGCGCGCCTTCCGAGGTGCTCTGTCGGGAGCGAATCCATCGCGCGGTCGCCACCGGTGCCGAGAGTTTCGAGTGGATCCAGCAGCGGCTGGACACAGGCGCGCCGCTGTCTGCGGCCGTGGAGCTTTCGAGCCTCGACGCTGACGGCAAAACCCTGACGCTCGCCGTCATTCACGACGTCAGCCAGCGCAAATTGCTGGACCAGGAGCGCGAGCGCGTGCTCGACGAGCTGCACGAGCTGGCCGCAACGCTGGTTCACATCCAAGATGACGAGCGGCGGCGCATCGGACGGGATCTGCACGACAGCACCGGGCAAGGCCTCGCCGCCCTGGAGCTCAGTCTGACTCGACTGGCGCGCATCATCGATCCGCCTCCGAATTCCGCGAGCGCGCTGGTTGAGGAATGCATGACGCTTGCACGGCAGTGTTCAACCGAGATTCGCACCGCATCGTATTTGCTGCACCCGCCGCTATTGGATGAAATCGGGCTGTTGAGCGCGCTGCGGTGGCTGGCCGATGGTCTGCGTCAGCGTAGCGGAATCAAAATCGAACTGGAGCTACCCGAAGCCATGGACCGCTTCCCGCCGGAGCATGAATTGGCGATATTCCGCGTCGCGCAGGAAGCGTTGACGAACGTGCATCGACATTCGAAAAGCCCGTCGGTAACCATCCGGCTGTTCGAGCAGCACGACGCAGTGGTCTTGGAAGTCGAAGACGTCGGCCACGGCATCCTGGTCCGCGGCTCGTCCGGCAGGGTTACGGATGCCACCGCGTTGGGCGTCGGCCTGGCGGGTATGCGCGAGCGGATGCGGCAGCTCGGCGGAGCGCTGAACGTGCGCACCAGCACGCAGGGAACCTGTGTGCAGGCCACGCTCGCGCGGTCTTCGTCCGCAAGCGCTCTCCCTGACCAGCCCGCAGCGCTATAGAGGACGACAACATGAACAATGTTCGAATTCTAATTGCGGACGATCACGAGCTGATTCGGCGGGGACTCGTCTCAGCGCTGGCGGACCGGCCGGAATGGAACATCGTGGCGGAAGCCGCCGACGGCCGCCAAGCCTGCGAAATGGCCGCTCGCCTTACCCCCGAGATCGCCGTACTCGATCTGACCATGCCTGAACTCAACGGGCTCGACGCCACGCGCCAAATCCGCGCCTCGACGCCCAAAACCCGCATTTTGATCGTGACCGCGCATGAGTCCGAACAGTTGATTCGTGATGTGCTCGACGCCGGGGCCATGGGATATGTACTGAAGTCGGATGCCGGACGGGTACTCGTTCAGGCCATCGAGGCGCTTCTCGATGAGCGGCCGTTTTTCACCTCGAAGGTCGCGCGCTTCGTCCTCGAGGGATATCTGCGTTCCGGCGCGGATTCCGCGACTCAGGCGGCATTTGCCCTCTCGCCGCGCGCGCGGCACATTGTCCAGCTGCTCGCCGAGGGCAACAACAACAAGGAAGTGGCGCAAGTCTTGCGCCTGAGCGTGAAAACCGTTGAAACGCACCGCAGCAACATCATGCGCAAGATGGAATTCGGTTCGCTGGCCGACCTCGTGCGTTACGCGATCCGCAATAAAATCGTAGACGCCTAAAGGCCACGCGCCCCTCCGGGCGCCCGACTACAGACTCTCCCGGGCTGGACTCAGCAAAGTACCCGATTTCAGTGTCCGTCCCGGAAGCCTAGAGTGCGCCACCCCAAAGGACGGTGAGCACAACCAAGCATGAGAGCGTTCAAGACGAGCCGGTCGGTGCTGTCACTTGGCAGCGTCGTTCGCGACGCGCAGACGGAAATGCGCGCGGTCATCGCAAACACGGCGGTGCTGCGAATCGCATTGGATACTCGGGCGCCGCTGGTGGAGGTCAACTCCACCGCCATGCAGCGCGTGCTGCTGAAATTGGTGCTCAATGCATCCCAGGCCATTCGGCAACCCGGCGGCGTCATCGAGATAGGCGTTGCTGCCGTGACAGGCCCGGATGGCCAAAGCCGCCCTTTCGTGCGGCTGACGGTGGCCGACAACGGCATCGGCATGGATGGCGCGACCTTAAGCAATTTGCGGCAGCAAATCGCCGAGCCGGCCGATTCGCACGGCGCCGGCCTCGGGTTGCGGATCGTTCATCGGGCCGTTTGCGCGCATGGCGGGCGGCTGCAGATCGACAGTCAGCCGGGCAATGGCACGACGGTTCGTATCGACCTGCCCGCGGCCTCACCGCAGTCCGGGACCTGCGAATGAGCGAGACTACGGCGGATTTCCAGCACGCCCAACCGATTGCGGCTGCGGATCGACTGGCGCAGCTGCGGCGCCAGTATCGAGTACTCAGTGCCAGCAACCGCACGTTGATTTACTCGATCAGCGAACATGAGTTGCTGACGGACGTTTGCCGCGCGCTGGTTGATATCGGCGGCTATCGGTTCGCTTGGATCGGCTGCTTTGGCGCGTACGCCGACGTCGCGCCGGAACCTACGGCATCGGCGGCCTGGGGCAACGGCGCCCTCGATCCGTCGCAGCTCGGCGCGATGCACGCGCTCAGCGGTCAAACACCGGCGTTGCGCGCGATGCGCGAACGGGCGCCGCAGATCGTGCTGCAGATCGAGGACGGGCGGTGGAGCACCGCTTGGCGCGCGCAGGCGCGCCAGCTCGGCCACGTCGCGGCCTTGGCGATGCCGCTTCTTACCGACGATCAATGCCTGGGGGTGCTCGAAGTCTATACAGACCGAACTGCGGGCTTCGAGATGTCAGAAGTGGTGTTGCTCAACGAAATTGCGGCAGATCTCGCCTTCGGGGTCGTGACCATGCGCACACGTCGCGAGCACGAGCGCCAACGAACCGATATTGCGCTGCTGACGCGCGTGCTCAAGATGCAGAGCGCGATCAATTCGGCGGTGCTGCGCATTCGCGACGCCAAGAGTCTGCTGGAGGAAGCCTGTCGCGTGGCTGTCGGTGTCGGCTGCTACAACAGCGCCGTTTTATGGGTCGTCGAACCCGCCGCGCGCTATGCGCGGCCAATTTATCGCACCGGAAGACCGGTACCGCATGTCGCGCCAAAACGCCTGTTCATCGGCGACGGCACCGAGTGCGACACGAGTCTGACGGCCCGCGCCATGCGCACCGGGGAGGTCAGTGTGTGCTGTGATCTGACCCGCAGCGAACCGCCGCTGATCGGGCGCGAACAGTTGTTTGCGGACGGCATCCGGTCAGTGGTGGCGCTGCCGTTCATGATTGACGGGGCACCCGTCGGCGCACTTACCCTGACGTCCACGGACTCGAGTCAGGTAGGGGACGTTGAACTGCTGCTGTTGCAGGACATCGCCGCCTCGCTGTCCTTCGGGCTGCGCTCTCAACAGCAGGCCGATGCGGCCGAGTACCTCATTCACTATGATCCGCTCACGGGTCTGGCCAAGCGCTCGTTGTTCTGCCGCCGTCTCGATGAAATGCTGCTTGCGTATTTCAATCCCGAACAGACGCCGACGGTGACGGCGCTCAACATCGAACACCTCAATAATTTCAACCACAGTTTTGGCCGGCGCTTTGGCGACCTGTTGTTGCAGGAGGTGGCGCAGCGCCTCAGGCGCCATGCCGGCAACGATGAGTGTGTGGCTGATTTGGGGGGCGGTACTTTCGTGCTGGTCGAGCCGGCCACCATCAGCGCCGACCGAAGCTTCGCTTCGCTGCTCGACAAGACGGTTTTCGCACAGGCATTTCTGATCGAAGGCCGCAGTGTCCGGGTGTCTTGCCGCTCGGGCATGGCGCGTTATCCGATCGACGGCGAGGACGGCAACACTCTCGTGCAGATGGCCGAGGCGGCGCTCAAGCATGCGAAGGAAACCGGCGAGCCGTGCCTGCACTACAGACTCGACATGCACCGGGCAATGTCCGAACGGCTGGTGCTCGAACACAAGATGCGAGAAGCGATCGACGCGCAGCAGTTCGAACTGTTCTATCAGCCGCAGGTCAATATCGAAAGCGGCCGCATCGAATCGCTGGAAGCGCTGCTGCGCTGGAACGACCCCGAACACGGCTTGGTAATGCCGGCCCACTTTCTGCCGGTACTCGAGTCTTCCGGCCTGATCGTTCCGCTGGGCCAGTGGATCGTCAAGCGCACGGTGCAGGACCTTGAGCGTTGGCGGCGTCTCGGGCTGCGCCCGGTACGCGCGGCTGTCAACGTCTCCGCGGTTCAGTTTCGAGGTCGTGCGTTCATCGAT
>Ga0210410_10004815_pt1 | contig 11810 bp, 10 predicted proteins | sample IncBWC4MmetaG_FD_161058 | JGI IMG/M metagenome (GOLD analysis project Ga0210410, IMG submission 161058) | Forest soil microbial communities from Barre Woods Harvard Forest LTER site, Petersham, Massachusetts, United States - Inc-BW-C-4-M | ecosystem: Environmental > Terrestrial > Soil >... | reverse complement strand
GCGCACTACCACCACCTGCAGGTCGTCGTCATATTCGACCTCGGTGACGACGTCGTTGTATTTCAGCATGTTCTGATTGAGCAGATAGCCGAGCGCCAGATATTCCGGATAATCCCCGATCGTCATCATGGTGACGATCTCCTGCGCGTTCAGGTAAAGCGTCAGCGGCCGTTCCACCGGCACGTTGATCTCGACAGTGGCGCCGGTCTGATCGGTCCCGGCGACGCGTTCGGTCAGCCGGGGGTCGTGCGGGTCCGGGACAATCAGGGGAACGGGGGTTTTGTCGATCTTCATCATCGCTCGCAAGCTAGCATGACATTATCTGTTAGCCGATATAAAGCACGCAGAGGCAAAACCTAGCCCGGTTCCGCGGTGGTGTGAGAATAAGTGGCCTGGAGATCAAGATGAAAGTGATAGGCCTCGCCGGGTGGAGCGGTGCCGGCAAGACCACGCTGTTGTCGCGGGTCATCCCGCTTTTGCTTGGCAACGGATTGCGCCTTTCCGTCGTCAAGCACGCCCACCACCATTTCGACGTCGACGTGCCGGGCAAGGATTCCTGGGTACATCGCCAGTCCGGCGCCACCGAGGTGCTGGTGTCGTCGGCCAACCGCTGGGCCTTGATGCACGAATTGCGCGGGGCCGCCGAGCCGCGCCTGCCGGAGCTGCTGAAGAAAATGTCGCCGGTCGATCTCGTCGTCGTCGAAGGCTTCAAATCCGACTCCCATTGCAAGATCGAGGTGCATCGCGCGGCCAATGGCAAGCCGCATCTGTTCCCGGACGATGCCGCGATCGTGGGCATTGCAACGGACGTGGCAGTTGAAACGGTGCTGCCGGTGGCCCATCTCGATGACACAGCGGCCGTCGCCGCTATGATGCTGGGATCGGCGATGTCGGTCGAAGAGCTGCTGGCGCGCGGCGCCGGCGAAAGTTGAGACAATAATGGCGCAATTGTCCGATGATTGCTTTGCCTTCGGCGGCCCGATGATGTCGGTCGATGAAGCCGTCGGCCTCATTGCCGCGCGGGTGGCGCGCGTAGAGGAGGTCGAGACCGTTGCGCTGAAGGAAGCCGACGGGCGCATTCTCGCGCGTGACATTGCCGCGAGCCTGCCGCTGCCGCCCTTCACCAATTCCGCCGTCGACGGCTACGCGGTGCGCAGCGGCGATCTGCCGAAGGGGGCGGGGGCGGCGTTTGCCGTGACCGGGCGCGTTCAGGCCGGCGCGTCGGCCAGCGAGGCGATCCAGCCGGGCCAGGCGATGCGGATTTTCACCGGCGCGCCGATGCCCGAGGGCGCTGACACCGTGTTCATGCAGGAGGACGTGCGGCTCGACGGCGAGGGCAGGGTGGTGCTCCCGGCGGGCCTGAAACCCGGCGCCAATGTGCGCCCCGCCGGCGAGGACATTCCGATGGGGACCGCCGCGCTTGCGCGAGGCCGGCGGCTGCGGCCGCAGGATGTCGCGCTGGCGGCGGCGTTCGGCCTGACCGAAATCGAGGTGGCGCGGCGGATCCGGGTCGCGGTGTTTTCGACCGGCAACGAACTGGTGTCGCCGGGCTCGCGGCGCGGACCTGGGCAATTGTTCGATTCCAACCGCTTCATGCTGATGGCGATGCTGGGCCGGCTGGGCTGCGAGATCAGCGATCTCGGCATTATCGCGGACGATCGCGCATCGCTGGCGCAGGGCCTGAAGCAGGTGGCGGACAGCCACGATCTGATCCTGACCACCGGCGGCGTGTCGACCGGCGAGGAAGACCACGTCAAGGCCGCGGTCGAAAGCGCGGGGCGGCTGGTGCTGTGGCGCATGGCCATCAAGCCCGGCCGTCCGGTGGCGATGGGAATCATCGGCGGCACGCCGTTCATCGGGCTGCCGGGAAATCCGGTCGCGAGTTTTGTCACCTTCATCCATGTGGTGCGGCCGACCGTGCTGGCGCTGGCGGGAGCCACACCACAGCCGATCGTTCCGATGCCGGTGCGCGCGGCCTTCGCCTACAAGAAGAAGATTGCCCGCCGCGAATATGTCCGGGCCAGTCTGCGCCGCGCGACCGACGGTGTGCTTGAAGCGACAAAATTTCCGCGCGAGGGCGCGGGCCTGTTGTCGTCGCTGGTGGACACCGACGGGCTGGTCGAACTCGGCGAGGAAATCACGCTGGTCGAGCCGGGCCAGACCGTCGGCTTCCTCGGCTATGCCAGCCTGATGTGAATTGTGCACGGAGGTCGCTTTCTCGATCGAGAAGGCCGCGGACCGGCGATAAGGTCAAAATCACGAACGCGACGAAAGCCGCATCGTCTTCCTTACTAAGAGGATCAGATATTCGTTCCCGCCTCCGTTGTGGCTGATATGTAAGGATGGTTTACCAGTCTTGCGTCTCCAGCGAACGCGACGCCGCCAACTGCCGCTATGCCGATGGTGTATACTGCTGTTAAGTTGCACTTGCGTTCGCTCCCGCGCGTGCTCAGGTCACTAGAGAACCTAAGCAGGAGGAAACCATGCTTCTCTTTGGACGTGCGCATTCGAGACGAGGCCTTGCGTCGGCTCTAATCGGAGAGATCGCGGCCGTAATAGATGGCATGGAGCGCTTTGAAGAAGTCCGGAAGCTGGAAGATATGGCGATAGGGGCCGAGGAAAATCTCGACGAACTCGGCACGTTTGCGTTGCCGAGGTTCTCGATTTACGAATCAAATGCGGGTCGATTGGATTTGTTCGACGCTTCGCTTCAGCGACAGATTAGTTATTTCTTCACCTGTGCCGGAAGCCTCACCGGGCACCTGCACGCGCTCGCCTCGACCAAGCAGGAAGCAACGGAGTCGCGCAAACAACACGCAATCGAGGCGCAAAAGGAAATCAACGGCCTTTCGGAACTGGGCGACGATTTGCTGCGTGATCTCCGAAAGCTCGTATCCAAAAAGCAGCCCACGACGATACTCAGAGCTTGACGGGTCTACGACGGTTGCACGGGCGGGACTGTTCCAAGCTTGCTTTGGCTCATTTGCCGCTTAGGTTTCAATAGCCCACTTATATGTATGCAATGGGGTCCCCCCGATAAGCGCCGCAAGGCTGAGGACTCCTGCCAGGCGCTTGGCGTCGTGTCCTGGTCCGCACAGGAAGCCGCTGCCGCCTCTTCATCCTCTACGGATGCGCTGTCCTGTGCTCCTCCCGTGCCGCCCTCCATACGGCGCGCGCGGCATCCGCATTGATCACGGCGATGCCGACCCCCACAAGGAGGTCTGGCCATGCAGATCGCCACAAATAGGCGGTGACCGCCCCCGCGAGGATAATCGCGATGTTGGCGAATACGTCGTTCCGTGCGGAAAGAAATGCCGCTTTGGTCAAACTGCCTTGATGGCGAAACTTCGCCAACATAAACGCGCAGGAGAAATTGATGATGAGCGCTCCCACGCCCGTCAACGCCAAGGGCAGCGGTGGGGGTGCCGCGTGCGAAAAAAGCTTCTGCCACGCGGTCCAGAGACCAGCCAGCGCCGGCGCCAGCAAGACAAGCGCGAGCAACATGCCAAGGCGGGCTCGCTGGCGCGTGCTCCACCCCAGCGCTATTGCAATCAGGAAGTTGACTGATGCGTCTTCGAGAAAATCGATGCTGTCGGCAAAAAGCGAAACCGAACCGATGGCGAGGCCCACGGCAAATTCGACGCCGAAATAGCCGACGTTCAAGACCGCAACCCACAGCACCGTGCGGCGTAACGCTTCCTCATCTCTTGTGCTTGCGAGCAAGGCTTATGAACCCGATCTATCTTCCTGCTTGCGACTTGTGGGCTAGACTTGCCATGAGAGTTGCCATCAGAGAAGTGCAGATTTCAATGACGTTCCTCACGTTGTTTCGGCTCGGGGTGGCTTGCCCGCCGAAAAGGTGTTGCCCCTTGGCGCCACCTCTATTAATCTTTTCGAAGATGGGGATGGAGTCCCCCGATAACCGCCGCGAGGCTGATGACTCCTGCAACGCGTTTGCGCGAGCAGGAGAAATTTATGTGCAGCCATCGCCTGCCGGCCCTTAGCCGATCTCTACCCAAGTCTGCCGAATCCTTCCCGATCTGGAGGGCGAAATGACAGGCGTCTGGGCCTTGGCAGCGTTGTGGCTCGGCCTCGCGTTGATCGCGAGCCTGTTGTCCATCTGGTTTCGGATATCGACCGCCCTTTCAGAGATCGTCGTCGGAACAATCGCGCAGCTGATTATAGGTGCGGTGATCGGGCAAGCCGTTCTTGGCACCGATGAATCCTGGGTCAAGTTCTTGTCGGGCATTGGCGCAATCGTCCTAACCTTTCTTGCGGGCGCCGAGCTCGACCCCGCCGTTTTCAAGCTGAAGTGGAAGGAGGCTGCCGCGGTCGGTCTCGCGAGCTTCTTGTGTCCATTCCTGGGGTGTGCTGCTGCAGCCTATTATGTGCTCGGATGGGAGCCGATGCCGAGCTGGCTCGCGGGCGTCGCCATGTCGACGACCTCGGTGGCAGTTGTTTACGCGGTGATGCTCGAATTTGGTTTCAACAGGACCGAATATGGAAAGACAGTCCTCGCCGCATGTTTCGTCACCGACCTTGGAACGGTCGTGGCGCTCGGACTTATTTTTGCGCCGTTCACGTTCAAGACTTTCGTATTTCTTCTGGTAGGCGCGGTCGTGTTTTTCATTCTCCCCTGGCTGACGCCGCGCTTCTTCAAGTTGTATGGAAACCGGCCGTCGGAACTCGAAACCAAGTTCCTGCTGTTGTGCCTATTGGGAATGGGCGCTCTTGCGAGTTGGGCCGACAGCGAGGCTGTGCTTCCAGCCTATCTCATCGGTATGGTACTTGCCGGAACAGTCGGAAAGGACCATGCGCTCATTCGACGCCTGCGTACACTGACGTTCGGGTTGCTGACGCCATTTTACTTCATTCGGGCTGGCTCGTTCGTGTCGATACCGGCGCTGGTGGCTGCGCCCGTGGCATTCCTGTTTTTTCTGGCGGTCAAGATCGGAACGAAGATCGCCGGCGTTTATCCCGTAACCAAGCTGTTCTCGGCGCCGGACAGAGAGGCGATGTACACGACCCTGCTGATGTCAACCGGGCTGACCTTCGGGACCATCTCGGCGTTGTTCGGCCTTTCGCACGGGATTATCAACCAGGCCCAATACTCGTCGCTTGTTGCGACGGTCATCGCAAGCGCGGTTATTCCGACCGTTATTGCAAATGCATTCTATCTGCCGCGCCATCTGTTGCCGTCGTCGCGTTCGGAAGAGACACAAATCGAAGGGGCCGAACGCCGGGGCGCTCTGGTCACGTCAGACCAAGCCGAATAGCAGGAGGCTTGCGCGATGTTCAAGATTATCCTGCATGCCAACGATGGGTCGAAATCGGCTGTCAAAGCGCTCGAACTGGCGATTGCAATGGCCAAGCAAAACGCCGCGGTGCTTCATCTGGTTTGCGTGGAGGAAATCCCGCAAATGCCGGAGTACATCGAGGAAGTGCGAGAAGCCAGGGGATTAGCCGCGCGCCGCTTCCGTCCGGTAATCGAGCGCGCGCGCTTTCTGGCCGAGCAAAGCGGCATAGAGATACAGGTCCACGTCGTGAGCGGCCATCCGGTTCGCATGATTGTGGACCTGGTCGATGCGATCGGCGCCGATCTGCTCGTTATCGGTGCGATCGGACATTCAGCGTTGTATGAGCGCATGATAGGCAGCCGCGCCGACCGCATTATCCAACTAGCGGCTTGTCCGGTATTGGTTGTTAAGCAATAACCCGTCCGAACAGGCCGCGCGCGTCGCCGCCGTCGGTCCCAGGCCATCTCCGTTGACGTTGCCGGCCCACTTCGCCATCTATGGGCACATGACCACGACAAAACTCGACCTCACCGGTCTGAAATGTCCACTGCCGGCCCTGAAGACGCGCAAGGCGTTGAAGGCATTGAAACCCGGCGACCTTCTGGAAGTTCGCTGCACCGATCCATTGTCGGTGATCGACATCCCCAATCTGGTCCGCGAAACCGGCGACGAAATCGAGATCACCGAACGTGGCGAGCCGCAGATCGTTTTTTTAATAAAAAAAGCGAATGACCTGATTGAAAAGGCAAATGGTTAGTTTCCCGAGGTTGCGAGAACAAAATCTGGACATGTTCCCTTGGCTTGTTGCGATGCGCTGGGAGGGACATGCTGAGCCTCGCTACTATTTGCCATATCGACCTAGGATGTAGCTTCTGCCCAATCTCGCCTCTCTATGGGCTTGAGAGAGTGTTGCTTCCGGTAATATGACACGCAATCCTGGGTAGAACCAGGGTAGGGTAGCGGCGAGCGGCATATCCGGTCTCTCACGGTGTGGAAACTTCGGATGCGCGCTGGGGGACCGGCGCATTTCGGAATGGTGCGGAGCAGCAAGGCAGAAGCTTGCACGGGCTAATGGAACTTAAGATAGTGGATCATGGACGCGACAGACATGCCCTGCACGGGGCGGCTGTAGGGGAGGATTGAATGGCTACACTTGATAGCGCCGGCACGATGGCTCGTGGCGGCGAGGGGATTCTCGATCGCGAGCATACGATTGCGAAAGCCGGCTTCAACCGCTGGCTGGTGCCCCCGGCGGCGCTTTGCATTCATCTGTGCATCGGCATGGCCTACGGCTTTTCCGTGTTCTGGCTGCCGCTGTCGCGCGCGATCGGACTGTCGGCTCCCAAGGCCTGCCCCGACATGTCGCTGGTGCAGGAGCTGTTCACCACCACCTGCGACTGGAAGGTGGCGAGCCTCGGCTGGATGTTCACGCTGTTTTTCGTTGTGCTCGGCGTCTCGGCCGCGATCTGGGGCGGCTGGCTCGAGCGCGTCGGCCCGCGCAAGGCCGGGTTCGTCGCGGCGCTGTGCTGGTCCGGCGGACTGTTGATCGGGGCGCTCGGCGTCTACGTGCACCAGCTCTGGATCATGTGGCTCGGGGCCGGCGTCATCGGCGGCGTCGGTCTCGGCCTCGGCTATATCTCTCCGGTTTCGACGCTGATCAAATGGTTCCCGGACCATCGCGGCATGGCGACCGGATTTGCCATCGCGGGCTTCGGTGGCGGCGCCATGATCGGCGCGCCCCTGGCGAACTTGCTGATCAACTATTTCAAGACTCCGACCGATGTCGGCGTCTGGCAGACCTTCGCCACCATGGGCGTGATCTATTTCGTATTCATGACGATCGGCGCCTTCGCCTATCGCGTGACGCCGGCCGGCTGGCAGCCCGACGGCTGGACGCCCCCGAGCGAAAAAAAGTCGATGATATCGGAGCATCACGTCCATCTCGACAACGCGCACAAGACGCCGCAGTTCTGGCTGATCTGGTGGGTGCTCTGCCTCAACGTGTCGGCCGGCATCGGCGTGATCGGCATGGCGTCGCCGATGTTGCAGGAGATCTTCGCCGGCAAACTGATCGGATTGCCAAACGTCGGTTTCAACGCGCTGAGCGGCGAGCAGAAGACGATCATCGCGGGCATTGCGGCGGGTTTCGCCGGGCTCATCTCGCTGTTCAACATCGGCGGCCGGGTGTTCTGGGCGTCGCTGTCGGACTATATTGGCCGCAAGAACACCTATTACTGCTTCTTCCTGCTCGGGATCGCGCTCTACGCGCTGGCGCCCACCTTCGCCAGCATGGGGTCGAAGGCCCTGTTCGTCGGCGCCTTCTGCATCATCCTGTCGATGTATGGCGGCGGCTTCGCCACCGTGCCGGCCTATCTCGCCGATATGTTCGGCACGCAGTTCGTGGGCGCCATTCACGGAAGGCTGCTGACGGCGTGGTCGACTGCCGGCATCATCGGTCCTGTCGTTGTGAACTACCTCCGCGAGTTCCAACTCCAGGCCGGGGTGCCTCGCGACCAGCTCTACAACACCACAATGTACATCCTGTGCTCGATGCTGATCGCGGGCCTGATCTGCAACTTCCTGATCAAGCCGGTCGACCACAAATGGCACATGAGCGCCGACGAGGTCGCCAGGCTGCAGGCGGCGAGCGCCAAGAACGAGGCTGCGATGCAGCACGGCTCGTTCGGCATCGGCAAGGGCGGGCTCGACGTCAGCGCCGCGCTGTTCTGGGCCTTTGTCGGCGTTCCCTTGGCCTGGGGCGTTTGGAAGACGCTGGAAAGCGTGGTCAATATCTTCTGATCGCTGCGCATTGCCGCGGGATGGCTACCACCGTCCCGCGGTCCAACGCCTTTTCCGATCAATCAAAATAAGTTTTGAAGGGATTCCCATGCTTCGCACCAGTGTTTGTCTCGCCGCCATGCTGCTTGTCGCGGGCAGCCTGCATACGGCTTCGGCCCAAACCACGGCTCCCGCGTCTCCGCCGGCCGCCAAACCTTCGAAAATGAAGCTGACGATGGAGAAGCTGAAGGAGATGAAGGCCAAATGGAGTGCGAACAAGCCCAAGCTCAAGGAATGTCGCAAAGAGGTGAAGTCGAAGGGGCTCGCGGGCGACGACCGCTGGTTCTACATCGCAGACTGCATGGACAAGACCTGAAGCCCTGCGACCGATCCATCGCAGCCGATCCAGGGGCATGACAGCGAGGGCTGCATGCCCCTTAAATCATTATTCCTGCAGCAGCTTTCTCTCTTGGCATGTGGCATACCAATGATTAGAGTCATGAGGATAATGCCAGCAACGAGACGTCCCCATGAGTCATGATGCGCAACAAGTCCGCTCGTTCGAGCATCCCGGCGAGGGACGCAAGCGGGCCAAATCGACTCCCAAGGGACGCCAGATCGATCCCACCGCGGCCCACGAGATCGAGCTGCTGCTCGGCGACCGGCCGCGGCGGCGCGACCTCCTGATCGAGCATCTGCATCTGATCCAGGACAAATATCATCAGATCTCCGCTGCCCATCTCGCAGCGCTCGCCGAGGAGATGAAGCTGTCGTTTGCGGAGGTGTTTGAGACCGCGACCTTCTATGCGCATTTCGACGTGGTGAAGGAAGGCGAGGCGAATATGCCGCCGCTGACCATTCGGGTCTGCGATTCGCTGACCTGTGCGATGCTCGGCGGCGAACAATTGCTGCGGGATTTGCAGGACAGAGCCGGCCCCGGCATTCGCGTGGTGCGCGCGCCCTGCGTCGGGCTGTGCGATACGGCTCCGGTCGCGGAGGTCGGCCACCATTTCCTGCATCAGGCGACGGCGGCCGAGGTGCTGGCGACCGCAGAGCGTGGCGATACCCATCCGCACGTGCCGGCCTATATCGACTACGACGCCTATGTGGCTGATGGAGGCTACCGGCTGCTGGCGCGGCTGCGCTCCGGCGCGGTCACCAGGGACGACATCCTCAAGGTACTCGACGATTCCAGCCTGCGCGGTCTCGGCGGCGCCGGCTTCCCCACCGGGCGCAAATGGCGCGCGGTGCTCGGCGAGCCCGGACCGCGGCTGATGGCGGTCAACGGCGACGAGGGCGAGCCCGGCACTTTCAAGGACCGCGTCTACCTCGACAGCGATCCGCACCGTTTCCTCGAGGGCACCTTGATCGGCGCGCATGTCGTGGAGGCGTCCGACGTCTACATCTATATCCGCGACGAATATCCGGCCTCGCGCGAGATCCTGGAACGCGAAATTGCAAAACTGCCGCCGGGCGGGCCGATGCTGCATCTGCGGCGAGGCGCCGGCGCCTATATCTGCGGCGAGGAATCCTCGCTTCTGGAAAGCATCGAGGGCAAGCGCGGTCTGCCACGGCACAAGCCGCCCTATCCGTTTCAGGTCGGGCTGTTCGGACTGCCGACGCTGATCAACAACATCGAGACGCTGTATTGGGTGCGCGACCTCTTCGAAAAGGGCTCGGCCTGGTGGAAGAGCCACGGCCGCAACGATCGCCACGGCCTGCGCAGCTTTTCGGTGTCGGGCCGGGTGAAGAATCCCGGCATGAAGCTGGCGCCCGCCGGTATAACCGTGCGCGAGCTGATCGACGAATTCTGCGGCGGCATGGCCGCCGGCCACAAGTTCCATGCCTATCTGCCGGGCGGTGCCTCCGGCGGCATCCTGCCGGCATCGATGGACAACATCCCGCTCGATTTCGGCACGCTGGAAAAATACGGCTGCTTCATCGGCTCCGCCGCTGTCATCATCCTGTCCGAGCAGGACAGCGTGAAGGGGGCGGCATTGAACCTGATGCGTTTCTTCGAGGACGAGAGCTGCGGCCAGTGCACGCCCTGCCGGGTCGGGACCCAGAAGGCGGCGCTGTTGATGCAGAAGCCGGTCTGGAACCGCGAATTGCTCGAGGAATTGAGCCAGGCAATGCGCGATGCCTCGATCTGTGGCCTCGGCCAGGCGGCCTCCAATCCGCTGACCACTGTCATAAAATACTTTCCGGATGAGTTCCTGCCGAAAGAGGCCGCGGAATGACGAAAATCCAGTTCCAACTCGACGGCAAGCAGGTCGAAGCCGTCAACGGCGAGACCATCTGGCAAGTCGCAAAGCGCCAGGGCAACGAAATCCCTCATCTGTGCTATTCGCCCGAACCCGATTACCGGCCCGACGGCAATTGCCGCGCCTGCATGGTCGAGATCGAAGGCGAGCGCGTGCTGGCGGCTTCCTGCAAGCGCACCCCGAGCGTCGGCATGAAGGTGAAATCGGCAAGCCCGCGCGCGGTCGCGGCGCAGAAGATGGTGATGGAGCTTCTGGTGGCCGACCAGCCGGCGCGCCAAACCTCGCACGATCCGGATTCGAAATTCTGGCACTGGGCTGAAAAGGTCGAAGTGACCGAAAGCCGGTTTCCCGCCGCCGAGCGCTGGGACGGCGACGCCAGCCATCCGGCGATGCGGGTCAACCTCGATTCCTGCATCCAGTGCGGCTTGTGCGTGCGGGCCTGCCGCGAGGTCCAGGTCAACGACGTCATCGGCATGGCCTATCGTAGCCACGAATCCAAGATCGTGTTCGATTTCGACGATCCGATGGGGGAATCGACCTGCGTCGCCTGCGGCGAATGCGTGCAGGCCTGTCCGACCGGCGCGCTGATGCCGGCGGTGATGCTCGATGAGAACCAGACCCGCGTCACCTATCCGGACCGGAAGGTCGACTCGCTGTGCCCGTATTGCGGCGTCGGCTGCCAGGTCACCTATCAGGTCAAGGACGAGAAGGTGATCTACGCGGAAGGGCGCGACGGCCCGGCCAATCACAACCGGCTCTGCGTCAAGGGCCGCTTCGGCTTCGACTATATCCATCATCCCAATCGCCTGACCAAGCCGCTGGTGCGGCTGCCGAACGTGAAGAAGGACGCCAACGACCAGGTCGATCCGGCCAATCCCTTCACGCATTTCCGCGAGGCTTCCTGGGAAGAGGCGCTCGATATCGCGGCCAGGGGCCTGGTGAAAATTCGCGACACCAAGGGCGTGAAAGCGCTGGCCGGCTTCGGCTCCGCCAAAGGCTCCAACGAAGAGGCCTATCTGTTCCAGAAGCTGGTGCGCACCGGCTTCGGCTCCAACAATGTCGATCACTGCACCCGGCTGTGCCACGCCTCCTCGGTCGCAGCACTGATGGAAGGCCTCAATTCCGGTGCGGTATCGGCGCCGTTCGCCGCCGCCCTGGACGCCGAGGTCATTATCGTGATCGGCGCCAATCCGACCGTGAACCACCCGGTCGCCGCCACCTTCATCAAGAACGCGGCCAAGAAGGGCGCCAGGCTGATCGTGATGGATCCGCGCGGCCAGTCGCTGTCGCGTCACGCCACCAAAAATCTGAGGTTCAAGGCCGGCAGCGACGTGGCGATGCTGAACGCGATGATCAACACCATCATCACCGAAGGCCTCACCGACGAGCAATATATCGCCGGCTATACCGAGGGTTTTGAGGATCTCAAGGCGCGCACCGGAGATTTCACCCCGGAGAAGATGGAGCCGAT
>Ga0210410_10004814_pt1 | contig 11812 bp, 15 predicted proteins | sample IncBWC4MmetaG_FD_161058 | JGI IMG/M metagenome (GOLD analysis project Ga0210410, IMG submission 161058) | Forest soil microbial communities from Barre Woods Harvard Forest LTER site, Petersham, Massachusetts, United States - Inc-BW-C-4-M | ecosystem: Environmental > Terrestrial > Soil >... | reverse complement strand
CGGTCACCGCTCGCTACCCTAACCGTCTCATGGTGAACGTCGAGGGCTCGGTCGACACGATTCAGAAAGCCTTTAACATCCACATCAACAGGTACCAGGCAAACGGGACGACTGAGTTTTCGAATGACCGTGATCCCGTCATCCCGGCAAACCTGACCGGGATCGTGGAATATGTGGATGGCCTGAACAGCATCATGCGTATGCGCCCCGCCAACTCGGCGCTGAAGGGTATGCGCGGCCCCGACTATGCTCCCGGACCGATGCACCAGATCGGCAAGGCCACCGAGGTCGATGCCGACAAAGACGCTGCCGAGGCAATCAAGCGTTCCTCCGGCGCTCAAATCGGATCTCAGATCACCGACGGACGCTACGATCCCGCCGACATCTGGAGCCAGCAGGCCTATAACTACAATGGCCTTCAGGCCTTGGGACATTGCTGCAATCCGCTCCACAACGCCGGCCAGACCCCGCCGGAGACGACCATCGGCCTGGCAACCGACGGCGCTTTCGCTGATTCCGATATTTCGGGCTTCCAGAGTCAATATCCTTACCTTGCCTATCACTACAATTACATCTACGTTGATGGAACCCCCGGTTGCTGCGATGACGAGACGACCCTGGATTTGGAGTGGTCACTTGCGACCTCCAATAGCCGCGGCTCCTATGTCGACACGTCGTTCATCTGGGTCTATGAGGCTGCTCAGGGCTTCGGAGATTTCGGCACCGTCTTTCAGCAGATGGTCAACGACAACTATATTAGGGTCGTTAATATCAGTTACGGCCTACCCGAATACTGGTTTCTGGATAATGCTCCTAGCCTGCTAAGCTCCTGGCACTCCATCTTCAACCAAATGATCGGCCAAGGCTGGACGATTATGGCCGCCTCCGGCGACGGCGGAACAACCGCGGGTTGCACCGATGCAGTCGCGGTCCTTTATCCTGAGTCGGATCCTGATGTCGTCTCTGTCGGCGGAACGCAGCTCGAGCTCAATCCCGACGGCAGCCTGAATACCGAGGTGGCGTGGAGTGGTGACACATTCTCTGGCGCTTGCAGTGAAAATGACGGAGGAGGAGGAGGAGGCTGCAGCCAAGTCTGGGCAGCGCCGGGCTACCAGGTAAGTCCTTACTGTGGTACCAGCAGCCGCAGCGTTCCCGACGTATCGCTAATGGCCAGTGCACACCCCGGACTAAACTTCTACTTTGACGGCGCCCTGGATTTCGTGGCGGGCACCAGCGACGCTTCTCCAATGATGTCCGGTTTTATCGCACAGGAGAACGCCTATTCTCTTAGCATGGGCAACGCCTGCGACGGCACTCACAACTGCGCCCCTATTGGCGAGGTCAACTACGACATCTACGCTGAAGGTGGATATAACAAAAGTGCTCCGCATTATCCCTTCTATGACATCACTTCGGGATGTACGAGCAACGACATCACCAACCTTTACGGCACGGGAGCTTGGTGCGCAGCACCCGGCTATGACGCCGCCACAGGCTGGGGCTCGTTTAACGCTCTACAACTTGCCTGGGCAATCAACTGGGAAGACAACCTCGCCTATAACCCACCTTCTGTGGCCTTCAGCGGTCCAGCGATAAACACCTGGTATAACTTTGATCAGATCGTCAGCTGGTCGGTCAACGCGAACAGCAACCCTACCGGCATCGCTGGATTCACGCAGGGCTGGGATTCCATTCCGTCGGACCCGTACCTCGACTCCGATCGGAATGACTTCAATTCATTCTTCTCTGGGCCGCAGTATCCAAATGCCACTCTCGGCTGCCTCGACTTCACCGGAGCGTCCTGCACCGGCAGCGTGAGCCAGGGTTGCCATACTGTGCATGTTCGCGCCTGGAGCAATCAGGGCAGCACCTCCGGCGATGTCACTTACGGTCCCATCTGCTACGATACCGTGCCGCCAGTAACCACAGATATTCTGAGTGGCACTTTAATAAGTGGCACGACTTACAAGAGCGCAGTCACCGTCACGCTCAACGCCAGCGACCCAGCCCCGGGGAGCGGCGTAGCCAAGACGTACTACGAGGTTAACGGCGATGGCTGGAAAACCTACAGCGGCCCATTTACCGTGAAGTATACGGGCCACTACACGGTTCAATGTTACAGCGTCGACCACTCTGGAAATATCGGAACCACTCACTCGGCCAGCTTCGTAATCGACCCGGTCCTGAGCCTGTCTCCAGGCACCTTGAGTTTCGGTAATGAGGTGTTGGGCACTACCAGCGCGGGAAAGGTCGTAACTGTCACCAACATCAGCTCGTCGGCGGTGAGCATCTCGTCGATCGCCTCGAGCGGGGACTTTGCCATTTCCTCTAAGACCTGTGGCGCCTCGCTGGCGGGTGGCGGGAAATGCACTATCACAGTAACCTACAAACCTTCGATATTGGGAGCGGTTGCTGGAGATGTGACGATGGTATATGGCGCCATAGGCTCTCCCGATCGACTCGGTCTTTCGGGCACGGGATTGGCTCCGCTCACGGCCTCACCCAGTTCCCTCTCCTTCGGAACGGTTGCGGTGGGCACCACCAGCGCCGCAAAGATGGTAACGCTAAAGAATGATAACCCGAGCACGGCTTTGAGCATAAGCTTCTCGGCCAACGGCGATTATTCTGCGGTGGCCGGGGGCGGATCTCCTTGCGGAGCGACGCTTGCGGCCGGGGCGAGTTGCACCGTCAACCTAACCTTCAAGCCGAAGCAAAACGGATCGATTGACGGCGCTGTTACGGTCAAGGATGGTGTTGCATTGACCCCGCTGGTTGTGGGGTTGAGCGGCATCGGCAGCGGTGGAGTCACTTCCCCACTCAGTTTCACGCCGGCTTCGCTCAGCTACACCAATGCCGTTGTGGGGACGAGCACATCGAAAATGGTGACCGTGAAGAACACTAGCGCCTCGTCGGTGACGATTTCGAGCGTTTCGGGCAGTGGCGATTACAGCGCGTCCGGCTGCGTCGGAGCCTTGGCCTCGGGAGCTTCATGTACGTTGACCGTTACCTTTGTTCCATCGACCACCGGATCAATTAACGGGGCAGTTGGAATAACGAACAACACCGCCGTTAGTCCGGAGGTTTTGGACGTTACTGGGACGGCCATCCTGCCGTTAACTATATCTCCGGCCAGCCTGAGCTTTGGTAGCTTTACGGTAGGCACTGCCAGCGGACCTGCTACGGTGACTCTGACGAATCACCTCGCAGCATCGACCAGCATCACTTATTCAGCAAGTGGTGATTTCTCTGCCGTCGCCGGGGGCGGATCTCCTTGCGGCGCTTCATTGGGAGCTGGGGCGAGCTGTACGTTTGTAGTAGCCTTCTCGCCTACAACGACCGGAGCGGTCAGTGGAGTTGCAACAGTGACCAACACAGGTGGATTTAGCCCGCAGGAGGTGAAGCTTTCCGGCACCGGACAGTAAAGCGCCGGCTGTTTATGGGCAGTTGCCCACTTCAACCGCCAGCATGTCGGCAGTGCTGACGCAGGATGTGTCATACCTCAAGGCCTACCCGGTTGGTAGGCCTTTTTTCATGAGGAAGCACCGAACCAGTGTCACTGGAGTCGCAAAGGGATCCATATATGATATGGCTCGATGATGCGGTCGCGCGGCCTCAGAGGCTGCTTAATGTTACCCAGCGCGTCTAGAAGTTCCGTCTTCATTTCGCCAGGTTGGACCGGATGACTCCCTCCAAAGGAATGGGAGAGGAAGCCATCCGCTACGTGCGATACTGACGGGATCTAGATTCGATTGAGCATATCGCGAGTCCAGGGTGGAGGAAGACCAAACGTGTGTTTTTCGGCGGCAGCGAATTTTACGGGCAGCGGAGTCTTGGCAACAGTCGGTGTCGCGACCTTGACCAGAGTGAAGCACCGGCGTGAACTTCTCTTTGCATCTCTCCCTGCGCTGTTTGCGATTCACCAGTTCATCGAAGGCTTCGTATGGCTCGGGCTGGATGGAATGTTGTCCCCTAAGATTACCCACAATATGGGCGCGGCGTTCATGCTGTATGCGCAAGGGATCCTTCCGTTTCTACTGCCCCTCAGCGTGCTTCTGTTTGAACCTAGCGGCCAAAGCCGCAAACGGATGGTGCCGTTTCTGGGGATTGGGACGTTGACCACCCTCTACATACTTTGGGCTCTGGCGGCGTATCCCACCGAGATTTTCGCGAAAGGCAATAGCATCGTCTACATCAATCCGGCCACCAACAATACTACCGTGGCGCTTTTCTATGTCATTGCGACCTGTGGTTCGCTTCTGTTCTCAAAGGTAAAAGACATGGTGATCTTCGGAGTCGCGAATATGGTCATACTGCTGACCGTGATGGCGGTCAAGCGATACGCGTTCACATCTTTGTGGTGCGCCTATGCGGCGGTTGCAAGCGTGATCATCCTCGCCTACTTCTGGAAGAGCAGCAAAATGAGACCTTTTCAGTACGGCGCGGCAAAGTAAGAGGCGACCCTGTCAATGATATGGTTATATTTCGACAGCTATCCTGTCTTTGTACGACACTGGCGCCAATGAACCGGCCCTCCAAGTATTCACGACGGTTTCTTTGACGGCGTTTGCGTATCGGAGGAAAAGACCGCTCATTTATTCTGCGCACCTAGGCCAGGGCAGCGCTCAACGGTCGTTTTGAAAGAGGTGGAATGCGTGAGGCGAACTTCATACCGGGAAACATCATCTTCGACATTGTTCTTGTCGAACCAGCGAACCTGACGGTTGCGCATCACGCAGGCTTATCAGCTCCGACCATCACAGGCGGAACTGGCGCAGCAGCTTCTCGAAAAGGCGCAGCAGCGAAAGCTACTGGACTCGTAATCAATCCCTCAAATGGCGCTGAATGTAGGGCCCTTTTTCGAACGGTTGAGATATTGCCAAACCACATTCTGCCGAGTGCCATAGCCGACGTCTCAACCTAGTTGGCGTGGAGCCTTTATTGAAGTGCCTGACTCTCATCAATGCCTGCAGCAAATCGCATGACGGAACTTTTGAAACTTGCTCAGTCTGTGATGAGTGAAGACGTCGGCCGGAAGCAATTAGGCTCTTGAAGCAAAACTCTGCCCCTTGTCGAAAACATTGGGAGCTGTTGTGGAATCTTGGTTGCCGCTACTTCAAGCTCGTAAGCAGCAGGAATGACGCTCGTAAATATCTGGCAAGAGCCACGAAGCTCGCTACTGAGAATCACGCTTGCAAGTTCAATCGGAGCGAGAATGATCAACGCCAGGTCGGAAACGGCGGCCACGAAACCCGCCTTCCGCGATGCGCTGAACTATCGCAGGTGCCTGATTCCCGCAGACGTCTTTTATGAGTGGGCGCGGATTGGAGAAGCCAGGCAGCCTTCTGCTTTGAAGCCAGCGATGGGAAACCGTTTGCGTTCGCAAGGACTACGGGATCAGTGGCAGGACTCCAGCGGCAAGATCGTAGAGACTTGCTCCATTCTGACCACGTCCCCAATTCCGTGACATCTACGGTGCGCGACAGCGATGCCCGTGATTCTCGATCCTAATGGATATGCGTGGCTCGATCCTGGGATGAAAGACGTGGACTCGGCGTCCGAGCGATTGAAACCCTTAGATGCCCGGTTGATGCGCTTCTATCCAATCAGCATTGGGGTCAATCATGTGGCGAATGACCACGAAGAAGGCTCGCGGCCTGTGGAACTTGCCCAACTTCAGCACAGTCTCTTCTGGTAAGGGGTTGTGAACAGAGGCGAAGCATCAAATACCGCTGGTCAGTGATTCAGTGATTCAGTGATTCTCTGCTACCAGTTCTCCGGGCCGCTATTTTCACTGACACGATCAGACACCACGGGCAGTTCGATTTGGTGCCAGGTCTTTAACGAATCGGTGAAGGCGTTCGAGGAATCCCTTCTCTCGGCTGCGATAGGACTGAGGGGCCGCACTTTGAGGGTTGTCTGTTTCCGGGCTTTTGTTCCACTCTCGTCTTTGGTCTGCGCCTGCGGTCATGCCAGACTGTTCGGAGTCCGCGCCTGCTTGAAGTTCGGTCTCAAGATCGTGAATACGCCTTTCTCTTTTGTTGTACTCAATCCTCTGCGCTCTGGAAAAGCCGCCGAAGACTTCGTCTTGCCGGGCCCTGCTCTGTAGCGTGTTAAGCCGCCTCAATTCGGACTGAAGTTTTTCATCTGTCATGATGGCCCCCCCGAAGCGGGAACAAGCTGCTGGTCCGAGGATATTGGCACCCTCCAGCAGCACCCGTTACGCACGTTCGCTCCGGCATAACGAATCCAGTATTCCCATCGGGACTGAATAACGATGAGCAAAAGTGAACATTTCTTAAATAAAAGTGTGAATAAATGCCGTCCGGCGCAGATGTCATATTGGACCTCACGATGCCGGACTGAGGCGTCAGCCTCGGACTCGCTGGTCCGAAGGAGGATAATAGTTCCTACAAGGAGTTCTGAAATGAGCGCCCTCACAATTCTGCAATCGCTGAAGGAAAGCATCCTCAGTCAAGCGAACGTGAAAGCAATTTACGGAGACCCCATCACAGCACACGGCAAGACGGTTATACCAGTCGCAAAAATAATGTCCGGCTTCGGTGCCGGGGCAGGGACTGGAGGCGTGGGTGATAGCAGTGCTCGCGGCGAAGGAGGGGGCGGCGGTGGAGGAGCACGGGCGATTCCCGTGGGCGTTATAGAGATCAGTGACCTGCGAACCTGTTTCGTTCCGATTACAGACCGCAAGAAGCTGACGGGAGCGGTGCTGGCGGGCGTTGGTCTCGGGATATTGCTGGGTTGGAGCGCACGGCGATGAATCCGTGACAACAACACATTGATTGAGGTCGGGGTTCTGCGAGATGGGTCAGAGGTTCAGCTTCCAATATCCGCTCAGAGGCGCCCGTTCGACTTTCTGTTCGTTTAGCAGCAAATTGAGCGCTGTGACTACGGCCTCCGAGCGGTTCCGAAGTTGTTCAGCCAAGTCTTCCTCGCTCACGACCACGTCTCCGGTCGGAAACGTCTGGTGGACATTCCTGCCGTAGCTCACAATTTTGTCGGCAAGCTCCCGGAGTTGTTTTTTCTGCTTGCGCCGTGAACGTTCGACTCGCGACTTCTCAGTTTCAAATCCGCGCACGCAAATGGGGGCAATCCCCAGAGCGCAAAGGATCAATACGAACCACCAGTGCAGTGCTATCCACGAACAGCTAGCGGCGAAGGAATTTGTCATGGGGAATCAGATGTTAGGATCAGATGGGAACCAGAATAGCAATCGGACCATGCGACAGGAAGATTACAGAAGACTCGTGTCGCCAACCGGAATGGCATAAAAACTGACCCAGATTCCCACCCCCTTTAGCCCGTCAACCGGCCCGAACCCTACTTCAGTCTCGAATGAATCTTCCGTGCCGTGCGGTACCGACTGCGAGCCATGGTTTGAGTGATCAAAATTGCTCAGTTTTATCAAATGATCTGCCCCTATACTGTGCGGACATAAAGCAGCGCCCAAGTGCGGTTCGTCAGTGTCCGCTACAGTAACGCTATTCCACAAACCCCAATCAGAGGCCACCCAAGTTTCTGTTGCCTTACTAAGCGGAGCCCGACCGTGACACGAATTTTAATTGCAGACGATAGTCCGCCGATGCGATGCGGACTTCGCACTTTTCTGGAGCTGAATTCCGACTGGCAGGTTTGCGGCGAAGCTGTGGATGGTGCGGATGCCGTAAAGAAGGCACACCAGCTTGCTCCAGATTTGATCGTGATGGATTTCTCGATGCCGGAGATGGATGGCGTAGAAGCCGCCCGAGAGATCGGCAGATCGGGTACAGACATTCCTATCCTGCTCCTCAGTCGGCACCTGTCACCTCAAATGATCGAATCGGCTCGCCGTGCTGGTATGCGGGGTGCGATTTCAAAAGCGGAAATAAGCAAGATGAGATATGCGATCAAGGCGCTTCAGCGTGGTGAAACTTTCTTTTACCCGGACTAGACAGGATTTTCTGAGGAGGGTGTCGTCGTGGCGGATGAACGCTACGACGAACTGATCGTCGAAGTCGCCGGCCCACAGGCAGCGGTCAAGCTGATTCAGGGAGCGCCGTGAAGCTGCGCCCTAACCCGTCCGAAGCTGGAGCCCCAAACCATTCGCGGTACGCACAGTAGTCCGATCTGCCAGAGTCCTTTCTGTGCGGATGCTGCGATTGGTCGCGACGAAGGTAGAGTATTGACGGTTTCGTTTCGGATTTCGGATATTTGCCCGAAAAGGAGCTGCAGGTCGCACCGTTTGAGCTGTTAGGACTCAACTCGATAGCCAACGAAAGGACCGCGTGCCGCTGAGCTTCTCCTATTCTGTAACTACAAAGCTCCCTCGTGTTCGTGTGTGGGAACTTCTCACGGACATCACGAACTGGAGCGTCCTCTCCGGCGTTTATTCCAATTTGCGCTGGGTTGGCAAACCGTGGGTCGCGGGAAGCCTGATCGTCGGTACTCTCCATTACCCGATCGAGGTTTCTGGTCAGTATATGATCAAGACCTGTCAGCCTCCCAGGTTGATTCGATATTTGTCGCAAACGCTAGAGGCTGGATTTGCGACCGAGAGGACCATCAGACTGGAGCAGTTGGGCGAGGGAACATTGATTCACGTGGACGCATATACCGTCGGAAACCCCAAGATTCAAGGTGGTGCGTTGGAGTTTCTAAGACAGCTAACTACGCGCTGGTTTGATGAGTTTGCCCGATTCTGCGATGGTCAAAAAGAGAGAGCGAGCGGACAGCTGATCGGTGTCGCGAATGGCGTGATTCCCAGAGTGGAAGAGCGGAAGTGAGTGGTTCTGTCAAAACCTGCCTGGCCTGAGTCGTAACCAGTCATTACTTTCGAAGATTACGACGCTGCCGAAGGCATTCTAATGGAAGGCGCCCTAGACCACCGTCTCATCCCAATCATCGGGCGGCAGTTCGACGCCCCAAATATTCCGTGGCTCATCCAGTGCGATGCCGCAATGCCGGGGACTGTCGGGATCGACGTAGACGACGCGAGCCTTGGCACTCATTTCTGCCAGCACAACGTGAACCGCAATTTTCATCCCAACCCTTAACCTAATAGTGCTTGTGATCAGTGCTCCGTGAAGGTTGACGATGGCAGTCTCACCTTCACACGTCAGGCGCTCAGCGCCAGCCTCGACCAAAATCTGCAATCTCAGGGAAACGCGAGTGCTTCTCCGAGATTCGTGCGACATCAAGCGAGAGGGCATCGGCACCAAGGATACACGTGCCGGATACGCAGAGGAGGCCTAACGGCCCTCTTTTACTTAAATTGACTGGTTAAAAAACGGCCTTTGACCTGCTAAGTGGTCAATTGTGCACAGCTTCTCAACCCTGCAGGCGGTAAGAATGTACGGAAGGCCAATGACGAAACCCAGAATTTTACTTGTAGATGACGATGCGTCCGTGCGCGATATGTTGCAATCAGCGATGGAGGGTGATGGATTTGAGGTTGTCCAGGCAAGCAACGTAACCGAGGCGCTGAAATGCATCGTTGCACAAGACTTCGATGTGCTACTTTCCGACCTGCACATGCCGAACGCGGGAGATGGCTTCACGGTCGTGAGCGCCATGCACCACGCTCACCCACAGGCCGTGACGCTGGTGCTAAGCGGTTATCCCGAATTGCAAGAGGCGATGTCCGCTATTCGAATGCAAGCCGATGAAGTCCTGGTGAAGCCGATGCAAATCGCATCCTTGAAAAAGCTGATTCACCAAAGACTCGACAATCGAGAGCCTCGAAAGGCAATCTCTACAGAAAGCGTGGCCGACATATTGGAACGCGACTTCGACGCGATTGTTAAGTTCTGGACGGGTCTGGTGGAAAAAGATGCGGAACTTACCTGTATCCCGCTAACTGTTGACGAACGTACGGGGCATCTGCCAAAGCTCATTCATGACCTAATCGTCCGCCTGCGCTTGCCAGAGGGTGCGAAAAACCCGACATCAATTGCCGCGCACGAACACGGAATGATGAGACGCAAACAGGGCTACACGATTCCCATGGTCGTGGAAGAGTCGCGAATCTTTCAGGTAAGCATCTTTCATACGTTGAACAACAACCTGAGCACCGTGGATTTCAGCAAGTTGCTGCTGGATGTAATCACTATCGCCGACGAAGTGGATTCGCAGTTGAAACAGGCGGCGTTGTGCTACGTGGAACCCAAGGCCATGCGAGAGGTGGCATAGGGATTGAGATTCGTAAACTCTGCAAAAACACTCAAGAAATCTGGTCAATCTGAAAAATCATGAGCGGTTGATGGAACTCTTCGAACTCGGCTGCAAGGAACAGGATGAAAACAAATTGGGAGCCTATTTTGAAGAAATTCTCCGGCTTCTGGTAGCTACACCTACGCGGCGTGATATTGCTAATTGATGGCCCGGCCACAGGACACTAGTACACTCGTAGTGTACCTGCTCGCCCAAACGTGTGGGGCGTCCCTTCCAGCCACGGTTCCACGGCAGCTCAGCAGAGCCATTCCTACACCGCCGTATTCGGCTAGTTGAAACCTGCGTGCGGTTACGTACCGACAACCTTCGTGATTGCCACTAAACTGTGGTGCGCGAAGCAGGAGGCTCTACATGGTGCCCTCGGATGCTCTGCCCAAGTCCATCAGAAAGTTCCTCGATAGTTGCGACAGTCAACCCAAAATCGAACATTGTCAGAATTGTGGTTCCTTGATGGAACTCAGAGTCGCAACGTTCACTTGCGACAATACCACATGGGAAATACCCATGCCTGTGTGTCGGAAGTGTGAGATAGAGCCTTCGCAAGCGCTCGTGGCGTAAAGTTGGGTGGCTCTTTGCAGGATTTTCTCAGGAGATAAGTTGAACCACATCGGCAGGGATTGGGTCGGCATTTACAAAACCGCAGCGATGGAATTCAGCCGAAACAAATCGCCTGCGAGCATCAACCTGGCTGAACACGCCATTCAAAACCTTTTGCGGGAATTGCCAATCGCAGACTCTAAAGCCTCGGTGGTCAGTTCAAAAGCGGCCATATAGGGTCACTTCAAAACCGGCCATATGAACTTATCTGGGACAGCATTTGTTTTTACCTTGCTGCTTGATTGCAATGCAAGGGTAAAGGTAACGTGTTGCCGATTCGCGCCGGGGTCGCGCCCGAGGCGAAGATCCTGGGCCGAGGCGACGGGGCTGGCTCCGAAGAATCGGCTGTTGCAGAACCCTCTGCGTGTAGGTCGCTAACTGGCCTGTCGGGCGGAGGGTTCTTCTTTTTTGCGTCTGCTCCCGTTTTTCGCGGAAAAATTTCGCTCCCGGATCTGAGAGCGACAATTCCCGAGTCAGTCGACCCACAGCATCCCCTGGTTGTGCCCCTGTTTGGGTGCATTTCGCTTTTCGAAAGTAAATCGTCGCTGTCTATGGGACACCCCCAAAGCTCTGCGAGGACGATCAACTTACTCGTGCCCTGGAGAACTTAAGAGATTCTTTGGTGAAGTCTCGGAGCTGAGGTCCCTGAATTAACCGACGCGAAGACGCCGGGCGGTTCTTGCCCGGCTTCCGCTTTGGGTTTGATTTGAAGTTCATAAAGTCTTGTCCTTGGCGATTTCGGTCTTGGTTCGCCAGCTGCGCGGACCGCACTTGAATACGTGGCCATGATGCAGCAGGCGATCGAGCATGGCGGTGATGGCAGCGGCATCACCCAGCAGTTTGCCCCAGCCTTCAATGGGTCGGCTTGACGTCAACAGCGTGCTGGCGCGCTCATAGCGGCGCATGACGACCTCCAGCAAATCTTCGGCGGCGGCGGCGCCGTCGCCTACAAGACCGCATGCAGCGGCACCTGCTTTTTCGTCGGGAGAGG
>Ga0210410_10004813_pt1 | contig 11812 bp, 9 predicted proteins | sample IncBWC4MmetaG_FD_161058 | JGI IMG/M metagenome (GOLD analysis project Ga0210410, IMG submission 161058) | Forest soil microbial communities from Barre Woods Harvard Forest LTER site, Petersham, Massachusetts, United States - Inc-BW-C-4-M | ecosystem: Environmental > Terrestrial > Soil >... | reverse complement strand
TGCCGTATGCGGCGGCCGCCTCCGACAGCAGGTCCGGCAACGTGCCGCGCGCGATCGCATCGTCCCAATGAACGCCTTGCGGATAAAACTGTTCGCCGGGATGGGTCATTGGTTTCCCTGCAGGCCAATCACGGCGCCATCTCCCCACACGTCGTCCCTGCGAACGCAGGGACCCATAACCCCGGGCGTCGAGGTTGAAAAAAGGCCGTCGCAGCTGCGCCAAATCGTGAGGCCGCAGCGTATGGGTCCCTGCGTTCGCAGGGACGACATTTTGGGACGCATGCCAGAACGCATCCGGTTGAGCGCCATCAAGCCGCTTTCGCGCTCTGCGCCATCGACGCAAAGGTCTTGCCTTCGGCGGCGAGGCGCTTGAGCAGCGGCGCCGGCTCCAGCGAGGGATCGTTGGTCTCCTTGGCGTAGTAGGACAGCCGGTCGGCGATGTGCTTGAGGCCGACCTGGTCGGCATAGAACATCGGGCCGCCGCGATAGATCGGCCAGCCATAGCCATAGAGCCAGATCACGTCGATATCGCTCGGACGCGCCGCGATACCTTCTTCGAGGATACGCGCACCCTCGTTGATCATCGGATACATCATGCGCTCCAGGATCTCGTCGTCCGAGACCACGCGCTTCTTGCGGCCGAGGCGCTGCAGCGTCTCGTCGATCAGCTTCTCGACTTCCGGATCGGGCAGCGCCGCGCGCGAACCCGCCTCGTACTTGTAATAGCCCTTGCCGGTCTTCTGGCCGAAGCGGCCGGCTTCGCACAGCGCGTCGGCGATTTCCGACTTGATGCCGCGGTCCTTGCGCGAGCGCCAGCCGATATCGAGGCCGGCGAGATCGCCCATCGCGAACGGGCCCATCGGCATGCCGAATTTCGTGACCACGGCGTCGACCTGCTGCGGCAATGCGCCTTCGAACAGCAGCTTCTCGGACTGCTTGCCGCGCTGGGCCAGCATGCGATTGCCGACAAAACCGTCGCAGACGCCGACCACGGCCGGAACCTTCGCAATCTTGCGCGCGATCGAGACCGCGGTCGTCAGCGCGTCGGGCGCGGTCTTGGCGGCGCGGACGATCTCGCACAGCTTCATCACGTTGGCCGGCGAGAAGAAGTGCATGCCGAGCACGTCCTGCGGACGTTTCGTCACCTTCGCGATCTCGTCGATGTTCAGATACGAAGTGTTGGAGGCCAGCACCGCGCCGGGCTTGGCGTACTTGTCCAGCGCCTCGAACACTTCCTTCTTGACCGCCATGGTTTCGAACACGGCTTCGATCACCAGGTCAGCGTCCTTGACGTTTTCCAGGCCGACCACGCCGGTGATCAGGCCCATGCGTTTGGCCGGCGCATCGGCGGGAATGCCGCCGCGGGCGGCGGTCGCCTCATAATTCTTCTGCATCACGCCCATGCCGCGCTTGAGCTGCTCTTCGCCGGTCTCGATCAGGGTGACGGGAATGCCGGCATTGGCAAACGACATCGCGATGCCGCCGCCCATGGTGCCGGCGCCGATGATGGCGACGCGCTCGACATTGCGCGGTTTTGTTCCTTCGGGCACGCCCGCGATCTTGGCGGCCTCGCGCTCGGAGAAGAACGCATAGCGCTGCGCCTTGGACTGGTCGCTCGACACCAGCTTGAGAAAACCTTCGCGCTCCTTTTTCAGCCCTTCATCGAATGGCAGATCGATCGCCGCACCAACCGCGTCGGCGGCGGCGAACGGGGCTTCCAGGCCCCGGGCCTTCTTGGTCAGGGCAGCGACCGCATTGGTGAAGATCGAACGGTCGGCCTTGGCCGCTGCGAGCTTGCTGTCGTCATCGCGCAGCTTGCGCAGGGGGCGCTTCTCCGCCAGCACCTTGAGGGCAAAGGCCTCGCCACCGGACGCCGGGCCTTCGACGATCTCCTCGATCAGGCCGTTTTTGAGCGCTTCAGCGGCACCGATCGGGTCGCCGCCGACGATCATCTTGACCGCGAGTTCCGGACCGACCGCGCGCGGCAGGCGCTGCGTGCCGCCGGCGCCCGGCAACAGGCCGAGCTTCACTTCGGGCAGGCCAAGCCTGGCGTCCTTGGTGGCGACACGATAATGGCAGGCCAATGCGACTTCAAGACCGCCGCCCAAGGCCGTGCCGTGAATGGCGGCAATGATCGGCTTCGGCGAGTTCTCCATCGCAACAAGCACCTCTGCGAGACCCGGGGGCTTCGGCGGCTTGCCGAATTCGGTGATATCGGCGCCGGCGATAAAGGTGCGGCCGCCGCAGGTCAGCACGATCGCCTTTACTTCGGGATCGGCGATCGCACTCTTCATGCATTCGAAAATACCGCCACGCACCGCGGCGCTCAGCGCGTTGACCGGAGGGCTGTTAACCGTGACGACGGCGATGACGTCATGACGCTCGAGCTGTACGACTTCGTTCACGAGACTCTCCCTGGATAACGCGTTCTTGGTTGCGTTGTTTTTGGCGTTGGTGTTCTTGACTTGCGTTTACTGGCTATTTCGCACTGCGAAATTAAATTCCACATCTTGACAGGGAGGGTTATTTTGAAGCACGTCCCTTGTCAACGCGCTCGGCAAAGCAGCAGGCCAATGAAACGTCCAGGGAAGAAAGTGGCGACAGATCGCAGCTTCGTCGTCGCGCTTTCCCGCGGACTTGATGTGTTGCGCGCATTCCATCCCAACGACGGGCTTCTCGGCAATCAAGAGATCGCTGCCCGTACTAATCTGCCGAAGCCAACCATTTCCCGGCTGACCTACACCTTGACCAAGCTGGGCTATCTTACACCCGTTCCGCGGTTCGAAAAGTATCAGCTCGCGCCATCAGCCATGGCGCTGGGGTATGCCGCGCTGGCCAATCTCGGCGTTCGGCATTTGTCCGAGCCCTACCGTGAGGAAGTCATGCGCGCGACCGGCGGCGCGGTCGCGGTCGGCGGGCGCGACCGCCACAGCATGATCTATTTCGGCCAGAGTCGTAACGGCTTGACGCTGGGCGTCCAGCTCGACGTCGGTTCGCGAATACCAATCGCCACCACCGCGATGGGCCGGGCCTATATCTGGGCGCTGCCGAATGACGAGCGTGCCTCCTTATTGCGCGAGCTGCGCGACCACTACGGCAGCCGCTGGTCGCGGCTGCGCGACGGCATCGAACGCGCCGGCGAAATGGTCGAGCGGCGCGGCTTCACCATCTCCGCGGGCGAGTGGCAGGACGACGTGCACGCAGTCGGTGTGGCGCTCAAGCTGAACGACGGAACCGGCCCGTATGCCTTCAATTGTGGCGCGCCCGCATTCCGCTTCACGGAAGGTCGGTTGCTCAACGATATTGGACCTCGCCTTGTGGCGATGGTAAGGAACATCGAAGCGGCGCTGGGCGGTGCGGCGCCGCAATCCAAAAAAGAAGAAAGCAAAAAGTTGAAAGCAGGAGGGAAAGTTGCACGTTTGGTCGAGGGGATCAGGTAGCCTTCATCTTCACCGGCGAAGAATTTCGCGCGGTCATTCCCGCCCTGTGAATCGCATGGGCGAGACGAGATGACGCAGGCACAGCTCGCGCAGGGAAAATCTCCCCTGCTGGCGGTTCGCGACGTCAGCGTCGTGTTCGGCGGCATCATTGCGTTGAACGGCGTATCCTTCAACATGCACAAGGGCCAGATCCTCGGGCTGATCGGACCGAACGGCGCCGGCAAGACGACATTGTTCAACTGCCTCTCCAGGCTCTATCAGCCGAGTTCCGGCGACATCCTGATGGAGGGGGCGAGCATCCTGACACGCCCGCCGCACCGGATCGCCGAGATCGGCATCGGCCGCACCTTCCAGAACGTGGCGCTGTTTCCCAATCTGTCTGTCATGGACAACGTTCGCGTCGGTACCCATGCCCGCACTTCCAGCGACATCATCTCGGACTCGCTGAAGCTTGCCTGGGTTCGCCGCAGCGAGGCCGACGTCAACAAGAAGGTCCATGAGATCCTCGGCTATCTCGACCTCGAAGACGTCGCCCATACGATCGTTTCCGGCCTGCCCTTCGGCACCCAGAAGCGCGTCGAGCTGGCGCGCGCGCTGGCCGCCGATCCGAAGATCCTGCTGCTCGACGAGCCGGCCGGCGGCCTCAATCATGAGGAAGTCTACGTGCTCGGCGATCTGATCCGCCGCATTCGCGACGAGCGGCACATGACCGTGCTGTTGGTCGAGCATCACATGGGTCTCGTGATGTCGATTGCCGACCACGTCGTCGCCCTCAACTTCGGCCGCAAGCTCGCCGAGGGAACGCCGGCCCAGGTTCAGGCCGACCCGGATGTCATCAAAGCCTATCTGGGGAGCAAGGACCAATGACCGCGATGCTCAACGTCAAGGATTTGCGGGCCTATTACGGCCAGGTCCAGGCGCTTCACGGCCTCTCCTTTGCCCTCAACGAGGGCTCACTGACCACCCTGCTCGGCGCCAACGGCGCCGGCAAGACCACCACCTTGCGGGCAATCTGCAACATGGTGCGCTCGACCGGCGCGATCGAATTCGACGGCGCGCCGCTCGCCGGCCGCTCGACCGAAAACGTCGTCCGTCTCGGCATCGCCCACGTGCCGCAGGGCCGCGGCACCTTCACCACCATGACGGTGGAAGAAAACCTGCAGCTCGGCGCCATCACCCGCAAGGACAAGGCCGGCGTGGTTTCCGATATCGAGCGCATGTATGACCACTTCCCGGTCCTGAAACAGCGGCACACCCAGCAGGCCGGCACGCTGTCGGGCGGCGAACAGCAGATGCTGGCGGTCGCGCGCGCGCTGATGCTGCGTCCGCGGCTGATGCTGCTGGATGAGCCGTCGTTCGGCCTGGCGCCGCTGATCGTCCGCGACCTCTTCAGGATCCTCGGCAAGATCAATCGCGAGGACAAGGTCACCATCCTGGTGGTGGAGCAGAACGCGCAACTGGCGCTGGAACTCGCCGATCAGGCCTATGTGATCGAAACCGGACGGATCGTGATGTCGGGCAATGCCAAGGACATCGCAAACAACGAAGACGTCCGCAAATCCTATCTCGGTTATTGAGGAGCCGGCCATGGAGCTTTTTACCAACCAAGTTCTGGCCGGCATCGCCACAGGCGCCATTTATGCCTGTATGGCGCTCGCCGTTGTCATGATCTACCAGGCGATCGACCATCTCAATTTCGCCCAGGGCGAAATGGCGATGTTCTCGACCTTTATTTCCTGGCAGATGATGCAGTGGGGCATACCCTATTGGGGCGCCTTCGTGCTGACGCTGGCCTTCTCGTTCGCCGGCGGCATCGTGATCGAGCGGCTGCTGTTCAAGCCGCTGGCCAAGGCCCCGATCCTGACCAACGTCGCCGGCTTCATCGCATTGTTCGCGATCATCAACTCGGTTGCCGGCCTGATCTGGGACTTCACCATCAAGCAATATCCGACGCCGTTCGGATCCTCGCCGTTCCTCGGCAGCCAGCTGATCTCGACCCACCAGGCCGGCATGATCGGCGTCACCGTGCTGCTGCTGATCCTGCTGTTCTTCTTCTTCCAGTACACGCGGATCGGGCTTGCGATGCGGGCAGCCGCGTCATTGCCTGAATCGGCCCGGCTGGTCGGCATCAACACCTCCTGGATGATCGCGCTGGGCTGGGGCATGGCGGCCGCGATCGGCTCGATCGCCGGCATGCTGATCGCGCCGGTGGTGTTCCTGGAACCGAACATGATGGGCGGCGTGCTGATCTACGGATTTGCCGCGGCCGTGCTCGGCGGCCTGACCTCGCCGCTCGGCGCCGTGATCGGCGGCTTCCTGGTCGGCATCTTCGAGAATCTCGCCGGAACCTACATTCCCGGCGTCGGTAACGAGCTGAAATTGCCGATCGCGCTTGCGCTGATCATCACCGTACTGGTCGTCAAACCGGCTGGACTGTTCGGCCGGCCCATCGTGAAGCGAGTTTGATCATGAGCGCTGTCGAAGACGTCGTCACCGAAGCCCCGGCCGTCGAGGCTGTTCCGAAACGAGCCATGACGCTCGGCTTCGGCACGTCGCTGGTCATGCTGGCGCTGCTGCTGCTCGTGCCGCTGTTCGTGAAGAACTTCATCATCTTCCAGCTGACGATGCTGTTGATCTACGGGCTCGCGGTTCTGGCGCTGAACATCCTGACCGGCGGCAGCGGTCAGTTCTCGCTCGGCCAGAGCGCGTTCTACGCCGTCGGCGCCTATACGTCGGCGATCCTGATGGAACACGCCGACATGAACTACGCGCTGACGCTGCCGATCGCGGGCATCATCTGCTTCGCCTTCGGCTTCCTGTTCGGCCAGCCGGCGCTGCGCCTCTCCGGCGTCTATCTGGCGCTGGCGACCTTTGCACTCGCGACCGCGATGCCGCAACTGCTCAAGCTCGGCTTCTTCGAGCACTGGACCGGCGGCGTGCAGGGCCTGGTGGTGACCAAGCCCGATGCCCCGTTCGGGCTGCCGATGTCGCAGGACATGTGGCTCTATTATTTCACGCTCGCGATCACGGTCGGGATCTATGTGGCTTCGGTGAATCTGCTGCGGTCGCGCTCCGGCCGCGCCTTCATGGCGATCCGCGACAATGAGATCGCGGCCTCCGCCATGGGCGTCGACGTCGCGCTCTACAAGACGCTGGCGTTCGGCGTCAGCGCCGGCATCACCGGCGTCGCCGGCGGGCTCGGCGCCATCGCGGTGCAATTCGTGGCGCCGGACGGCTACACCATCACGCTCGCGATCTCGCTGTTCCTCGGCATGGTCGTCGGCGGCGTCGGCTGGCTGCCCGGATCGATCGTCGGCTCCGCCTTCATCATCTTCGTGCCGAACATCGCGGAAGGCATTTCCAAGGGCCTCTCCGGCGCCGTATTCGGCGTGCTGCTGTTCCTCGTCATCTTCCTCGTGCCGCACGGCGCCAGGCAGGTTGCCATGGTTGCCCAGCAACTGGTTGGCAAGCTCAAGAAGTAACCGAACTCAGGAGAAATTATGCTGTCCAGACAACAATCAAGAATCGCCGCGCTTGCGACGGCGGTCGTCACTTTCGCCGCGATGAGCGGTAGCGCGCTGGCCCAGAAGAAATACGACACCGGCGCTACCGACACCGAGGTCAAGATCGGCAACATCATGCCGTACAGCGGACCGGCTTCCGCCTACGGCGTGATCGGCAAGACCGAAGAAGCCTATTTCAAGATGATCAACGCCCAGGGCGGCATCAACGGGCGCAAGATCAACTTCGTCACTTACGACGATGGCTACAGCCCGCCGAAGGCGGTCGAGCAGGCCCGCAAGCTGGTCGAGAGCGACGAGGTGCTGGTCGTGTTCAACCCGCTGGGTACGCCGTCCAACACCGCGATCCAGAAATATCTCAACGCCAAGAAGGTGCCGCAGCTGTTCGTCGCCACCGGCGCCACCAAATGGAACGATCCGAAGGACTTTCCGTGGACCATGGGCTGGCAGCCCAGCTATCAGAGCGAAGCGCATATCTATGCGAAGTATCTGATGAAGGAAAAGCCGGGTGCCAAGATCGCCGTGCTCTATCAGAACGACGATTTCGGCAAGGACTACCTTAAAGGTTTGAAGGACGGGCTCGGCGCCAAGGCATCGATGATCATTGCCGAGGAAAGCTATGAGACCGCGGAACCCACGATCGACAATCACATCGTCAAGCTGAAGGCCACCGGCGCCGACGTCTTCATCAGCATCACGACGCCGAAATTCGCGGCACAGGCGATCAAGAAAATCGCCGAGATCAGCTGGCAGCCGCTGCACATCGTCTCCAACGTCTCGGCGTCGGTCGGCGGCGTGATCAAGCCGGCAGGGTTTGAGAATTCGCAAGGCATCCTGTCGGCGGCCTACGCCAAGGACGGCGCGGATCCGCAGTGGGACAACGATCCCGGCATGAAGAAGTTCTTTGCCTTCCTCGAAAAATTCTATCCCGAGGGCAACAAGCTCGACGGCTCCGTGGTCTATGGCTACGGCGTGGCGCAGACCATGGCGAAGGTCATCGAGATGTGCGGCGACGATCTCACCCGCGCCAACGTGATGAAGCAGGCCGCGACCCTGAAGGATTTTGCGCCCGACACCTTGCTGCCCGGCGTGAAGATCAACACGTCGGCGACCGACTTCGCCCCGATCGAGCAGCTTCAGATGATGCGCTTCAAGGGCGAGAAGTGGGACCTGTTCGGCGACATCATCTCGGGCGAACTCAGCAACTAAAGCGTCATACCGCGGCGCGGGATCCGCGCCGCCTGTTCGACTAAATAACGCCCTCCGCGACAGTGTCGCGGGGGGCTTTTTGTTGCCGGGTGCCCGCGGAAGGTATTCAATGCCGCCAGGAGCCGCAAAGCGCTCCCAATGCAAAAAACACGACACATTCAACAATGATCCAGGGAGATCAAAATGCCTGCTATCCACTTGCGATTGGGGGCCTTTTCGGCTGCCCTCGCATTGCTCGCTGCGACCAGCAGCGCCTCTCTCGCGCAGAAGAAATACGACACCGGTGCGACCGATACCGAGATCAAGATCGGCAACATCATTCCCTACAGCGGACCGGCTTCCGCCTATGGCGTGATCGGCAAAACCGAGGAGGCCTACTTCCGCAAGGTCAACGCCGAGGGCGGCATCAACGGCCGCAAGATCACCTTCATCAGCTACGACGACGCCTACAGCCCGCCGAAGACGGTCGAGCAGGCGCGCAAGCTGGTCGAAAGCGATGAAGTGCTGATGATCTTCAATTCGCTGGGCACGCCGCCGAATTCGGCGATCCAGAAATACATGAACCAGAAAAAGGTGCCGCAGCTGTTCGTCGCCACCGGCGCCACCAAATGGAACGACCCGAAGGAATTTCCATGGACCATGGGCTGGCAGCCCAACTACCAGAGCGAGTCCACCATCTACGCGAAATACATCCTGAAGAACAAGCCGGACGCCAAGATCGCCGTGCTCTACCAGAATGACGATTACGGCAAGGACTATCTGAAGGGATTCAAGGACGGGCTCGGAGCCAAGGCTGCCTCGATGATCGTGATGGAGGAAAGCTACGAGGTATCCGAACCGACCATCGACAATCACATCGTCAAGCTCAAGTCGACCGGCGCCGACGTATTCTTCAACATCACCACGCCGAAATTCGCGGCGCAGGCGATCAAGAAGAACGCCGAGATCGGCTGGAAGCCGCTGCACTTCCTCAACAACGTCTCGGCCTCGATCGGCAGCGTGATCAAGCCGGCCGGCTTCGACAACGCCCAGGACATCATCTCGTCGAACTACCTCAAGGATCCGACCGATCAGCAATGGAAGAACGACAAGGGGATGATCGCGTGGAACGAGTTCCTGGATAAATATTATCCGGAAGCCAACCGCGCCGACGCCTCGGTGATGTACGCCTACACCGTCGCCCAGGGCCTCGTGCACGTGCTGAAAGCTTGCGGCGACGACCTTTCGCGCGAAAACATCATGAAGCAGGCGGCGAGCATCAGGGATCTCGAGCTCGGCGGGCTGTTGCCGGGCGTCAAGGTTAACACCTCGGCGACCGACTTTGCGCCGATTTCGCAATTGCAGCTGATGAAGTTCAAGGGCGACCACTGGGATCTGTTCGGAGAGATCATCAACGCCGACGTTGGCGGCTGACGCGTCGGGATTGTCTACTAAAGAAGCTGCCCCTGCGGCTTTGCCGCAGGGGCTTTTTGTTGTGACGCTCCCGGTAAAATGGTAATCACGTCGCCGAACTCACGCGTGAGTCAAAAGAGCTTTCACATCAAGAAAGCCGCGACACAGATCATTGTTGTCATTGAACCGAGGGAGAGAATTAATGCTCACGACTGCCAACAGGTTGGCGGTGGCGTCAGTCGCGCTGACCCTGCTCACCGTATCCAGCAGCGGCGCGCTTGCACAGAAGAAATACGACACCGGCGCCACCGATACCGAGATCAAGATCGGCAACATCATGCCGTATAGCGGTCCGGCATCCGCCTATGGCATCATCGGCAAGACCGAGGCCGCGTATTTCAAGAAGATCAACGACGCCGGCGGCATCAATGGCCGCAAGATCAACTTCATCTCCTACGACGATGCCTACAGCCCGCCGAAGACGGTGGAGCAGGCGCGCAAGCTGGTCGAGAGCGACGAAGTGCTGTTCATCTTCAATTCGCTGGGAACGCCGCCGAATTCCGCGATCCACAAATACATGAATTCGAAGAAGGTGCCGCAGCTGTTCGTCGCCACCGGCGCCACCAAGTGGAACGATCCGAAGGAATTTCCCTGGACCATGGGCTGGCAGCCCAACTACCAGAGCGAAACCCAGATCTATGCGAAGTACATCCTGAAGAACAAGCCGGACGCCAAGATCGCCGTGCTCTACCAGAATGACGACTACGGCAAGGACTATCTCAAGGGCCTGAAGGACGGGCTCGGCGCCAAGGCTGCATCGATGATCGTCGCCGAGGAAAGCTTCGAGACGTCGGAACCGACGGTCGACAATCACATCGTCAAGCTGAAGGCTACCAACGCCGACGTCTTCATCAACATCTCGACGCCGAAATTCGCGGCGCAAGCCATCAAGAAGATAGCCGAGATCGGCTGGAAGCCGATGCACTTCCTCAACAACGTTTCGGCCTCGGTCGGCAGCGTGATCAAGCCGGCAGGGTATGAGAACGCGCAGGACATCATCTCCGCTGCCTATCTCAAGGACGTCTCCGACAAGCAGTGGGACAACGACCCCGGCATGAAGGAATTCTACGCCTTCATGGCCAAGGATTTCCCCGAAGGCGACAAGCTCGACGGCGGAACCGTGACCGGCTACGGCGTGGCCCAGACGCTGGTCCAGGTCCTGAAGCAGTGCGGCGACAACCTCACCCGCGAGAACGTCATGAAGCAGGCGGCGAGCCTGAAGGATTTCCGCACCGAAGTCCTGCTGCCCGGCATCAAGATCAACACCGGCCCGGCCGATTTCGCTCCGATCTCCTCGCTTCAGCTGATGAAGTTCAAGGGCCAGCAATGGGAGCTGTTCGGCGAGGTCATCAACGCCGACGTCGGCGGCTGAGCCGCCTCAGAGGCCGGTTGCCCGAACATCAAATCGTCATGCCCCCTGCGACACCATCGCAGGGGGCTTTTTCTTGCGAACATTGTTGTCGGCTGTATCAATGCGACCCGACCCGACAGCAAACCTTGCACCCCGCGAGGCCCAAGAAAATCACAGGGAGTTTTGCGAAATGCCCAAACCGACCCGACGATGCCTCGCAACGGTATTTCTGAGCCTGGCGGTCGTTGCCGCGACCGCCGGCGCGGCGCTGGCCCAGAAGAAATACGACACCGGCGCCAGCGACACCGAGATCAGGATCGGGAACATCGTTCCCTACAGCGGCCCGGCGTCAGCTTATGGCGTGGTCGGCAAGGCGATGGCGGCGGTGTTCAAGCGCGTGAACGACGACGGCGGCATCAACGGGCGCAAGATCAACTTCATTTCCTATGACGACGCCTACAGCCCGCCGAAAGCGGTCGAGCAGGCGCGCAAGCTGATCGAGAGCGATGAGGTGCTGCTGCTGTTCGGCACGCTGGGCACCGCCTCCAACACCGCGATCCAGAAATACGTCAACGGCAAGAAGGTGCCGCAACTATTCGTCGCCACCGGCGCCACCAAGTGGAACGATCCAAAGACCTTCCCGTGGACCATGGGCTGGCTGCCCAGCTACCAGAGCGAGTCCCGCATCTATGCCAAATACCTGACAAAAGAAAAGCCGAACGCGAAGATCGCGGTGCTCTATCAGAACGACGATATGGGCAAGGATTATCTCAAGGGACTGAAGGATGGCCTCGCCGCCGATCCCTCGCTCATCATCGCGGAAGAAAGCTACGAGGTCG
>Ga0210410_10004810_pt1 | contig 11819 bp, 9 predicted proteins | sample IncBWC4MmetaG_FD_161058 | JGI IMG/M metagenome (GOLD analysis project Ga0210410, IMG submission 161058) | Forest soil microbial communities from Barre Woods Harvard Forest LTER site, Petersham, Massachusetts, United States - Inc-BW-C-4-M | ecosystem: Environmental > Terrestrial > Soil >... | reverse complement strand
ATCGCTTGCTCGACCAGATAAACCTCGCTGGCACGCGCGCGATAAGCCGAGTCTTGCACGGCGCGCTTTTCCACGGGCGTAATTTCGCTCGGCACGCCAATGACAATGCGCGGGTGCACCAGGACGCGGCGGTTGTGCGCCTTCTGAATGAAATACGTCAGCATTTTTTCGGTGACTTTGAAATCGGCGATGACGCCGTCTTTCATCGGCTTGATGGCGACGACGTTGCCCGGCGTGCGGCCCAGCATGTCTTTCGCTTCGCGCCCGACGGCGACGACTTCGCCGCTGGATTTGTTGATGGCCACGATGGATGGCTCGTTGACGACGATCCCTTTGCCGTGCGCGAACACCAGCGTGTTTGCTGTCCCCAGATCAATTGCCAGGTCGGACGAAAAAAGACTGAACACCGACCTAAGGTTGTAACCATTCTTGTTCATTACTGCTTTCCCCCTGCGGAGAGGATCCTGCCCGGTAGGATCTCCGCGTACGGACTCCCCACGGTGCAACCATCCATTGTCGCCGGATTTTGCGGCCCACGCAAAACCGCGACCCGGTCTCCCATGCCTACTTTGGTATTACGATCGAGATTTGCTGTTTCGCCGTGCCTCCGCGCCGGTTCGATCCGATCACCACAATGTTGTGCTGGCCGGGCTCAAGCGGTTCGGTAAAATGCCGGAAGGTTCCGTCCGGCGAGATGTTTGCCACAGGCTGGCCGTTGATGATCAGCGCCGCGCCGGGTTCGGTCTTGCCGATCAGCTCCGCGGAGTGGCCCTGGATTCTGGGAACTTCAATTTCCAGCATCATTTCCTGGGTCTTGCCCTGGGCGACCAGGCTGAATTTGAAAGTTTCGCTGAATTCGCTGGTTTCCTTCTTGGCGTCCGAAGCGCTGACGTTCCAGAAATAATCGCCGGCCTCGAGTCCTGTAACTTCCGTGCTGGTGCCGGTAACCTTCACTTCTTTCACCAGCCGCGTGAACATGGTGGTCGGACTGATGCGCATCGTGTAGCCAATCGCGCCGTCCACGGCCTTCCATTCGAAATGGATGGACGCGTTCCTGGGATTCTCCGAAATCACGGGCGCCAGGTTCAACGGAGCAATCAAGCCCGGAGGCGCAAGAATATTGGATTTCTGCGTCGGGCCGCCGGAGGAAAAGCTGACCTTTTCAAATGGCGTCAACTCGATCTTTTCCTGCCCGCGCTGCACCTGCGCCGAACCGCTTGCCACCACGATTTCATGATCGTTTTCCTTCGGGTCGTTCTTCACGGTCGCGCGGCTGTTTTGCTTCAGGTAGGCGGTGGCGTCCTCGACGCTGACCGCCGCGCTGGAATCGGGAGAAGAGAACTTTGAGGTGGCCAGATCCACGGAACCTACATTGATGCGGACGGCGGTGTTCGAATGGTCACGGGCGACGTTGTTTTCTTCCACCGTCACCAGCGTTTCCGACTTGATGGTGTACTCCGTGCCGTCGGCAAACGTAATGCGCGCTGCTCCATCACTGGCGGTCTGAATCAAGTCTCCCTTATCGAGCGCCGTGTGGTAGTCCGCCTCCACCCACGTCACCGAATTCACCTTTTTCACCTGAACACGGCCGTCCAGGTTCACGAACCTGGCTTGTGTCTGCGTGGCCGTTGCATTTCCGGTCTCCGGATTACCCAGGGCGTTGGAAACTTGCTTCGTGATGATGTAGGTCCAGTCCGGTTTAACGGCAAACATTGCGGCAATTACGATGACCAGAATAAGAAAAGCGTAGATCGCCACGGTCTTATAGGTGACCGCGTGCCAATACACTTCCACGCGGTGGATCTTCGGCCCCTGTGGGGGCGCCGAGACCGGGCGGCGTGGTTCGATGGGGGTTTGTGTAGTCACCTGAGTAAGTGCCTTGATTGCTCCAATTTCGCAATGTAGCACACCGCCTTGTACGGGGCGGAAGTCCCGCGTGCCCGCGTAGTCAATCTACAAATAGCGGTTGCGACGCTTTTCCGAACTGTGTGCCTTCCGCGTTACTTTTCGGCGGCTGAAGAGCTGCCTCGCTGGAAAAAACGGGGCTTGTCGAGGTGGGAATCCACTGCCACATCGAAGAATCCGACCATCATTTCGTCATAAGTCTGCTCGCCCCAGCGCACGGCGGCATTCGGGTCCGGATTGTGCGGATTGTCTTTCGAATTGTCGAACCGCGCGACCGCCTGTAACTCCGTCCCGGCCTTGAGCGGCAGCGGTTCGGCCAGGCGATAGCTCATCTGCCAGTGAAAGTGGTAATGAACGCGGAGGAGCGGCTCAACCGGTTTGTCTTTGTGGATGATGTTGTATTCGAACTTTTTTCCGCGCAGGTGCATGTGGGGAAAAAAACTGAGCAGCATCGCGTCGTTCGGCAGTGTGCCCCGCGCCTCCACGCGGTAATCGGGCGCGCCAGGTGGAATCACGAAATGGTCGTTGGTCAGTTGCAGCGTGAGAACGCGCTTTTCCGGCGGCCCTTTCGCGAAAATCAGGCCGATGCGCGTGAGATCTTTTCCTGACTTGCCATTTGTGGTGTAGTGCATTTGAAAAACCAGGTCGGAGCCGGCGGGAATAAACTTTGCCATCCCGCGCGGCCAATTATCCGGCGTGCTGCCCGGCGCATAGACCAGTAGGGCGTCGCTGTCGGTCCACATCGCGTCTCTTTTGTCGTCGGGAGAATCGAGCGTCTCGGCGGTGAATGGCTTTCCCACTGGAGTATGGCGCAGCCATGGCGAATCGGGCGGGCGCACGTAAACGACCGCATGGTGTACATGCTCCGGCAGACCGGGCAGAATTTCGGAAGCCTGCACCCAGCGCCCTTCCTTAAAATGCGTCGGCAATATTTCGTACGTGTAGCCAATGTCGCCGTCCGCCGGAATGTTCACCGGCTCCGCCATTTTTATTTCCAGGTCCGGGGCGGGAATCGTCCAGCGATCCGTCCATTTCCTTGGCGGTGGCGCATCAACCGGATTCCCTGCTGGCGCTTTAGCTGACGCCCAAGCCACGAGCAGAGCGATCTGCTCGTCCGTCGGCGAAGGATCGTTGGAAAACCTTCCGATGCCTTTCTCTGCGAACCACGGTGGCATGGAATGATTTTGCACCGCGGCTTGGATCGCGGCGGCGTAGCCCCGCGTGCTTTCGTAATTTTCAAACGCCATCGGCGCAATTCCCCCGCTGCGATGGCAGACCTGGCAATGCTCTTGCAGAATTGGCAGCACATTACGGTAAAACGTGGGGGCATTTGAGAACACAGCGGCCTGCGGCGCGACTAACCTCGAGCCGCACATAAGCACAATGCCAAAGAGTACGGAGTAGAAACATTCTTTCGGTGGGACGAACCTGCGCAAACGCGGCTCCCGTTGTCCCGGACACCGTGGCCGCAATCCAAGAAGAGCCTCAGCCGAGACTCCTCTGAATATACCCTCAACGTGGCGATATTGTTTTGCGGTGGAGAGTTTCAGGAATGGCCAGAAAGAATTCGCTATGACGCAGCGTTTTCGCTGAGGCCCACGAGTTTCTGGAATTCCGGATTATCGTGAAGGCAATCGAGATCGGAATCCCGCGCAGCCCAATTCAGATTGCCGTAGCCGGCGGCAATCGCCTTTTTCAGCGTTTCAAGCGCTTCCGTTTTTCTCGACAGCACGCCGTAGGTGCACGCGGCATTGTACAAAGTGTTTCCGTCGTTCGGCCGCAGCGCCACGGCCGTCTGCAGGTGTCGGATGCTTTCGTCAGATTCGCCGAAGGAAGCCAGATTGGTTGCCAGCAGGATGCGCGCGCGAACATCTTCGGGAACCACTTCCAGTTGCTGGCGGAGCACAACGTTCATGCGCCTGCGCATTTCCGCGGCGTCCTGTTTGCGTCCCAGGCGTTCCAGACACAGGCCATAAGGGATATAGGTGTTGTAGTCGTCGCCATTTGCCTCAATCGCCGCTTCTGCCAGTTTTGCGCCATCCGCATACTTCCCGTTCGAAAGCAGCGCCCGGCCCAGAATATTCCAGGAGCCGTCGCAATCTCGTTTACGCTCGATCGCCCGCTGCGCCATCAGCGCGCTCTCGTCATATTTCTTTTGCGCATAGAAAAGCCGGCTGCGCGCCACCATCACCTCCGGCAAATCCGGCGCCAGCGCCATGGCGCGGTCGCAGGCGGCCAGGCCGCGCTCGATCCAGCCGGGGTTCTGCTCACGCACTTCGTATATCAGCCCGCACAAGTGAGCGATACCCGCGTAAGCCAGCGCAAAATTGGCGTCCAAATGAATGGCCTGCTCGAACATTTGCAGCGCGTAGTCCGTGTTTTCCCGGCGTGCATAACTGCGTCCGCGCAGATAAAAGTCGTACGCCTGGGTGTTTTCCGTGGGCTTTTGCCCGATAGTTTTTTCTTCCTGCGGCGTCAACGTGATGCGCAAGGCCTGCGCGATACTGCGCGCAATTTCGTCCTGGATGGCAAAAACGTCCTCGAGTTGCCGGTCGTAACGCTCGGCCCATACCGAGTGTCGCGTGGAACTCTCCACAAGCTGCGCGGTGATGCGCAGGCGGCTTCCCGAGCGGCGAATCGTGCCCTCGAGAACGAACGTGGCACCAAGCTGCTGCCCGACCTGCGGAGCGACGTTCTGTTTATCGCGGAACGCCAGCATCTCCGAGCGCGGAAAAATCTGGAGCTGCGTGATTTTGGAAAGCTCCGTGATGATGTCCTCGGTCATGCCGTCGCGGAAGTATTCGTCTTCCTTGCCGCCGCCCTGATTTTCGAAATAGAGAACGGCCACTGATTTCTTCGCTGCCGCAGCAACGGCCGGGGAAGCAGAAGAGGTGTCGGTTTTTCCAGCGGCGGGCCGGCGGCTCGAATCGATGTCGCGCCGCAGCCGCTTCAGGTCGGCGCGGAGTTCAGCCGCGGTCTGGTAGCGCAGATCCGCGTCCTTCTCCAGCGCCTTCCCAAAAATATTTTCGATGGCGAAAGGCAAACGGGAATTGAGTTTCGTGGCAGGCGCCGCGTCCGAATGCAGGATGCCGTCGAAAATCAGCGCCACGGTCGAGCCCGAAAAGGGAACCATGCCCGTCGCCATTTCATAGAGCACCACACCCAGGGAAAAGAGATCCGAGCGCGGATCGAGTTCCTCTCCGCGCGCTTGTTCGGGCGACATGTACGCAACCGTGCCTATGGAACTGCCCGGACTCGTCAGCATGCTTCCGGCGTCCACCATGTGGGTCCGCGTTTGCAACGAGGATTCACTGACCGATTCCATCATCTGCTGTCGCTGCGTTGCCAGCTTTGCGAGGCCAAAGTCCAGGATCTTCGCGTGGCCCTTTTCCACCAGGAAAATGTTCGCGGGCTTGATATCGCGGTGAACAATGCCCTTCGCGTGCGCCGCTTCCAACCCGTCGGCAATCTGGATGCCCACGTCCAGGATTTCCGATATCGCCATCGGCTTCGCGGAGATGCGATGTTTCAGCGTCTGGCCTTCGAGCAGTTCCATGGCGATAAACGGGCGGCTTTCAAATTCGCCGATGTCGTAAATCGTGCAGATGTTCGGATGGTTCAGGGAAGAGGCCGCGCGCGCCTCGCGCCGGAATCGCTCGATGGCCTGCGAATCGTTGGAGATGTCATCGGGAAGAAACTTCAGTGCGACATTCCGGCCCAGGCGAGAGTCCTTGGCCTTATAGACCACGCCCATGCCGCCGCCACCCAGCTTTTCCAGAACGCTGTAGTGCGAAATGGTCCGACCAAGAACCGTAGCAGTATCTGTCATTGGCTGTGGAGTGTACTCCACACCCCTGCCTCAGGCAATCGGCTCGGCGTCGCCGTCCAAGAGTTCAAAGACATACTGTGGCTGCCGACAGAATCGTTTGTGATAATCACCTATAATCCAATTGTATGATCCCTGCTTCGTACAAAGCGAAGAAGAAGTTCATGGAACTGGCCATCGAGGAGGCCAAGCGCGCCGGCGACCGCGGCGACTATCCGATCGGTGCGGTCATTACGCGTGTGAACGGCAAAACCGAGACGATCATCGCCAGCGCGGGCAACCGAGTAAAGACATCGGGTTCCAGCATCAAGCATGTCGAGCTGGAAATGCTCAAATATGTGTCCAGCGGTTACGGCCGCTACCTGCCCGACTTCGTCCTCTATTCCACGCACGAGCCCTGCGCCATGTGCGCCGGCGCCTGCGTGTGGTCCAAAATTGGCGCGGTCGTTTATGGAGTTTCGCAGGAAGACATCGACGCCTACGGGCGCAAGCACGGCAACGAAGTCTATAAGTGGCGCGCTTGCCTGATATCCTGCCGATTCATTTTCGAGAAGGGCAACCACCACATCCCCGTCGTCGGCAGTTTTCTCCGCAAAGAATGCCTAAAGCTGTTCAGTTACAGAAAGGCATAGCGCCCAACGCTTTTAATCTGGGATCGGTCGTGGCACGCTTCAACTTCATTTGGGGGTTTCGACCGCAATCCTCTATAATCTTAAGTTTATTCACCACCTCAGGAGACATCTGGAATGGCTGGCGTATTTGACAACCAGAAAACCGGCGTCCGAGTCCTGTTCGGCGTCTTTATCGCGATTATCGCCCTCAGCATGCTGCTCTACCTGGTGCCCCAGGGCACCAACACCACTGAGGGCTCAACCGACGTGCTCGCCAAAGTGGGCGACCAGAACGTCACGATGGGAGAGGTGCGCCAGCAGCTCGACGAAATCCGCCGCCGGAACCCGATCCCCCAGCCCCTCGAAGGCCTCTACGCCAGGAACATCCTGAACCAGCTCGTCTTCCAAAAGGAAATTGAGTTTGAGGCCAAGCGCCTCGGCGTAACCGCCAGCGACCAGGAACGCGCCGACCGCATCAAGCAGTACGTGCCGACAGCTTTTAATGGCGACACATTTGTGGGATTGGATGCCTATGCCCGCGAAGTCCAGACCCGCTTCCAATTGACCGTTCCGGTGTTCGAAGATCTCGTGAAGCAAGGTCTGATAGAGGAAAAGTTCCGCAAGCTCATTACCGACGGCATCAGCGCCAGTCCGGCGGAAATTCAGGAAGAGTTCAAGCGCCAGAATGACAAAGTCAAACTGGATTACGTTCTGATCAAGCCCGAGGATCTTGAGGCCAAAATCGCTCCGACCGATAGTGAAATAAAGGCCTATTACGAGCAGAACAAAGCCAAGTTCCAGATTCCGGAAAAGCGCGTGGTGCGCTACGGCCTGCTGGACCTGACGCAGCTTCGCCAGAACACCATGGTGACCGACGACGAGCTTAAGGCGGTTTACCAGCAGAATATCCAGCAATTCCAGGTGCCGAATCGCGTCCATGCGGAGCACATCTTGCTTATGACCGTGGGCGGCAAGACCGATGCGGAAGTCGCCGAAATCAAGAAGAAGGCGGATGACATCCTGGCGCAAGCCAAAAAGAAGGGCGCCAACTTCGAGGATCTCGCCAAGAAATATTCCGAAGACCCCGGCTCGAAAGCCAAGGGCGGCGACCTGGGCTGGCTGGTGCAGGGCCAGACCGTGCCGGAGTTCGAAAAAGCCGCCTTCAGCATGAACAAGGGCGAAATTTCCGACCTCATCAAGACCCAGTATGGCTTCCACATCATTAAGGTCCTGGACAAGGAAACTGCCCACACCAAGACCTTTGATGAAGTGAAAGACTCGCTTCGGCCCAATTACCTGCTGAACAAGGTTGACCAGGAGGCTGCAAAAGTCGCGGACCAGATCGCCGCCGATATCCGCCAGTCCAACAAGACGACCCTCGACCAGTTGGCCCAGAAGTATCACCTCACCATCGCCGAGACTCACCCAGTTGGTCCCGGCGAGCCGGTGCTGGAACTTGGCAACGGCCAGGACGTCAAGGACGAGATTTTCCACCTCCGCCAGGGCGACTTGAGCCTGCCTCTGCGGACTGACCGCGGTTACCTCGTGCTCTCCATCCGGCAGTCCCTGGCGGCGCACCAGGGCACGCTCGAGGAAGTCCGGGATAAGGTCGTCACCGCTTTGAAGCAGCAGAAGGCCAACGAACTTGCCCAGGCCAAGGCGAAGGAACTTGAGACACGCGTTAAGGCCGGCGAAAAATTTGCCGCCGTCGCCAAAGCACTGGGCCTCGACCCCAAGACCAGCGATCCCTTTGCTCGGAACGGCTCGGTAGCCAATCTGGGCAGCGGAAAGCAGCTCGCCCCGGCGTTCTCGTTGAAAGTTGGCCAGGTCGGGCCGCCTCTTAACCTCGGATCGAATTGGGCCGTCTATCAGGTTGCCGAGCGCCAGGAGGCGAATCCCGCCGACTTCGAGAAGCAAAAGAAAGAAATCACCGATTCGCTGCTCAAACAGAAGCGCGAATTGGCGTTCAGCGCCTTCCAATCCTCACTGAATGACCGCCTGAAGCAGGAAGGCAAGCTGAAGCTCTACCCCGAAAAAATGAGCGCGTTTGGAGACTTCGGTGGCTCCAAAGGCTTTCCTATTCAATAGTAAACAAAGAAGTTAAATTTTCAGGACACACCCCCTTGCCCTCCCAGGTGCCGCCCAGTAACCTAATTGTGTCCGAATAAGCTGGCTTTGGCGGGGGCGTTTGCTCGCATCCAGCTTGCTCGGCAGTCGAATTGGGGCCGCTGCATACCCTCTAAAAAAAGGTTGAATTCCATGGCAGGACGTACTTCTCAGTCTCGCAACGACTACCGCTGCAGCATCGAAAAGAACCAAAACGGCAAATATTGCATCCGGATGCGCGTGCAGTATCCCCGCCACGCCTGGTCCCTGGGGGTCTTCTTCCTGGCCTCTTCCTTTGACCGGGCGATGAAAAAACTCGAGGAATCGCTGCACTTCCTGCAGCGGAACGAGGAAAAGCTGTGGTTCTGGGGAGTCGATCGCGCCGCGGACATGGGTTTTTCGGCGGAATTCCTGAAGGAGGCTGGCTTGCAACTCGACCGGCGCAATGAATTCCCCCGGAAAGCTGCAATCCTTTCGCTTGAGCCAGAGCGGGATGCCCCCGCCTCGGCCCTGGGTTTTGTCCGCCGCGGACTAGCGGAATCCGTAGAGTCCGGCCGGGTCCAACTCGCCGGCGATTAAGCAAAGCCACATTCGCTGGTTCACCATTCCTGCATCAGGTAACTCACCTCCTGACCCGAAATCGCATACGGGGCCAGTCTTCACAGCTTCACCCGCTCGAAGGGTGTGCTTCCCTCGTTCGCCCGTGGCCGGCGGCAATCCCCGCTTGACTTCGAGTCGCCCCTCGCACATCATCTCCCTCAATTCCACCAGGAAGAACCGCGCTGCGATTGTTTGTATTTCTCTGCCACCCGCCCGAGGCACGCTCCATGCGTGTGCCACGCAGAGAGCTTGATCCGCAGCCGGTGAAAGGAATTCACCGAAAATGAATCGAACTCGAAGCCGGTTACACTTAGCCTTGCTTGTTGCGTTTCTGCTGATGCTTGCGAACCTCGCCCCGCGCCCAGCATCGGCGGCCCAGGCAGCACAGACCCCCGCACCGACGGACCAGAGCGATACCAGCGCGGCGAAGTCAAAGAAGAAAAAGACCACCACTCCCGATGACGCCACGGCGGATTCCCCCACCGCCAAGAAATCCACCAAGAGCAAAAAGACGGACACGGCCGATTCAACGGCTGCGGCAGACAGCTCAACGGCGAAGAAATCCTCCAAATCAAAGAAATCGGACGCGGCCGATAGCTCAGCGACGAGCGATGCGTCTACCGTGAAGAAGTCCTCGAAGTCAAAGAAGGCCGATACCTCTGCTGAAGCCACGACGGCAGCGAGCGGCAGCTCGACAACTTCAAAATCCAAGAAGAGCCAGAAGTCGGGCACGGCGGATACTGCTGCGGCTGCGCCCGCGGCAAGCGAAACGAGCACGACAAGCTCTACGGGCGCAAAGAAATCCTCCAAGTCGAAAAAGACAGCCGCTGCCGATGCTTCTGCTCCAGCGGCTGCAACACCATCCGCAGCGACGGCTCCTGCCGCGAAACCCACGCCGACTGCAGCGCCTGCCGCAACTCCGGCCGCAAAACCTGCCTCCGCTCCAGCGGTTGCTCCAACTGCGGCTCCCGTACCCGCAGCATCCCCAACGCCAGCGGCGAAGCCCGCCGCCACCCCGGCCACTCAACAGGCTGCTCCCGCCAACAGCAACGGCATGGTCTGGGTAAACACGGACTCCGGGATTTATCACAAGCCCGGGAGCCGCTATTACGGCAAGACTAAGCAGGGCAAATACATGTCGGAGGCGGATGCCGTCAAGGCCGGCTATCGCGCTTCCGAAAAGAATTAACGTTTCCCGGCCGGCACGGAACTCAATCTAAATATAAAAGGAGAAAGCGAAATGAAGAAAAGTATCAGCCGCATCGTCATGTTGGCGCTCGTACTTATGCTGGGTGTCGGGATCGTCGTCTCGCAGCCTCAGACGCCAAGCACCAGCATGCCGGCGGCGAAATCCGCGGCCACCTCGCTCCTGGACATCAACAGCGCCACCAAGGAGCAACTCGACGCGCTCCCAGGAATCGGCGAGGCTTATTCGAAAAAGATCATCGCCGGGCGCCCATACGCCAAGAAAACCGACCTGGTAAAGAAGAAGATTATTCCCCAAGCCACTTACGACAAGATCAAGGACCTGATCATCGCCAAGCAAAAGTAGTTTCGGGTGAATCGCGGGAATAATTGGGAGATTGTCTTTTTATCAGCGAACGATCACTTCGCCGCGCCCGACCATTTGGTCGTTCAGCCACAACCGGTATTTAAAACTCCCAGGCTTTGTTCCGGCGATCGTCGGCCCGCTCATTAGCCGCATGCCCGCGGGTACCTGGAACACGTTGGAGGAAAAAGGGCAGCGGTTGGCATCGAATTCCACGCGCAGGTTGCCCGCATCGGAAAGCCAGCTGACCTGATCCCCGGGATCCAGCACTACAGCCTGCGGAATCAAGCCAACCAGTACGGGACGTTCAGCCATGCGAAGTAACGCTCCTTTGCGTGTGTTCCAGGAGGCACGATAGCACATCCCCCACAAATGTTCCTACCGCGCGTAACCATAAGCAGCCTCTGTGACTGTAGGGGCGGGGCTTGCCCCGCCCTCTTGGGGTTACTCTTGCCTTTGTAGTGGCCGCCTTCTGAGGCGGGTGCTCTTTTTGCCCCTCCCGAATCGTTCTACGGGGCGCCTTTCGCTCCCGCAGCCCACCCCGCCACTCGGTACGACCAGCCGGTGTGACGTCTCGTCACACCTGTACTTTGGTGAAGTTGACCCCGACACAGCCCGCCCGTAAACTGAAAGTGTAGTTTTTGGCGCTGAGCTCGCTCAACTCTTGCGCGCATCAACCACAATCGCGCGGCGTTTCCGCGCAGGAGCTGAGTTCGATGGCCTCTGTTGCAAGACCCCTGTCTATCCCTCTCCCCAATGGGGCGCGTCTTCACCTGATTTCCCTCGTTCCTTTCGGACTGATCCACGTGGCTGCCCTGGGCATCTTTTTTCTGCCGTTCAAGTGGTCGTATCTCATCACCGCCTTCGCGCTTTACGAAGTGCGCATGTTCTTCGTCACCGCCGGCTACCACCGCTATTTTTCCCATCGCTCGTTCAAGACCAGCCGCTGGTTTCAGTTTGTGATCGCCTGGATGGCCATGTCGTCCACGCAAAAGGGAGTTCTCTGGTGGGCCGCCCACCATCGCCACCATCACCGCTACTCCGACCTGGAAGAAGACCTGCACTCCCCGACCCTCTTCGGCTTCTGGTGGTCGCACATCGGCTGGATACTCTCCGACCGCTACAACGACACGCGCTATGACTACATCGGCGACTTCGCCAAATTCCCGGAACTTCGCTGGCTCAACAAGTACCACATGCTTCCGCCAACCGTTCTGGCCGT
>Ga0210410_10004809_pt1 | contig 11819 bp, 14 predicted proteins | sample IncBWC4MmetaG_FD_161058 | JGI IMG/M metagenome (GOLD analysis project Ga0210410, IMG submission 161058) | Forest soil microbial communities from Barre Woods Harvard Forest LTER site, Petersham, Massachusetts, United States - Inc-BW-C-4-M | ecosystem: Environmental > Terrestrial > Soil >... | reverse complement strand
GACCGCCATGCCCGCTAGACTGTATGTCCCCTCCACAAAATGGGGCGACTCACCCTCGATGTTGCAACGAGGGTTACCCGGATGGACCGGGCAGAGCCTCAAACAAGGAGGGCGAGTCGTGGGGCATCATACCGAGGCCTTTGTCGGAATCGATACGTCGAAATTGCGTAATGCAGTGGCAATTGCCGATAGCGGCCGTGGCGGCGAGGTTCGGTATCTCGGGGAGTTTCCTGCCACGGAAGCGGCAATCCAAAAGCTTGTGGCAAAGCTTGCAGCGAAATACCGTCATCTGACGTTTTGCTATGAAGCAGGACCGACAGGATATGGTCTCTATAGGCTGCTCAAGAGCCTTAGCCACGAATGCCTGGTGGTAGCTCCCTCGCTGATTCCGAAGAAGGCCGGTGATCGCGTGAAGACGAACCGACGCGATGCAGTAAGCCTCGCCAAGTTGCTACGCGCGGGCGAGCTCACCGCGGTGTGGGTGCCGGACGAGCGGCATGAAGCCATGCGCGATCTCTCGCGCGCCCGTCAGGCAGTGAAGAAGGACCTCCAGGGCAAGCGCCAACAGATCTCATCATTGATGCTGCGGCTGGGACGCATCTATCCGGGCAAGACGACGTGGGGACCAGCCCATATGAGATGGCTGATATCGCAGAAGCTCGAGCATCGCGAGCAGCGCATCGCATTCGAAGAGTTACTTGAGGGGATACGCCAGGAAAGTGAGCGAATGGAGCGTTTGGAAGGTGCCATCCGCGAGGTAGTACCCGAGTGGTCGCTTGCCGAGGTTGTCGCAGCCCTGCAGGCGATGCGGGGGATCGATCTCATTGCGGCTGTGGGGGTACTGGCCGAGATTGGTGATCTCTCCCGCTTTCAAAATCCGCGCGAGCTGATGGGCTATCTGGGTCTGGTGCCCACAGAAAACTCGACTGGCGACAAGGTCAAGCGAGGCGGCATCACCAAAGCCGGTAATGGGCGGGCGCGACGCATTCTTGTGGAGGCGGCCTGGAGCTATCGATATCCGCCGCGCGTCAGCCGAGACAAGCAGCCAAAGGTGGAGGCCGCTCCGAGACGCGCGCGCGAGATTGCGTGGAAAGCACAAACCAGATTGTGCGGGCGCTTCCGCTCACTCGAGCGGAAGGGCAAGCGGCGAACTGTAATCGTCACGGCGATTGCCCGAGAGCTATCAGCCTTCATTTGGGCGATCAATCGCGAGCTCATGCCACTTCGACAGGCGTAACGTCGTTGGGCTGTGGACCGCTCGAGCCGTGAGGTGCGCTCGACCGGCCCATAGCCCCCCTTTGTTGCAATCAGGATTGGGGGTAGTCGTTGACATCAATCGTGCAGAGGTGAAGGTGGGACCACGGCAGGGGAAATCCTGAAACCCATTATGTGGCCGATCATCCGATCGACGCCCGACGCTAGACCAGGGACAGCCCCAGACGAAAAAACGGAAATGCGGTATCCAACCCGCGCATCAGAGCCTGTTCACCGACGTCTTTGGGTCCCGCCTTCTCCTCTGCACGATCCATCGGTGCAAGAACTTCACGATGAGTCCTCGTGGAGATGGGAAACCGTGCGCTGTGTGCTTGACTGGGGACATCAGAATGGAATGGTCCGGCCGTGCTCCGGCCCTGCCAGTGTGAGAAGCTGGCAAGGGGTGTTCAAGACAAGGAGCACGCCATGTCTCAGAAACTCAACGCAGAAATCGCCGTGATCGGCATCGATATCGGCAAGAACTCGTTCCATATCGTGGGTCATGATCCCCGCGGTGCCATCGTGCTGCGGCAGAGGTGGTCACGCGGCCAGGTGGAAACGCGGCTCGCCAACCTGCCACCGTGCCTGGTCGGCATGGAGGCCTGCGTCGGCGCGCATCATCTCAGTCGCAGGCTCCGAATGCTTGGTCACGACGCCCGCCTGATGCCGGCGAAATACGTGCGCCCCTATTCGAAGGGACAGAAGAATGACTTCCGAGACGCGGAAGCCATCGCCGAGGCGGTCCAACGCCCGACCATGAAATTCGTCGCGACCAAGACCGCCGATCAGCTGGACCTTCAGGCGCTGCACCGCGTCCGTGATCGATTGGTCGGTCAGCGCACCGGCGTCATCAATCAGATCCGTGCGTTCCTGCTGGAGCGGGGCATCGCCGTGCGGCAAGGCCCGCATTCCCTGCGGACCGAGCTGCCGGGTATCCTCGCGACGCGCACCGATGTGCTCTTGCCGCGCATGTTGCGCATCATCGAGGATCTGGCAGGAGACTGGCGCCGGCTGGATGCGCGCATCGAGGGACTATCCGGCGAGATCGAGGCACTGGCCCGTCAAGATCAGGCATGTTCGCGCCTGATGACGGTGCCTGGCATCGGGCCGATCATTTCGAGCGCCATGGTGGCCGCGATCGGGACTGGAGAGGTATTCTCCAAAGGCCGCGACTTCGGCGCCTGGCTCGGACTGGTGCCGAAGCAGATGTCAACTGGCGACCGCACCATCCTCGGCAAGATATCAAGGCGCGGCAACCGCTACTTGCGCGCGCTGTTCGTACAAGCCGCGTGGGTCGTGCTGGTCAGGGTAAAAAACTGGGAACGTTACGGGCTCAAATCCTGGATCGAGGCCGCCAAGAAACGATTGCACCACAACGTGCTGGCGATTGCGCTCGCCAACAAGCTCGCCCGGATCGCCTGGGCGGTTCTCAACAAGGGACGCGCCTTCGAGTGCGTCAAGACGGAGGAGATGGCGTCCCGACCTGCCTGATCCTCGCGCCGTGCTCGGGGCCGTCAAGGCGCGGTCTGACAGCGGTAGAGCAAGACGTCAGGACAGCCACGACGGCCGGCCTTGACGGCCCTTTGCGCGCGGCGCGTCCGCGCGCGCAGGCCGGGACGAAGGAACGACCGCCAGGCACGAACAAAGGAACAGCGCGAAGTAAGGAGCTATCGATGACGTAACCAAAACCCCCTTACCCGCCGAGGTCTGCGAGAGGATGAGACGACGATGGAGGATCGGTCTTCCCGGCGCATACGAACACTGGTGACCCGAATGGCCCGTTCGAGGCCTGTCCGCTAATCAGCTCGAATGCGCGCTGATATCCATGATGGCCCGGAGCACCACACGCTCCAATCAGAGGCCGGATACATTGATGCAAGACCGCATCTGCCAGGTTGACGAAACCTCTTGCAACGCGCGGCCGGACCATACATTCGGGTCAATCGTGACGGTATGACGCCCCGCGCGTTACTTCCGATCTGCCCCGATCAGCGGACATCGCGAGACCGACCCGGCTGGTCCGTTTTGTGCCAGAAGCAGACCTGCCGTCGAAAGTTTCCGATTAATGCCCAGTAAACAGCGAGCAGCGAAGCTGCTTGGGGTTCAGGTGAACTTGGTAAGGAGCTCCCGCTAAGGTCGAGTACCCGAAGTCGAACGCGGGCTGTTGGAATATCGGTGTCGGTGTCTTTATTATTGAGATGCTTCTAGCGAGCCCATGGGCTTTCGTGGTGACTGACCGTGGAGACTGGGAAGATGTGGGGCGCCAAGGCGCTTGGCTTGATCGGGGTTGCGGCTGCAGGCCTCGCACTTCTATTCGGCGGATACGAAGACCCGAAAACGCTTTTCTTCCCTGCGCTCGCGCTTCTTTGGTTCGGACTTTTCAACCTTCGCCGCCCCGTCCACCCTTACGTTCTTGTGCTTTTGACATTGTTAGCGACGCTGATTTTGAGCGCACTCTATGGGATATTTGGTATTGGCCTAATTTACTTGGTCCTCTCGGCATTCGTCCTTTTTGTTTTTATAGCGGCAATCGCCATCCCTTTTGGAATAACCGCAGTTTCGGCTTACGTGCGCCGTGTGAGGCGCAGGAAGCCATGACCCAAGAGTGTCCGCTAAGCGTCAAACACGTCGGTTCAAGACACCATCCGCTACTTCCGCTCTACCGCGACCACCGGACATCGCGAGACCGACCCGGCTGGTCCGTTTGGTGCCAATAGGCGACATCGCCGTCGCATGTCAGGACTGGGCTCCGCCAAGGCAATCTGCGCTAAATCCCGACCTTAATCGCCATCTTTCATTTTCCCTTTGCTGATATGGGACCTACGGGAAATAACATGCCGCGACTCGTTATAACCTGGCCGCAGGCGTTTAAGGCCACCTCTGACTGGTAAAATGGCTGCTCGCCTTTTTCCGCGGCGCGATACCAAAGTGTCACCCACACTTCAGTTGAACCCAGCATTCGGTCAAAAATTGTCGATAGCTCATAATGAGTTCGATCGATCGAACAACAATTCGGATTCTGTTGCAAAAATTCTGATGGTGCTTTGTAGACAATGATATCCAGTGGAGTGTCTACAAGATCAATGCCCCTCTGCTTGCTACTGATCTCGTGCCGAATCGCTTGCTCTATCAGATCCTGATCGCTCAGGGCTCTGCCGCAAGCTGGCTTCTTGGGCAGCTGAGACGCGACTCCAGCGATGATAACGACAGCAACGACGATCAATGTGAGGGTGCTTCGGCGCAAGTGTCAGCCCTCTATTCTTTATTCTTTCACCAGAAAAATCGATTAGGTGGTCAGCTGCAAGCCGAGCCATCGGTTGCATAAATCGAATACATCAACCACTCACGTTGCCAAATACTCAATTTTGAATGAAGTGGGTCCGACTTCCGCTACGGGTCAAAAGCGCCATTTGGGCGCGCGACTCGCCGCTTCCGGTCTACTCCCGAAAGCGGACCCCGCGAGGCACCCAGGGGAAGCACCATGAGAACCGAGTCTGCCGCGGTAACAAAGCGAAAGTCGAATGCCTCTGCATGACAGCGGCCTAGATTAAGCCACGAACCCGGATGAGGCTCTCGCCGTTTCGCGCATCACGCAAAACGATCAAGTCGATTTGCTCGAACCAGGGTGGGGAGATGAAGTTCTCAACCAGTTTGCTTGCCGCGGCGCTGTTGTTCGCGGACGTGGGGGCCAGTCACGCGGCAGTCCGCATAGCGGGAGATCGGGGCGGTCGGATCGGGAATTACATTAGCAAGTTTCAGCGCCTGCACTCGTCGGGCGAGCCAGTGGTCATCGACGGTCTCTGCGCCTCGGCGTGCACCCTTGTCTTGGCGGCTGTCCCCCACGACAAGATCTGCGTTACCTCACGCGCGTCGCTCGGCTTCCACGCCGCCTACGACTTCGGGGCCAATGGTCGTACCGTCACCAATCCGGAAGCGACCGAGATGTTGTATGCGAACTATCCGACGCCCGTTCGGCGATGGATCGACGCTCGGGGCGGATTAACGCCCCAGATAATCTTCCTGCGCGGGAGGCAGCTACAGGCGATGTATCAACCGTGTCGTTCGATGCGTCGCGAGTACGCTGGAGGGTAAATCCTCGATCACCGCGGCGGGACGGCGCTTACGATCGCTAAACCGCTCCTAAACGGACATCGAGAAGGTCCGTCAGGGTTTCTCGGCATTGGGAAAAATAAACACCCGACATGTGACTCGCGTTTGGCGGCCTGCTTCCAGGCATCGCGCGCAAACGAATGCAGTGAATTGCTTGCCGGTTTGATCGTTGGTGCAGTGATGCTCGACCACCTTCGCGGTGGCGACACCGTCCCGCTCGAAGCACGATTTGCAGATGAGCGATCGGTTCGCCCGTACGATCCGATCAGAGGCCCGGTCCAAGACGGGTCCCCTTAAATTGACCCGGTTCTTGCACAAGCCTCCCGCCGAGCGAAACCGTTCACGAGTTTCTTGCAAGCACGGTAGCGCTCTTCCATCGTTGATCCACTAGCGGTAGTCGGCGTCCTTGATCTGTCGAGAGCATCCCTTTTGGGTGCTATATCTTGCCGCGTGGAGTGTTCTAGGCGGGAGGTGTGCTCGCGCTTTGAAGGTTCGGGATCCTCCCCTACTTGCACAAGTTGCCAGAGCGGGCGAAGTTCGATGCCTGCCCTTTCAGCGGGCTTATCCGACTTGGATACAGACAGAGTAAGTACGTTCTTGCTGTCGAGTTCGGCTTGGATCACCGGGCTTACTCCGATTGAGAATTTGTCATTCACAATGTACCCGGTGAAGTATTTATTCCCTGCGGTGTCCTGCACCCAGGACTGCTTTGTCGGGGGTCCCCAGAGGTAATATCCGCGAGCCAACCCGGTGGCCGAAACCTCCAAGATGATCACCATCGCGTGGCGACCTTTCCCTTTTCCCCAGCCGGCTTTGCTCGACCATACGCCGACAAACTTCGCATAGGAATTCTGATTATCCGACGCCGTCGGATCTATGGAGAAAGTAGGAATGATGAGTTGCTGCGCCGTTCCAATCGCCGCCACCTTTCGGGCGTCGTCGGCCGTGTACAGGTTTCGGTCCGATGGCTTTGCGCCCGAACTCTCACCACCCTTGATCGGGTTTGCAGCGCTTTCCGGTTGAGACGAAGCTGTTGCGGCCGACGCTGCTACGACCTGCTTTGCGTTGAGATCCTTAATTCGTTGCCGGGCCTCAGTGACGTGACCGCCTCTTGAATATCTAGATAGATATTCCTCGAACAAGCCCACCACCGTTGAGGTCTGTATGGCCTGCCAAAACCTCTCGTCCTCCGTCGGAGCCGATGCAACGGAATCGGCGGCCGGTCCTACCGAAGCGTTGACGGCTGGGGCTTTCAGATAGATCTCCTCCTTCGACAGAGAGCCGTATACGAACGGCTGTTGCTCGCGCTTTGTCGCAGCCATGACGTCGTCTCGGACACGACGAAACAGAAACGAGATCTCTAGTCCGGGCGTTTCAATGTGATGGAGAAGCGCGGTCGTGAAAGGACTGTTTTGGCCTTCGCCGTCGCTGGCGGTCGTGCCGTCCCGCGCAGAATAAGCGATTAGGACGTTATCGGCCGGCTCGGTCGGGGCTAATCCCCGAGCTACCGCCCTGGTGCTGATTGACCGTTTCATTTTCGCGGCAAAGGGATTGTTGCGGCAGGCATCCAAAATCACGAGGCCTAGTTGGCGTGCTTTCGAGACCTGCAAGCTCACCGATCGCAAACTAATAGCTTCGCTCTCGACATCGGCGTCGCTGCGCAGTTCTGCGCTTACCGGGATTAGCCAATTCTCGCCGGCCACCTCAATGCCGTGTCCCGCATAGAAAACGACTGCCATCTCCGACCCTTCAGCCGTGCGACCGAAATCAACGACCGCCTTTCGCATTTCTTGGGCCGTCGCGTTCTTGAGCAGCGTTACCTTGAAATTAAGTCGCTCCAGAGCGTGCCCGATGTCGGTCGCGTCGCGAGGGGGGTTGGGAAGCTCTGGGACCTTCTCGTAGGCGCCATTGCCGATAACGAGCGCTACCCGGCTCTCAGCCAACGCCGGCTGCGCGAGGAGCCAAACGGAACCAATGACGAAGGCTGCTGCCGCAATAGCACGTAGGAAAATCCTGCCAATGATGGTCGCTTTTGATGTCATGCCCGGGCTCCCCAGCAACCCTGAAGGGTAAACTCAAAGGGGCATGTGAGCAATCTCACACTTCTTTACGGCGTGCCCGCTCAAGGCCCTTCTAAGCGTTATCACGAGCCACGTTGAACTCGGCCTTTGCCGGCGCACCTCTTGCAGGGCGCGGGGTAAATCCGCTTCCCGAGCTTGGCGGGCTGCCTCACCTTCGGAAAGCCAGTGCCGTCACACGCTTCGCACTTAACCTCGGTCGCCTTTTTCAAGGTACCTCTCCTTAGTCCCTTCGCATTGGGTCTCGTTCCAGGGGGCAACCGCACCTCCTCAGCGGCGCTGCGCTCGCTCGCCAGTCCATCTCGCAAACAATAATATCAAACCCAATACAGCAAACTGCTGCAACATGGTGGTGCTGAACGCCAACAGTGCTGATCTCGCGGCCCTCACATTGTAGAACATCGCGAAGGCGAACGCGGTGACGTAGAGAGCGGCCCCGGCCAATAGAGGCACCTCAAAAAGCGGAGCGTTCGGGTCGTGCAGTCGGCTCCAGCCGCTGAGGGACATGATCAGAATGGCGGCTGGGCAGGCGATGAGGCTAGTCCACGTCGAGCCGAGGCTCCAGAAATACACATCCCTCCTGTGAAGGGCCATCACCGTAAAAACGATCCATACGAAACACAATACGGGTATCACTACTGCGACGACCTTGACGGTCATCCAGCCATCCGTGCCGTTGAAGAAGTAGTCCATCATTTTGGTCCCTGCCCATTTGAGGCTTTAAAGCCGTGGGCTATTAAACCACAGATTGGTTGGCTGGGACATGGACCTGCGCCAACGATTCGCCACCAACCTCAGACGGATCCGGAACGACCGGGGAGTGTCACAGGAGGGGCTGGCCAACGACGCGGGGGTCGACCGGGCCTACCTCAGCCGGGTCGAGCGGGCCGTGACCTACGTGGGGCTGGAGATCGTGGGGAAGCTGGCCGAGGTCCTGGAGGCCGATCCGATCGAGTTCTTCCGGCGTCCAGCCCGGTCGGGATCGAGAAGGAAGGCCGAGTGACGCTGCCCTCGGACGGGCTGATTCCGTTTTCTCGGATCACTCAGAAGGTCGTGCAAGCCAGACTGGCGGTCGACACCCTTATAAACGGCCCCTCGATGATCCTTCACGCGCCACTGATCGGACAACGATGCTGCCGCAATTCGTGCATTCTCAGCGCTTCGCCCGACAAACAGTCTTGCCCCGCGTCCTGAGCCCGTCGCCAATTCTTATGACCAGCGCGATCCCGAAAGCCTGTTTGCGCAACAAGCCTTCGACAGCGGAGTACGTGCAATGAAAAAGAGAGGTCGGGTTATCGAACGCGAAAATCAGGAATGTCTCGAACGCTCCAACATGCAACTGAATAAACTGAGATCAATCCAGACCGCGACCAAAAAGCGGAGAGCGTTAAAGGGGGCCGCGAGCAATCCCGCGCTCACGAAGTCGATCCATTCAGCAAGCGCAAAGGACCGCATGAGCACTCCCGCCACTCAAGCTTCGAGTTGACCATGACCACAACGCGCGAATCTCCGCCTATCTCATAACAGCGTTGGAATAGCGGACATCCGTTAACTGCCGCTCGGCGCGAATTTTTTGGGCTTATACCGCGCGGCAAATTAAGCTGGTTGTTCAAACGCGATAGAACCCCGAAGCTAGGTCAAGCACTTTGATAATGGCAGCGATGGGCCAAGCGACCGAAGCGAAGAGTCCGTCTTGTTCGAAAATGAGACGCACTCGCGCGCCGTTAACCATGTTATTTGATTCTCAAGGTTGACCTTGTTCTTTGGTTAATGATCAGTAACCTTCGCGAGGGGCAGAGCAACGTCGCGGAGTACTGTCATCATGAGATACGGCATCTTTGTCCTTGCGCTTGGCCTTGTGTGGTCATCGCAAGCTTCGGCAGGCGAGTTTCAGTCCGTTTACGTCGCACCGGGAGGCGTCTACATCGCGTCTGCCAACGTTCATGTTGGGGCCGGAAACGGTTACCCAACTTATGGGGCGCCAGGCGCCGCGTACTACGGACCCTACGACACGGCACCTGCATACGCGCCGGGTTATGTGCCCCCGGGACCGATATACAGGGCACCCACCTTCTACGAAGGCGAGGGCTATGGATCAGTGTATCCGACGCGCCGGGCCTACATTGATCAGTCCTATATGCATGCGGAGGAACTTCCGCCGCGGCCGCCGGCCCCTGTGCCCTATAACAACCGGGCGAGCTGTGGCTTCAATCAAGCCTATGGTCGGTCGGGATACTGTGACTGATGTTTGCCGCGACAAAGGGCGGCTTAGCGGCGAGCCGTCCTTTGTCTTTCTTGGGGCGATGCGTGTTCGGCAGTCTGCAACTGCCGTCTGCGCCGCCATTCGCAAATCAGGCGTTATGACACGAGCCAGCCAGTGGCCGAGGCATCGTCACACCCACCCAAGCATGTCCGAACGGGTGCCATGGTCACACTTCGACTCCATGATGGCATCTTCGCAAATGATGAGGCCGCCGGCTTGCCGTCAGGTCTCTTAGTCCGCTAGTCGATAGCGCCGCCGCATTTCGCGCTCTACGCAAGCGGTGGCGCGTTCGACCGTGATCAGTTCGGCTTCACCAGGAAGGGTGACCTTAATCGAAAAGCCGGCTCTAGATCCGTTGCGAACCAGTTGAATTGCGGCGACGCTTTCGCAACCGGGCCAGTTTTTGATGGCATAGAGACACTCTTTTCTCAGAGAGGCGTAGTTGATGTCGGTTCGCGCCAGCTGTCCCGTTTCTACTATCAAGACAGGAGCCCTCAGCAGCGAGCTCTTATTTCGGCCCAACGACTCTAAACGATGAGCGCCGCCTTTGTACCTGAGATTCGCTCGTCTTTCGCAAGAGGTTTCGCACAATGTTGAGCGCGCGATGTCTTGAGCCGCTTGCTTTGGCTTGACCGTCAACAAACCTCTGTATCGCACCCCATATCTCCCGTTCTGCAGGATCTAGGGTTTGCACTATCTCAGCCAGTTTTCGCCGTAGCTCGTTATGGTCGCTTTCGGTGTCCATGCCGAAAGCAATACTACCGCGATAATCTTACGCCAGCCTGACGCACGAGCGACGCCTACATTAAGAAACAGACAGGTCTAAAGGGTCATCAGCGCCGGTCTATGCCGCTACTGATTTACCACCACGAGCAAACCTCGGACCTATCTGAGAGGGCCGGCCCGCGAGCCGGGGATCATTTGGCCCGGGGCGGCAACGATCGACACCCGCAATTGTGAACCAGCACACTCCTATTCCTGCTGTGCGGCCCTATGATTGTTCGTGCTCGGTCTTTTCGCCGAGACCGAGTCACGCTTATCAAGTCACGTTTTACGTCCCAACGTTTGGTCTATGATCTGAAGCATGTGATCGAAGTGCTGGAAGGAAAACGCATCGAGGGCTACGACTTATGCTGGGCAACGGCCGGGCTCGAGAAAATGGCTTCAGTTACGTGATGGCCGTGTTAATGGCCGCGCTGCTCATTGTGGCGGCAAAGTCCGTTTATGACTACAGGAACGGTCCGGTCGAAAGCGCGCTCGCAGACGCTCGGACAGAGACATACTTTGCCGAGCACCCCGGACCCTTCTGTGCATTTGAAGGCGTTTGGTATGACTGGGAGCACGACGAAAGCATTACGCTTGGCTGTCTTGAGGTGAAGGGCGATATTCGCGGCGGCAGCTATGGGTCTGCGATGGGACCTCGGGCGACCGCGAATTTCTCGATGAGCGGCACCTATGACATCGATCCTGATAGCACCATGCAAGTTATCGGCAAAGATCGGCAAGGGAAGGACGTCAAATTCACCACACTGATCTATGTCGAAGACAAGGAATATCCCACGCAGATGATCGTCATCAATGAAAAGGAGAAGCGAGTCTACATTTGGAAAAGAAAGGAATAGTTGAGGTGGGTAGACGGAGACCGCCGAGGCCGATATCGCGACGTTTACCTTGGACCACGGTTCGAAGGACCCAACGCTTCGCGCCGGACGGATCAACGACGAGATACAATCCGTTTCCGTCAGCGTAGCGGCCGGGAGCGGAAAGGTGTTTTACGCGGAGGGCGGATAGAGCTTGGTTGGGATGTGGCCGGACCATGACCACGATCCGTACCACAAAAAAGTTTGGATTTGACAGGATTTGCTAGGACCGATCTGGACCTTATCTTGCAGCAACCAATTGAAGATAATGAATGAAATGGATTTCGCTGGACACCCTTGGACTTCGGTTAGGATTCCACTCTCTCCGCCATCCTTCGGCTGTGTCCGGCCCGGGCACATAGGTAACGGAACGTTCCTAAGACATGGGTGACAACCTCGTGCCGAACGGGTTGTCGAGTGGTTGCAGGGTTTTCTGCTCCAGGTCGAAATATCCGAGATCATATTGCATGAAGC
>Ga0210410_10004808_pt1 | contig 11824 bp, 9 predicted proteins | sample IncBWC4MmetaG_FD_161058 | JGI IMG/M metagenome (GOLD analysis project Ga0210410, IMG submission 161058) | Forest soil microbial communities from Barre Woods Harvard Forest LTER site, Petersham, Massachusetts, United States - Inc-BW-C-4-M | ecosystem: Environmental > Terrestrial > Soil >... | reverse complement strand
GTTGGCGGCCGCGTTGCGTCAGCTTCCAGCGTATGTGATCAGGGCGAAGGGAATTTTTCATTTTGAAAATGAGCCGGCGCGTCGTTTCGTCTATCAGCGCGTAGGGCGGCGCGAGAATCTTGAGGCGGAAGCGGTGTCGCCGTCGCCACCGCGCTCCCGCCTCGTGGTCATAGGTTCGTCCGCCGCGTGGAACCCGAGGGATATCTCCCGGCATTTTCCGCCGTGCCGATAAGCAACCGCGTGATCAGGCCTCGATGAATCGCAGGGCCGGCGCTCCCCGGGTGAGGCCCTCGCCGTCGGCTTTGGGAGGACGGATTTTTCCAAATCGCCGGTCAAGCAGATGTCGCCTGCATCCAATCCCGGTGGCGGTCCGATGCTGGCAGGAATGAGCGCGCGGGTAGTAATGTTCTACTTGAACAGATACGGGTCCTATGCAGAAATTTTCAGCGCTTTCCCTGTTTCGGCGCGGCCTTGGCGGCCATGCAAACTGGCAACGGCAGTGGCGCTCGCCCGATCCAAAGCCGCAATACGATGTCGTGATTGTCGGCGGCGGCGGTCACGGCCTCGCCACGGCCTTCTATCTGGCGGACCGGTACGGCATATCGAACGTCGCGGTCGTGGAACGGGGCTGGCTTGGTGGCGGCAACACCGGGCGCAACACGACGATCATTCGCTCGAACTATCTGTTTGACGAAAGCGCCAGGCTGTACGAACACGCCTTGAAGCTTTGGGAGGGCCTGTCGCAGGAGCTCAATTACAACGTCATGTATTCGCCGCGCGGCGTGCTGATGCTGGCGCACAACATCCACGACGTCCAGAGCTTCAAGCGGCATGTTCATGCCAACAGGCTGAACGGCATCGACAATGAATGGCTATCGCCGCAGGAGTGCAAGGAGTTCTGTCCGCCATTGAACGTCGGCGGCGCCATGCGCTATCCCATTCTCGGCGGCGCGTTGCAGCGGCGCGGCGGCACCGCGCGGCACGACGCCGTGGCATGGGGATATGCGCGAGCGGCGGATGCCCGAGGCGTCGATATCCTCGAGAATTGCGAAGTGACAGGGATCAGGCGCGGACCATCCGGCGCCGTCACGGGTGTCGACACGTCTCGCGGGTTCATTGCGGCGAAAAAGGTCGGGGTCGTTGCCGCCGGCAACACCAGTGTCGTGATGGACATGGCGGGCGTGAGATTGCCGCTGGAAAGCTTTCCCTTGCAGGCGCTGGTCTCCGAACCCGTCAAGCCGGCATTTCCGTGCGTGGTGATGTCCAACACCATCCATGCCTATATCTCCCAGTCGGACAAAGGCGAGATGGTCATCGGGGCGGGCACCGATGCCTACACGTCCTACACGCAGCGCGGCGCGCTGCACATCGCCAGTCATACGCTCGATGCGATCTGCGAGCTGGTGCCGATGTTCCGGCGGCTGCGGATGCTTCGTAATTGGGGTGGTGTCGTCGATGTCACGCCGGACCGGTCTCCGATCATTGCCAGGACGCCGATTGCCGGCCTCTATGTGAATTGCGGCTGGGGCACAGGTGGCTTCAAGGCCACGCCCGGATCGGGCGACGTCTTCGCCTGGACGATCGCCAAGGATGAGCCGCATCGGATCAACGCACCCTTCACCATCGAACGTTTCCGGGACGGCGTCCTGATCGACGAAGCCGCCGCCGCCGCCGTTGCCCACTGAACTCAGGACGTCGCGACCATGCTCTTGATTTGTTGCCCCTATTGCGGTCCCCGGCCCGAGCTCGAATTTTCCTATGGAGGCGAGGCACACATCGCCCGCCCGCTCGATCCCATGAGTCTCGATGACGAGGCGTGGACCGCCTATCTTTATCTGCGCAGCAACCCGAAGGGCATGCATGCCGAGCGCTGGCGGCATTTCCACGGTTGCGGCCGTTTCTTCAACGTGCGGCGCGATACGACCAGCGACATGATCGTGGCGACGTACCGGACCGGAGAGCCGCCACCCGTTGCCGCGACGACAGAGGCTGCGCGATGACCGCCTCGTACCGCCTCGCGCGCGGCGGGCGCATCGATCGCGGCCGGCCGGTTCGATTCACGTTCGACGGGAAAAGCTACGGCGGCTTCGCAGGAGATACGCTCGCCTCTGCGTTGATCGCCAATGGCGTGCATCTCGTCGGGCGCTCGTTTAAATACCATCGGCCACGCGGCATCATGACGGCGGGTTCGGACGAACCGAATGCGCTGGTTGGCGTCGGTGCCGTTGACTCGCGTTACACGCCCAACTTGCGGGCGACGCAGGTTGAGCTTCACGATGGGCTCGTCGCGGAAAGCCAGAACCGCTGGCCCTCGCTGTCGTTCGACATCGGCGCGGCCAACGAGTCCGTCGCGTCGTTTCTGCCGGCCGGCTTCTACTACAAGACGTTCATGTGGCCGGCGGCGGCATGGAGCAAGCTGTACGAGCCGCTGATCCGACGTGCCGCAGGACTCGGCCGCGCACCGGCCGAACCCGACGCCGATCGCTACACCCACGTGTATGCGCATTGCGACGTGCTTGTGGTCGGCGCGGGACCGGCAGGTCTCGCCGCCGCGCTTGCGGCGGCCCGCTCGGGCGTCAAGGTGATCGTCTGCGACGAGCAGGCCGAGATGGGCGGCTCGCTGTTGACCGAAACCACCGCAACCATCGATGGCAAGTCGGCCATCGACTGGGTTACCGCGGCGCTCGGTGAATTGGCCGCGAACCTCAATGTGACGCTGATGCCGCGCACGACCGCGTTTGGCTGGTATCCGCACAATTTCCTCGGGCTGTGCCAACGCGTGACGGATCATCTCGCGTCAGCCGATCCGAGATTGCCGCGTGAACGGCTCTGGCAGGTGCGGGCCAGGGAAGTAGTGCTGGCCACCGGTGCGATCGAACGGCCCATCGTGTTTCCGGATAACGATCGGCCCGGCGTGATGATGGCGGAAGCCGCCCGCACATATGCGAACCGCTATGGCGCGCGGCCAGGCGATAAGGCGGTCGTCTTCACCGCTTGCGACAGCGCCTATCGGGCCGCGCTCGATCTCAAGGCTGCGGGTGTCGCCATCGCCGCCATTGCTGATATGCGAGCCGCGCCCTCCGGTCCATGGATCGAACGCGTCCGCGCTGCCGGCATCGTGGTACGGCCTGCGACCTGCGTCACTGGCACACGCGGCCGGCTGGGCGTCGCGTCGGTGAATCTTGCCAGCGCTACCCCTGCTGGCGGCGGTGAGACCATCGCCTGCGATCTGGTCCTGATGTCCGGAGGCTTTACGCCGAGCGTTCACCTGTTCTCACAATCCCGCGGCAAGCTCGTCTACGACGACGCCCTGCAGGCCTACATTCCGGGCGCTTCGGTTGAGCGCGAACGATCTGTCGGCGGATGCCGCGGTGTCTACGATCTACAACAAGTTCTGAGCGACGGCTTTGCGGGCGGCGTGGAGGCGGCGACGGCAATTGGTGGCGGCGTCACGGTAACGCAGCGCTTCGCCGTCCAGGCGGACAGCGTTGGAAGCGATGGCTTCATCGGCGCTGCCCCGCATGGCCGCAATCCGCTGAAGACGCGTGCCTGGGTCGATTTCCAGAACGACGTCACCGCGAAGGACATCAGGCTTGCAACCCGTGAAGGCTTTCGCTCCATCGAGCACGTGAAGCGCTACACCACCACTGGAATGGCCACCGACCAGGGCAAGACATCGAACATGAATGCGCTCGGCGTCGTCTCCGACGCACTGAAGCTGCCGGTGACCCGGATCGGCCTCACCACATTCCGCCCGCCGTATACGCCAACGACGTTCGGTGTCTTCGCCGGGCAATCGCGAGGCGATCTGTTCGATCCCGTCCGCAAGACGTCGATCCACGACTGGGCCGCCGAGAACGGTGCGGTGTTCGAGGATGTCAGTCTCTGGAAGCGTGCGCACTACTTCCCCCGCGCGGGCGAAGACATGCACGCCGCGGTAAGGCGCGAATGCATGGCAACCCGCGGGTCCGTCGGCATTTTCGATGCCACCACGCTCGGCAAGATTGAAGTGGTGGGCAAGGATGCCGCCGAGTTCATGAATCGCATGTATACCAATGCATGGACCAAGCTCGAGCCCGGCAGGTTGCGTTACGGCGTGATGCTGCGCGAAGACGGCTTCGTCATGGATGACGGTGTCGTAGGCCGCATGGCGCCCGATCGATTCCACGTCACCACGACGACCGGCGGTGCCGCGCGCGTGCTCGCCATGATGGAGGATTACCTCCAGACCGAGTGGCCCGATCTCGACGTCTGGCTGACTTCGACCACGGAGCAATGGGCCGTCATTGCAGTTCAGGGGCCAAATTCGCGCAACGTCCTCGAGCCGCTGGTGCAGGACATCGACCTGTCGCGGGAAGCCATGCCGCATATGAGCGTGCGCGAGGGCCGGATTTGCGGCATCCCGACACGCCTGTTCCGCGTCTCTTTCACTGGCGAACTTGGCTTCGAGGTGAATGTCCCGGCGGGATACGGCCGCGCGGTGTGGGAAGCCATCATGGCTGAAGGTCAGGCCTTTGGCATCACGCCCTATGGCACCGAGACCATGCACGTGCTTCGCGCGGAGAAGGGCTACATCATCGTCGGTCAGGAAACCGACGGCACCGTGACACCTGACGATGCGGGGCTTGGCTGGGCGGTGGGCAAGGCAAAGAAGGATTTCGTCGGCAAACGTTCGCTGATCCGTCCGGCCATGATGCAAAGCGACCGCAAGCAACTGGTTGGCCTGCTTACCGTCGATCCGAAGACGACGCTGGAGGAGGGAGCGCAAATCGTCGCCGATCCCACAGAGCCTGTTCCGATGAGCATGATCGGTCATGTGACGTCGTCCTACTGGAGCGCCGCACTCGATCGCTCGATTGCCCTTGCGCTGGTTCGGAACGGACGTACTCGGATCGGTACGCGTCTGTCGGTGCCTATGCCGGCTGGCCCGGTGGCAGTCGACGTTGTCCAACCCGTGTTCTACGATCCCAAAGGGGAGCGTCTCAATGCTTGATCTCGCCTTTCGACGCCTGAATTCGCTGGGGGCAGTGAGCCACAGCGCCGTCAGCATCCCGTCGGCGACGCTCGCTGTGCTTCCCGATGCCGTGAAACTCTCTTTCCGTGGCCGACCGTCGTCTTTCCAGGTAGCCGGCAACGCCTTCGGGATTTCGCTGCCGCAAACGGCATGTCGGTTCGCCGTGAGGGGCAGTCGCGCCGTCTATTGGCTCGGCCCTGACGAGTGGCTGCTTCAGGCGACAGGCGAACAGCCGTCAGCGCTGTTCGCAAGCATGGAAACCGCGCTCGCGGGCCATTTCTGCTCGCTCGTTGATATCAGCCATCGGTCGGACGCTTTCGCGGTGTCGGGCCGTATGAGCGATTATGTCCTCAATCACGGTTGTCCGCTCGACCTGTCGCTTCGCGCCTTTCCGGTCGGCATGTGCACCCGCACGATTCTCGGCAAGGCGACAATCCTGCTGTCGCGGCCGGAAATCGACACCTTTCACATCGATGTCTGGCGTTCGTTCGCGCCATATGTCTGGCAATTACTGGATGAGGCGCGTAGTGAACTTTCTGATGGCCGCCGCCGGCACTGAGGAACAGCGCGATGATCGGCACGTTCGAGTTGTTCAAGGTTGGGATCGGTCCGTCATCCTCGCATACCGTTGGGCCGATGAAGGCCGCCGCGGCTTTCGCAGATGCTGTCGGCGCCTCCGGCCTCTTGCCGCGCGTCGCCCGTGTGCGCGTTGATCTATTGGGATCGCTGGCCTGGACCGGCAGGGGACATGGGACGGATAAAGCCGTGATCCTGGGCCTTGCAGGCGAACTGCCGGATACGATTGATCCGGACAAGGCCGATGCGGTCGCGGCCGCGGTGCGGAATGATCGCGTGCTGCGCCTAGCAAATCGCCATCCTGTCTCCTTCGATGCCGACACCGACATCGTATTCGATGGTCTGACCGCGCCGACGCATCATCCCAATACGCTGGTGTTGACGGTCTTCGATTCCGACAATGCCGCGATCCACAGCGAACGCTGGTGTTCCATCGGCGGCGGTTTTGTGGCGCCCGAGCGCGACCTCGGCCAGCCGCCCGTCGTAAGCGATGTTCCGGTTCCTTATCCATTCCGGTCCGGTCAGGACCTTCTGGTCATGGGGGCCGCGGCGCAGTTGTCGATCAGTGACATGGTCATGGCCAATGAGGTCAGCGGGCAGCCGCGAAAGGATGTCGAGCAACATCTCGATCGGATCATCATGGCGATGATGGGTTGCATCGAGCGGGGCATGATAGTGGAGGGCGAACTCCCGGGCGGCCTTCACGTGCGTCGCCGTGCGCCGGCGCTTTACCGGAAACTGACCGCCGCCTCCGGCTCCAACAACCGTACGCAACATGAGGTGATGGACTGGGTCAGTCTTTATGCCATCGCCGTCAATGAAGAGAACGCCGCCGGCGGCCGCGTCGTCACCGCGCCGACCAACGGCGCAGCCGGCATCGTTCCGGCGACACTGCGCTATTTCCGCGACCATTGCCGCGATTCCGATGCTGAAGGCATGCGACGATTCCTCCTTACGGCCTCGGCGATCGGGGCTCTGTTCAAGATGAACGCATCGATTTCAGGTGCGGAAGTCGGTTGTCAGGGCGAAGTCGGGGTCGCCTGTTCGATGGCCGCGGCCGGGTTGGCCGCCGTCCTCGGCGGCACCAACGCACAAGTCGAGAACGCAGCCGAAATCGGCATGGAACACCATCTCGGCATGACCTGCGATCCGATCGGCGGCCTCGTGCAGGTGCCCTGCATCGAGCGCAACGCGTTCGGCGCCATCAAGGCGATCAGCGCGGCATCCCTCGCCTTGCAGGGCGACGGCACCCACATCGTGTCGCTCGACAAGGTTATCGCTACCATGCGCGAGACCGGGCGCGACATGCAGTCGAAATATAAGGAGACCTCGCTTGGAGGTCTCGCCGTCAACCTCGCGGAATGCTGAAGGATCAAAATGACTCAACCGACTCTGGACCGGTTTTTTTCCACCGACATCACCGAGGTCGATCCGGCGGTCGCCGCCGCGATCACCAGCGAACTGACCCGTCAGCGCGACGAGATCGAACTGATCGCATCGGAGAACATCGTCTCGCATGCCGTGTTGCAGGCGCAGGGATCGGTTCTCACGAACAAGTATGCCGAAGGATATCCCGGACGACGCTATTATGGCGGGTGCCAGTTCGTTGATGTTGCCGAGGAGATTGCGATCGATCGCGCTAGAAAATTGTTCGGATGCGCCTTTGCGAACGTACAGCCCAATTCGGGCAGTCAGGCCAATCAGGGCGTGTTCATGGCGTTGATGAAGCCGGGAGACACCTTCATGGGTCTCGATCTCGCGGCGGGCGGACATCTGACGCACGGGGCCAAGCCCAACATGTCGGGCAAATGGTTCAATGTCGTGAGCTACGGCGTGCGTCCGGATGACCAGCGCATCGACATGGAGGCGGTCGAGCGCCTGGCGCGCGAGCACAAGCCGAAGGTCATCGTGGCCGGCGGCTCGGCCTATTCGCGCTTCTGGGATTTTGCCGAATTTCGTCGGGTCGCGGACGCGGTTGGCGCGTATCTTTTCGTCGACATGGCGCATTTCGCCGGGCTGGTCGCCGGTGGCGTGCATCCCTCGCCCTTTCCGCACGCGCACGTCGTGACGTCGACCACGCACAAGACACTGCGCGGGCCGCGGGGCGGCCTCATCCTGACCAACGATGAGGATCTCGCCAAGAAGATCAATTCCGCGATCTTTCCTGGTCTGCAGGGCGGCCCGCTGATGCACGTCATCGCGGCGAAAGCGGTCGCGTTCGGCGAAGCGCTGACGCCGGCCTTCCGGCAGTACGCACAGGATGTCGTCGACAATGCCAAGGTTTTGGCCGCAACGCTGACCGGCAAGGGCCATTTCATCGTGTCCGGCGGCACCGACAACCATCTGATGTTGGTGGACCTGCGAGGGAAGAATCTGAGCGGCAAGGTGGCAGAGGCCGCGCTCGGGCGTGCCCACATCACCTGCAACAAGAACGGCATTCCGTTCGATCCGGAAAAGCCGACGATCACGTCCGGCATCCGGCTCGGCAGCGCCGCGGTCACGTCGCGCGGATTCGGAAAGAAGGAATTCGAGGCGATAGGGCAACTTATCGCCGAGGTACTTGATGCGGTCTCCGCGTCCAATAGCGATGCCGCGCCTGTTGTCGAGGAGAAAGTCAGGGCCAAAGTTGCGGCATTGACGAGAGACTTTCCGATTTATCGCGGCATGTAGCGCTGGCGCAAACAGATCACGAGTGGAAGACGAGGTAGTGGCATGTCGAACAATCTAGCGCTTGGAAATTTCCGGCTGAGCTATGGCCCGGACGCAGGAGAAACCTCGTTCACGACGCGGCCAGAAATTGTCGGCGCGTTCGGTGTGGTCGCCTCGACGCATTGGCTCGGAACCGCTGCCGGCATGCGGATCCTCGAAAAGGGCGGCAATGCCTTCGACGCCGCGGTGGCCATTGGCTTCGCGTTGCAGGTAGTCGAGCCGCACCTCAACGGCTTTGGCGGCGAAGTGCCGGTCATATTCCACGACGCACGTTCCGGGCGGGCGCGCGTGCTGTGTGGGCAGGGCGTGGCTCCAGCCAACGCCTCCATCGATCGCTTCGCGGAGCTCGATCTCGATATCATCCCCGGCAGCGGTTTTCTTCCCGCATGCGTACCCGGCTCGTTCGGAGCGTGGATGACGCTGCTTCGCGACTACGGCACCATGAATCTGGAAGACGTGCTGGAAACCGCGATCTCCTACGCCCGCGACGGCTATGTGATGCTGCCGCGTATTGCTGCCGCGATCGAGATGGTCGCCCCTCTGTTCCGCGATGAGTGGCCGACGTCGGCCGAGATTTATTTGCGTAACGGTGTACCGGCGGCAGGGTCGTTGTTCACCAATCCCGATCTCGCCTCGACCTATGAGCGCGTCGTTCGCGCCGCGCAGGACACGCCCGGCAACCGCGAGCAGAAAATCGAGGGCGCCCGAAAGGCGTTCTATCAAGGGTTTGTGGCGGAAGCGATCGACAAATTTGTGCGCACGCCGGTGATGGATACATCCGGGCGGCGTCACGCGGGACTGCTGACGGGACAGGATCTGGCGACATGGCAGCCCACATATGAGGATCCGCTATCCCTGAGCTATGGTCCTTTCGAGGTGCTGAAGCCGGGGCCGTGGACGCAGGGACCGGTATTTCTCCAGCAACTCGCGCTTTTGAAAGGGTTTGATCTGTCCGAACTGGATCCCGTCGGTGGAGAATTCGTTCACCTCGTGACCGAATGTTCGAAACTCGCATTTGCGGACCGTGAAAAGTACTACGGCGATCCGAACCTTGTCGATGTTCCAATGGCCAGGTTACTGAGCAACGAATACTCCGATCAACGCCGCGCTCTGATCGGCGAGACCGCTTCCTCCGAGTTTCGGCCAGGCGTTATTTCCGGCTACGACCACGACGTTCCCTATGTGGTCGAACCAGCCGGCGAGCAAAAGGCTGCATTGGGTGCGGGCGAGCCTACCATGGGATCGCGCCGGCCGGCGTTGATGGGGGCGGGCGAGCCAACGATCGGCCCCCGCGGATCGGTGCGCGGCGACACCGTGCACCTGGATGTCATCGACCGGCATGGAAATATCGTGTCGGCCACGCCGAGCGGCGGCTGGCTGCAAAGCTCACCCGCCATTCCGGGATTGGGATTCGCGCTGGGCACTCGTGCGCAAATGTTCTGGCTAAAGGCGGGGCTGCCGTCTTCGCTCGCGCCTGGCAAACGGCCACGCACGACGCTGTCGGTGTCGCTCGTCTATCGGGACGGCAAGGCTTACGGAAGCTTCGGGACGCCCGGCGGCGATCAGCAGGATCAATGGAGTTCGGTATTTTTTCTACGCCATGCCCATCATCGCATGAATCTGCAAAGTTCGATCGACGCACCGATGTTTCACAACGACCATATGCCGAGCTCGTTCTTTCCCCGTCATGCAAAGCCGGGATCGCTGACGCTGGAATCCCGTTTCACCGATGCCGTTCAAAAGGACCTGATTCGCCGCGGGCACCAGGTCGAAATTGTCGATGCATGGTCTCTCGGAAGAATTTCAGCCGTCTCGAAGGACGGTCGCATCCTCAGAGCCGCGGCGAACCCGCGTTACATGCAAGGATACGCTTTTGGCCGTTAACCCTTGGTCGGTCGGATGCGGGGCGTCAGAAAGCGCCTGTCGGATCGGCAATCATTGGGCGCCGGGTTAGGGGCGCTGAACGTAAGTCGTAACCAGAGGTCTCGATCGTGCATAAAGATGCAGTTAAGACAATCGTTGTGACGGCGTTTCTACTCCTCGCCGTTTTGGTGTCCGCGGCCCGCGCCGAATACCCGGATCATGGGATTAAGATATTCGTTGCGTGGCCGCCGGGCGGCTCGACGGATATCGTTGCCCGCTTCGTTGCCGAGCAGCTTTCGACAGCTCTCAAACAACCGGTCGTCGTCGAAAATCGGCCAGGCGCGAACGGAAATATCGGAGCCGAGATGTTCGCGAGATTACCCGCGGATGGGTACTCTTTAATGATCGCGACCGCAGAGACCCACGCGATCAATCCCCATGTCTATACGAAGTTGGGGTATGACGTGACGCGCGATTTCGAACCGATTGCGCTGCTTGCACAGGTAGACTTCGTGCTGATCGCGAGAACTGGCCTGGCAGCGAACAACGTCCAGGAATTTATACACCTTGCCAAAGCTTCTCCCGGAGGAATTAAAGTCGGAAGCTATGGACTTGGCAGTACCTCGCATCTTGCGTTGGCGGCATTGGAAGAAAAAACGGGAGCATCGTTCCTCCATATTCCCTATCGAGGGCTCACGCCTGCAGTCAACGCCATCATGACGGGCGAGATCGACGCGGCTTTCGTGAGCCCGAACAGCGTCCTGGGTATCGAGAAGAGCGGACAGGCGAAGATTCTCGGAGCAGCGTCTCTGCAGCGCCCGGCGGTTGCGCCCAATGTGCCCACGTTCGCGGAACAGGGAATTGCGGATTTCGTCAACGGCAATTGGTACGGAATCGTCGCGCCTCATGGGCTTCCGACGGAGATCAAGGAAAGACTGGAGAACGAAATGCGAAATATCGCAGGCTCGGAGCTTTTTGCTCAGCGCTTGGGCCCAGCTGCAATTGAGGTTCGATATCTCGACGCCGCTCAATTTTCGGAATTTTTGCGTTCGGAGAATGAGCGCTGGGGCAAGATAGTCGAAGCGCGGAAGATAAAGGTGGAGCAGTAAACGTGGGCGAACAGACGATTTCACCGGAGGATTGCGTGGGCATGGATCAAATCCGTGCCGAAGTGAACAAGATTGATCGCGAGATTATCGGCCTCCTCGGCAAACGACTCAATTACGTGCGTTCGGCGGTAGCGTTCAAACCAGATGAGGACAGCATAAGAAGCCCGGACCACTGGGATTCGTTTTTTGCCGCTCGCAAAAGGTGGGCGGCAGAGGAGGGCTATGATCCTGCGGTGATCGAAGCCGTGTATCGCACCCTGTACGATTTCACCATCGAAATACAGCTCTCACTGCACGCCCAGAAACAGTCTGTGCCTCGCGCATAACGTCGTGCAGACGCTGTTGCTCACCAATTTGACTTGACCGGTAAGCGATCTCAAAAAGCGACTTAACATTTTGGATGACGATGTGAGGCGATCTTGACCACCATCACGCGCGGCGACCCACCTGGTTTTACCAACGTGCGTAAGACCATCTATCATCACTTCATTCGCGTCGATCAGCCCCAGTCCCTGATCTTTTTGTCAGGGCAACTTTCGAGGGATGAGAACGG
>Ga0210410_10004807_pt1 | contig 11825 bp, 13 predicted proteins | sample IncBWC4MmetaG_FD_161058 | JGI IMG/M metagenome (GOLD analysis project Ga0210410, IMG submission 161058) | Forest soil microbial communities from Barre Woods Harvard Forest LTER site, Petersham, Massachusetts, United States - Inc-BW-C-4-M | ecosystem: Environmental > Terrestrial > Soil >... | reverse complement strand
ATTTCCAGTTTCGAAAGACGAAACTCTTTCTTTTAACCGAGGAGGTCCCCGGCCAGGCGAAAAACACCGGCGACCAAACTTCTCAGGCCACGGGCAAGGGAGGAAAACTGTCGGGCACTGCGCCTTCCAGTAAAACGACCACGGTCCAGGACGCTTCGATCCGCTTCGAAAGACAGTACCGGCTTTTCGGCGCGGTGACCAAGCTCGATCAGCGCGAGCGGATGGGGAATTATTTCGATTTCTTCTGGAAGGCGCGCCGTCCAGCTGATCTAACCGTACGACTGGAGTACAAGCAGGAGAAACTGCATGCCCATGTTCAGGCCCAGGAAATTTCGTATTCGAACGCGCGCGGGAGCCATAAAACGGCGTTCAAAGTGGTTGGGGACGATTACTTCGACGACGGGCGAGTAACGGCATGGCGTTGTTTGCTGATTGAAAACGGCACGATCGTGGCGGAAACGCACTCCTATATGTGGGAGTAGGTGATGCAGGGCGTTCCCGTCGTGAGGCGTTGGCAATTTGACAGCGTCGCTCTCGATCTTGTATTCTTAGTTACTCAGTTGTGCAGTCATCGATTCTAGTGGGCGTGAACGGCCCCGCCGTTTGGGTACGAGTGGAAGGCAAGGGTAACTTCCTGAATAGCGGGAGCCTGAAAGAATTCGCGCAAGAAATGGTCAACCGCGGCTATCGCGAGTTTGTTTTTGACCTGGAACATTGCGCGATGATGGATTCTACCTTCATGGGAACCATGGCGGCGGTGGCCCTACGATTGAAGGAACTCGGACAGGGCCATCTCCACGTTATTCATTGTGGCGATCGCAGTCTCCAGCTTCTTTCCGGACTTGGGCTCGACCAAATTTTCGAAATCCGTTCGAATGGCGCGGCCGCTCCGGAATGCCGAAAGATGAAGGAGAACGCGCGCGACGGCGCCGAAACTGAAAAGAAGGAGAGGGCTGAAACAATGCTGGAAGCGCATGAGGCCCTGTGCGAGGTGGCGCCAGAAAATCTTTCTCGGTTTAAAGACGTTCTCGATTATTTAAAACAGGACCTCCATCAAACGACCGCGGGGGAGTAAACTGGCCACTATCTCATGCGGCCATCCATTCTCTTCTGGCTGCTGATCGCGTGTCTGGTCGCGTGGATTTATACGCTGGTGCGTCTGCGCCGGAGCATTCGCCGGTTGGAACGTTCGCAGGAAGAAATTCAAGTCGAGGAGACATTGGTTTTCGATTTCCTGCACGGACTCGGCGAGGCTTTCAGTGAAACAATCAGGCCGGCAGATCTGCATCGATTGATTGTCGAAGGAGCAACCCGCGTCCTCGACGCACAAGGTGGCGCGCTTTATCTGACTGATCGAACCGGGACAAAGCTTGTGCCTACCTTCGTTTCCAAAGGTTGTCCGCCGCTGGTGGACGTTCCGCCACATATTTTGCAGCAAGCTGCAGCCACGCCGGTAGCGTTGGAAACCTTTCTTCGGATCCACAATATCGGAGTCGGTGAGGGAGTGCTTGGGCGCGCGTGGCAGACGGCCACGCCGCTTTGCTTGAATGAATTTTCCGAGGCGCCGGAGCTCGCGAAACTGCGGGACAGTTCGCTGGGCGCGACTTCTGTGCTGGTGGCGCCGCTTCTCTACGCGAAACAGAACATGGGCCTGCTTGCGCTCGCGAACAGCCACATGGGCTCGCCATTCTCGCAAAACGATTTTGTCGTTTTCAAATCGATCACCGAGCAATCGGCCTTCGCGCTCTACAACGCCATCATTTATTCCGAGGCGAACGAAAAGAAACGGCTCGACCACGATCTGGAGATCGCGCGTGACATTCAGCGGATTCTTCTTCCGGCCGAAGCGCCGAAGGTGAACGGATTTGAGATCAGCGGCATGAACATCCCGGCGCGCCAGGTCAGTGGCGATTATTTTGATTATATCAAAGTCGATGACGAACGACTCGGCGTTGCCATCGCGGATGTTTCCGGCAAAGGCGTTCCGGCGTCGCTGATCATGGCAATTTGTCGCAGCGTCCTGCGCAGTCAGGCGGTAGGAAATCCATCGCCGGCAGATGTTCTCCAAAAAGTGAATCGACAACTTTATCCCGACATCAAGGAGGACATGTTCATCAGCATGGCCTACCTGGTTCTCGATCTGGTCCGCGGCAGCGTTACCCTCGCTCGCGCCGGACATGACGCACCGTTTCTCTACCAACAGAAATCGCAGACCGTTGCACCCTTGAAGACGCCGGGCATGGTGGTTGGCATTGACAGCGGAGACGTGTTCGACAGGTTGACAACGGACGTCGCGGTGCCGCTCGAGAGCAATGATTGCATCCTTCTTTATACGGATGGAATCACCGAGGCCCTCGATAATGAAGGGAATGAATTTGGACTGGAACGAACGATTGCTTCGGTTCAATCCAGCGCAAAAGAGGGAGCGCAGGCGATGGTTACACGGTTGATCGACGATTTGCGAAACTTCGTCGGTTCGACCCCGCAAAACGACGACATCACTATGATTGCGATCCGAAAAACATGAAAAAAATTCCGGTGACTGAATCCCACGAGCCGAGGAAGCGGCCCGACGCGGAACAAACTGACGGGGACGATCCGGTCGCCGGTTTGCAAGCGGATCTGGACCGGTTTCGCGATCTGGCGATGCGCAGTCAGGCCGACTTTGAAAATTACAAGAAACGGTGCGCTCGGGAAAAGGAAGCGGCGGTAAAATACGCCAACAGCAGCCTCCTAGAAAAACTCGTTTCGATTGTTGATCACTTCGAGCTTGGTTTGGAAGCGGCGCGCGGTGAGGGGAGCGAAAAGTCGCCGATTTATTCCGGAATGACCCTCGTGCTCAAGCAGCTCCAGGATTTTCTGGCTGAAAACGGATTGCAGCCGATCGAAGCCGTTGGCCAGAAATTCGATCCGAATCTGCACGAAGCGATCGCGCACGAGCCGAGCAACGAAGTCCCCGACGGACTTGTGATTCGCCAAACCCGCCGTGGCTATCGTCTCAAAGACCGCTTGCTGCGCCCCTCGGCGGTCGTCGTGTCGAGTGGGCCGGCAAAATAACTGCTCTAGTTGTCATTCCGAACGGAGTCGAGGAATCTGTTCACTGTTTAATTTTAATTCTTTCTAATTCTTAATGGCGACAACAGAAAAACGAGATTACTACGAAGTTCTCGGAATTAGCCGTAGTACGTCCGAAGAGGAGATTAAACGCGCTTATCGCAAGCTGGCGGTTAAGTTTCATCCGGACAAAAATCCTGACGACCCGCACGCGGAGGAAAAATTCAAGGAGCTGGGTGAGGCCTACGACGTCCTGATCGATCCGGACAAGCGCGCCGCTTACGATCGTTTCGGTCACGCCGCGTTTGAACAGGGTGGGAGTTTCCGCGGCGGGTTTCACGACCCGTTTGATATTTTCCGTGAAGTTTTCAGCGGCGGAGGAGGAATTGGTGGAGGTATTTTCGAAACATTCTTCGGCGGCGTCGCCGGTCGTGCAGAAGATCGACAACGTGGCGCGGATTTGCGTTACGACATGCAAATCACGCTGGAAGAAGCGGCCTTCGGCGCAGAAAAAGAAATCGAAGTTCGAAAACTCGATGGCTGCGACAAGTGCGGCGGAAGTGGAGCCGAGCCCGGGTCGCGCAGCATCAATTGTCCTGTTTGTGGCGGTCGAGGTCAGGTCATCAGCTCCCGCGGATTTTTCCAGGTCTCGCAGACCTGTCCGCGTTGCCGCGGCGTTGGTCAGATTGTCGAAAAACCATGTCGCGAATGTGGTGGCGAAGGCCGCATCGAAAAAGCGAGCCGAATAAAGTTGAAGATTCCCGCCGGGATTGCCGATGGGTCGCGGCTTCGCTCATCGCGCAACGGCGAAGCTGGCATTCGCGGCGGGCCGCAGGGCGATCTTTACGTCGTCGTCCACATTCAAGAGCACAAGATTTTCCAACGCGACGAAGACAATCTCTACTGCGAGGTCCCAATTCCATTTTCACTGGCTACACTCGGCGGCGAAGTCCCAGTGCCGACGTTGGAAGGAAAAGCCAATCTGAAAATTCCAGCCGGCACGCAGAGCGCGCAGATGTTTAAGCTCCGCGGCAAAGGCGTAGTTCATGTGAACGGGCGCGAGCGCGGCGATCTTCTTGTCCGAGTCATGGTGGAAGTCCCGACGCGACTCAACGCCGAGCAGCGCGCGAAGCTGCAGGAGTTTGCCGATTTGTGTGGGGAAGAAAACACGCCGCTCCGTAAAAGCTTTTTCGAACGGGCGAAGGATTTTTTTCACTGACGTCTCGACCGGATTCGCGCCGGCCCGACGTCTTGCTTTTGCTTTGCCATGCGCTAAAACGGCGCGATGGCCGACCAAGTTGTATCGCCGCAATCGGCAGTTCCTCCAGCGGCGCCTCGTACTGCCCTGCTTGCCATTGTCAGTCTGGTTTTGGCGATTCTTTCGTTTGCCTGTATCCCGATTTTCCCCGTGATTCCAGCGATTGTTTGTGGCCATGTCGCATGGTCGAAGATTAGCAAATCGGGCGGCGCGCTTTGCGGAAAAGAAATTGCGATCGCTGGGCTCATTGTCGGTTATCTCGCGATTCCATGGGCGGTACTACAGGTTTGGTTTCTAGTCGGGATGATTCAGGGAGAGCGCGGGCGTCTGCACGATCTCGCAGTCGAACGCCAGCAGATTGCCTCTGAGGACGGCAAATTGGAGGTCACGACTTCGGGGTTTTGGGTGAAAACGTTGGAACTCAACAAAGAGGCGAGGTTGCAAGTCGCGAACAAAAGCAAGGACATGTATCTGATGGTATTCACCGACGCAAAGTCTGCGGTCGAAGGAATGACTCTGGAACAACGGCATCAAACCGCGCGGGACCGGAAGTTACAGAGCATGCAGAACGCATCATCCACGCAAACGGTCCCGCTTACCATTGATGGACACGCCGCCTTGCAGGACGAAGTCAGCGGTACGCAGCAGAGAACCAATCTGGTTTTTCTTCATACCACCGTGGACGATGGCGATTATTTTCAACAAATCGTTGCTTGGACGACAAAGTCCCGTTGGCCGAAGCAAAACCAGGAATTGCGCGACATTACCAACAGTTTTCACGGCGAGAAATAAAGGCGTCCGATCGACACTTCAGGGTCGAAGATCGTTGTTTGCCAACTTGTGGAGTGCGGCGCTCGCGCCTAAGGACCTGGCCGACGCTCTTGGCACCGACACGCCCAAAGTCGAATAGCGACAGGAGTGTTTGATGTTTGCGGCTCGATGTTTGATGTAATCAGACATCGACATGTATCGTTTCTATATCGCGCCCGAGAATTGGAATCCAGGCGCTTTGAGTTTGGGCGGAGCGGAAGCGCATCATGCCCGCGATGTTTTACGGCTGAAGCGCGGAGATCGCGCAGTTCTCTTCAACGGACAGGGACGCGAGATCACCGCCGAGATTGTCGATCTTTCCGGCGACGAAATTCGTCTTCGCCGGTTACAGGAAACTGAAACGCCACCATTGCATTGCCGGATCACGCTCGGACAAGCGATTCCAAAAGGGAAAAATATGGATTTGATCGTGCAGAAGGCGGTCGAAATCGGGGCGGCTGAAATTGCGCCGCTCATTTCCGAGCGCACAATTGTCGATCTTGGTCCGAAAGAAGCGGAACATAAAAGGACGAAATGGGAGCAGACCGCAATCGAAGCGGCCAAGCAATGTGGACAAAACTGGCTGCCGCAAGTGCACGCGCCGCGAAAGTTGAAGGATTTCTTTTCTTCTGTGGAGGCAGGCGTCTCGCCTGCATCGCGTTCAGAATCGCAGCTGGGACGGCTGCCACCACAGTTAGACCTTCGTTTAATCGGCTCGCTCCAACCAGACGCCATTCATTTGAAGAAGATCCTCGCTGATTATTCCGAGCAGCATCGACATCGCCCGAGAAATGTTTTGATGCTGGTTGGCCCGGAAGGCGATTTCACTCCGGCAGAATTAGCCCTGGCCAAAACCAACGGCTGTCTGCCGATTACGCTCGGACCGATTATTCTTCGTGTTGAAACAGCCGCGATCTATTGTCTGAGCGTGTTATCGTACGAGCTGATGTGATTTAATAGATGTAAGGCTGAGACAGTTCGAACGCGTTTTGAATTAACTCGAGCCGCGGATTCTGTTCATTCGGTAATAAGACTTCTACAACGTCGAAGCGAAAAACGATGTCCGGATTGTCGAGTAAGCGCAGCCAGGCCAGACCGCCCTTCGAGACGCGTAATTGCTTTTGTCGATCCACCGCTTCAACAGGGCGGCCAAAATCTTCGCCCCCACGCGTTTTCACTTCGACAAAAACAAGTGTGTCACCATCGCGGCAGACGACGTCGATCTCGCCGCCGGTCCGATCGCGAAAATTCCGATAAAGAATTTTGTAGCCGTGATTTCGCAAAAACTGACAAGCCAATTTCTCGCCGCGTACGCCGCGTCGGAGATGTTCAGGCGATTCCTTCGAGCGCAAGAAGCGGTTGCGCCACCGGCTCGAAAGAGCGGCGATGGATCGGACAGGGTCCAAATTCATGAAGTCTGGTGAGGTGTTGCTCTGTGCCGTAACCCTTGTGCTGGTCGAAGCAATATTCCGGAAATTGAGCGCAGAAGTCACGCATCATCCGGTCGCGCGTGACCTTGGCGATCACGCTGGCAGCGGCAATGCTTAAACTGTAGCAATCGCCGTCTATAATCGCCGTCTGCGGAAATGGGAATGGAAAAACGGGGAGACCGTCGATCAGGACGTGGTCTGGCGGCATCCCAAATGTCGCGAGAGCAATGCGCATCGCCTCATGCGTTGCCCGCAAAATATTGATCCGGTCGATTTCGATGTGATCAACGATCCCGACTCCCCACGTGATCTCCAAATTGGAAACGAGCTCGTCGTAGATTTTTTCGCGCAACTCAGGAGCTAGCTGCTTCGAATCATTGAGTTTTCGGTGGCGAAATTTTTCCGGCAAGACCACCGCTGCGGCTACCACCGGCCCGGCCAACGCGCCCCGGCCTGCTTCATCAATACCGGCAATTCGAAAGACACCGGTAGCGCGCAGTTTCTTTTCGTAGCGAAATCCGCAGCGCCGATAGGCCATTCGGCCGAAAATACTGAAAAGCTGAAATGCCGAAAGCTGAAATTATTGCAGCGTCTCAGTTTTTCAGAGTTTCAGCGTTTCGTTCGCGAGGCTACTCGCGAACAGTGGTCGCTTCTTTGCCTTTGCGCCCACGAAGATAATTTAATTTCGCGCGGCGAGCTTTACCTTCGGTCTCGACTTCGATTTTTGCGATGCGCGGCGAATTGAGCGGGAAAACGCGTTCGACCCCTTCGCCATAGGAAATGCGCCGCACGGTAAACGTTTCGTTTAAACCGCGGCCTTTGCGCCCGATCACAATACCGCCAAAAATCTGAATCCGCTCCTTATCTCCCTCAACTACGCGGGTGTGCACGCGAACGCTGTCGCCAACCTTGAAACTGTTGGCATCGCCCTTCTGCTGTTCTTTTTCAATGAGATCGATCATGCGGTTCATAACGTGAGCTCTGGGAGGGGGAAGGGCTGAGACTTTGCAACAGGTCCAGCGGAATTGCAAACGCAGTTCCTATTCAGCGACTTAACGATTTAGAGATTTAGCGATTAAGCAGCGAAATCGTTGAATCACTGAATCGCTAAATCATTAAATTGGGTTATTTTGGGCGTTCATCGCGCCCGTAGCTCAACTGGATAGAGCGTTAGCCTCCGGAGCTAAAGGTTGTGGGTTCGACCCCCGCCGGGCGCAGGTCCGAGCCGGACTGGCTGTACCTTCGCGGAATAATTGAGTCATTTCGTGAAAAGGTCGAAAGAGCCTGATTTACCCTGAATTAGCCTGATTTGGTGCGATTTACGACGACTGCGATCCCGGCCCTGTTCACGGAATATTTGAGTACTTTTTCAGTGTTTGAGCTTTTTCCGTCTCCAAACGGCTTCACACCCTCCGAGCCGCTTTTACGAGGGAAAGTGGCCGGTTTTCGACATCCTTCGGCTAAAACGACTCAAATATTTAGCGAACGAGAGGGGGGTGAGGTGCGCGTCGAGTTGCCCTGTGAAAGGGATTGTGGCAACAGGCGGTTGGAAGCGCTACACCCGAGCGCCAATCTTTTGGCGCTTTCTCTTAAGTTTCGTTACTGGGTGAACGGTTCATGTATAGACAACCGATTAAAACCACGCCGTACAAGATTCTGAGAATTGCCTTATGTGCGGTACGATTTGCGCAAGCGGTTGTAATCGCTAACTGATCCTGTTAGACCCCAATCCCGATGAGTGAGGCAGATACCCGCAAGCTAACTGACCTTCTGCAGTGTGCGTTACAACTTATGGGCAGGATTGCGATTCCACCGGAAACCGTCCGATCCGTCGTCGCAAAGACGAAGAAACATGTTGCGGCGTACAACCTTTGCGACGGTACGCGAACGCTGAGCGAGGTAGCCCGCCGCGCTGGCTTGGATCAGGGGAATTTCAGTAAAGCGGCAGCCCGTTGGGTTGAAAGCGGGGTCATCTTTTGGATGGGCGAGGGCCGGGAAAAGCGTCTCCTCCACGTTTATCCGATATCGGCTGCAAAGCGCAAAAAGTAGACGGATTCGTATACGCATGGACTGGGGAGGTCAGGATCGCCGCGTCGTTTTCATCCTTGGTGCGGGTGCAACTCGGGGCGCTTTGCCGCACGTCGTCATTAATCGAAAGCGAGTCAAGCCACCTCTGAACAGCGACTTTTTCAAAATTGTCGAAACATATATCAGAGCCCGCGGTCAGACGGGCGGGCTGGCGAAGCGATATTCACGTCTTCGAAATGTTTTTAGAAACGAATTTCCAACCCGCGGCCGTTGGCCAATCGGAATGGAAGAAGCTTTTAGCCTGCTCTACGTATCGAAAGATTTCCCCGAAATTTATGGCACGCGTCGGGGCCGCCGTCGTCATGCTGGAAGTCGCGTGGAGATCGAAGACTTTTTTAGGCTGACATTTGCACTGCTAACCGCAATCGATCGCGCAGGTCCCGGAACTTTGTATGACGACTTGGTGAATCATCTTGGACCCAAGGATTCACTCGTAACACTGAACTACGATACCTTACTTGATTCCGCGCTTGTGCGAGCTGGATGGGATCCAACTGTGGGTTATGGAATCGTCGGCGGCGGTCGCAAAGTGAAATTGCGATGGAAGGCTCCCAAAAAGGCGGCGCGATTCGCAGATGTAAGGCTCCTAAAACTGCATGGCTCTTTGAACTGGTTCGTTCGGGGCTCATTTGACGATCTTTCCGTCGTTTTTCGAAAAAAGCCGTCCCAGATTTTCGTGACTCAGCAGCACAGAAATAATGAACGTAGTGGCTTTGTCCGCCAAATCGTGCCCCCAATCTACGGCAAGTTTTTTGGCCACAACCACTGGCAGGTTCTCTGGGATAGGGCGCATCAATCGATACTTGGGGCAGAGATTATCGTTGTGATTGGATGTTCTCTCGTGGACACAGATTTTCACTTGCAGGGCATGATTGGTCACGCCGTCGCTGCAAGGAAGAAGGCTGGGCAGCGTTTCCGCGCGGTTGCTCTCGTTAACGGCACGAAGACGCGCCGGAAATGGTTGAGATTGCTAAAAGGCAGCTTTTCTGCGAAGTCAGAATATCCAACTTTTGCCGCATTTGCGCGAAAGCACCTTACAAAGTCAAATGGCTGATTCCGAAATTGTCGTAGCACTCGGCAGGATATCGAAGATCCTGGCTGGGCTGCTGTTGAAAGACATCGAAGACGGCGAACAAACCAAAAAGATCAAACGGCTGAAGAGCTGTGGATTCTCGAACACGGAAATCGCCGAGATGCTTAACACAACCGTGAACACCATCAACGGGGGAGTTCACGGTCTGAAGAGAAAGAAAGGCGGCAAGAACAAGCGGCGCCGCTAAGGTCATTCAGCATCGAACATTGGTGAGCTCTTTACACCAATGAATAACCGCGTTTGCCATTCGTAGCGCTGTAGGCCTCCTCTTCTAACGCCAACGATCACAGCAAATTTAACCGGGTCCCTCTACCAAATCGACAAGTTCCTATAGCATATCGCGCCGACCGGTAACGACGACACGGTTTTATTCTTAAACACAACCAACCACTCCGTACAAGCGCCATATCCGCGTTGCGGCTGCTGCGCTATGTAATCAATCCGACGGCGTTGCGCGCTTCACGACTCTTTTGGCAACCTCGGCAAACACCGCATGCGAGATTCGCAACGTGGCACGAATGACACCAAGCGAGCAGCGAAAAAGGTATGCCAGAGCTTACAATTAAATCTTCGGTTCGCATCGCAGCCGCCGGCGCGCGTACCCGCATTCCGCCTTCTTGTTGCGATAATAGGGCATCGATCGTCTCTATAAACGCCGGTGTTCCGTCATTGTGAAGATTGTCGGACTCAACAGTGCCGACCACCAATTCGGAGCAATTTGCTTGGATTGCGGACATCGCCGCTAAGGTGATCAACATCTGATTGCGGAATGGCCACCATTCTGGCGTCGGAGCAATCGGCAACTGTTGGTTCTTAGCAAGCGCTCCTGTTCCGAGCCTTCGAAGGTCTGTGCGCACAATTTTATGTGGAATGTTGAGGTATTCGGCGATCACCGCCGCCGCACGGATCTCCGCTTCGGCAGGCGCCTGTCCGTAGTCAACGGTCACCGCGAGGGATGGACGTTTCCAATACGCCACCGCAGCTGAATCCAATCCTCCGGATAACAAAATCGCGGATTTCAATTACGCCCAGACCGCAGAATAGATCGCCGACGCGAAGTCGTCGATCACGGTGCAGCCGGACCCGGAAAACATCGTCAATTGCATCGGATCAATAGTCGCGACAAACGCAATAACCGGAATTTCTAGGGCGCGGGCAAACCCAACTTCGAATAACGTACCCGGATCATAACCGTTTAAAATTGCGAGGACGCTCTTGCAGGCACGCAATCCATCGAGATCCGCTCTGGCGACAACTTCAGCCGAGCCGAAACCGACATCATGGTATGGCGAGAAGACAGATGCACCCAGCTCTGTTAGGTGACGCCGCGCCTCCTCCACAAGCCATAGTTGTTCTGGCGTAAAAAATGGACCTGCTAAATATATTCGCCGCTTGTGGTTGGTTAAGACCGGCCCGAGGTGAAACTGCTCAGGCAGCGCGGTCGGTATGGGAACAATTCCGAAGCGACAATAGTAAGCTGTCGCAAGCGATGCTTGATGTGCCGCCTTTTCAGGGGCCTCACGCCGAACAGCCCAAGCATAAGCAAAGGTTGCTGAAAATATATCCCCCGAACCAATTAAGAATGTTCGGGCGGTCCGATATGCTGGTACGCGATGCACCGAGTCTCCGGTAAACACGAGCGCGCCAGCGGGCCCGCTTTTCACGACCACAACCTCTGCATTCTGAGCTAGTTTATTGCCAGCGGCTTCCAGGTCGGCTTCGGACGCAAGTCGCCGCGTTTCAGATGCGTTGGCAACAATCGCGAGATGCTCCGCCTTCGAGCCGTTTGTTTCAAACGGCGCTGGGTCTTCGGGGGACTGAGGATCAAAAACGACGCGATCCCCAGTAATAATGGGATTGCCTTCTATCATCCCAAAAGCAAGGACGGCCTCGCCCTCTACGCGGAGAGGTTCAAGATCGTATAGTTCGCCGTTTGTTGCCGACCATAGTGCGCGCGAAAGGGAATGTTGATAACGAAACTCAACGGTGCCTGGCGAAGGTACCGCGTCTACCGAGAACCCTAACGCGCTGCCAATTCCGTCCAAGTACGCTCGCTGCATGTCGGTAGCATATGTATGCAGCGTTATGTGCG
>Ga0210410_10004804_pt1 | contig 11827 bp, 10 predicted proteins | sample IncBWC4MmetaG_FD_161058 | JGI IMG/M metagenome (GOLD analysis project Ga0210410, IMG submission 161058) | Forest soil microbial communities from Barre Woods Harvard Forest LTER site, Petersham, Massachusetts, United States - Inc-BW-C-4-M | ecosystem: Environmental > Terrestrial > Soil >... | reverse complement strand
AATGAAATCGCCGAGTGCATCAACGTTCTCGGGGGCGGCGGCCCAGCCGATCTCGTCGCATTGAGCCTCGAACTATCCGCCTGGATGTTTTTTCTTGGCGACCGCACAAAGTCCCTCGACGACGGCCGTCTTCTCGCGGAAACCATGATCTCCACGGGCCAGGCCAAGGGAAAATTCAAGCAAGCGATAAGCCTTCAAGGGGGCAACGAACGGATTGTCGACGACCCGCAACTTCTTCCCCAAGCGCGGTCCCACGTCCATGTCCCCAGCCCTTCGGCGGGCTTTATCACCGCAACAAATTGCGAGCAACTTGGCACTGCTCTCGCTACGCTCGGTGGCGGCCGCGAAAAAAAGGAAGACAGCATCGATCACGCCGTCGGGTTAGAATTTCACAAACGCATCGGCGACCGCATAGAAGAAGGCGAGCCCCTCGCCACAATTCATTACAATAGCGGCCGAAAGTTGGCCGAGGCGCAGAGTCTCATCGCTGCCAGCTACGAAATCGGCGAAGGCCCGCCGGGCGAAAGCCTTCCGCTCATTCGGCGCATTATCGGGGCTTAGCGTTGGCGGCAGTGATTTCGTTCGAACGCGTTCGGTATAAATGTATACGGCGGAAAGCAGAAGGAGGTCCACGCATGGGACGTTTCACCGGGGTGCTCGGCCTGCTCACGATGCTCAGCCTTGCGTATCTCTTTTCGACCGATCGCAAGGCCATCAAGCTCAAAACCGTGCTCTGGGGTCTTGGATTGCAACTCTCCTTCGCCGTGTTTGTACTGCGTTTCCCCTTTGGCCGTTACCTTTTTGAAAAGGCGGGCTATTACGTTAATCTGCTCCTCAGCTACGCCTTTTACGGCTCGCAATTTGTCTTTGGCGAGCTCGGCCTGCCCGCCGCTCCCACTCCCGGATTCGCCGCTTCCCCGGAACATTTTCTTTTTGCCTTTCAGGTGCTGCCCACAATTATTTTCATCGCCGCTTTTTTTGCGCTTCTGTATCACCTTGGCGTCATGCAGCTCGTCATCCGCATCGCCGCCTGGCTCATGACCCGCGTCATGGGCGCCAGCGGCGCGGAATCGCTCAACGTCGCCGCCAGCATCTTCATGGGCCAAACCGAAGCCCCCCTTACCATCCGTCCCTTTTTAAACAAGCTCACAAAATCCGAACTTATGGTAGTGATGACCAGCGGCATGGCCCACGTTTCCGGCGGCATCATGGCCGCCTACATCGCCTTCGGCATAAGAGCCGAGCATCTCCTCACCGCCGTGATCATGACTGCCCCAGGCACGCTGCTCATGGCCAAAATGCTTGTGCCGGAAACGGAACAACCTCTCACCGCAGGACGCGTGGAAATGCCCGAAATGGAAAAAGAAACCAATTTTCTTGGTGCCATCTCGCGCGGCACGGTCGATGGCCTCCATCTCGCCTTGAATGTCGCCGCCATGCTCATCTCCTTCATCGCGCTGCTCTATCTCGTCAACGGCGTCATGGGTGGAATTCACAACTGGCTCGGTGGGCATCCCCATTTGCACATGACCTGGTTTCCCTCGAGCCTCTCGCAGATTTTTGGCTGGCTCTTCGCGCCCGTAGCGTGGCTCATCGGTATTCCTTGGGGGGATTGCTTGGAGATGGGCAATCTCCTCGGCACGCGCATGGTCATCAACGAGGTTGTCGCGTTCCAACACCTCGGCGAAATAAAAGACAGACTCGACCCCCGCACCTTCACCATCGCCACATTTGCTCTTTGCGGCTTTGCAAATTTCAGTTCCATCGGCATTCAAATTGGCGGCATCGGCGCACTGGCGCCAGAACAACGCGGCCAACTGGCCAAATTCGGCATCCGCGCCATGCTAGCTGGCACGATGGCCAACCTAATGTCTGCCTCCATCGTCGGTATCCTTTCATGAACTTCGGAGGGCACGCCAAGCCCTGCCCGCTCGGTGTACACGTGCCAGGCATTCACAAAGTGGCAAAGCCAATCTTGGTCGTGCTTTGTGGTTGGTCCTTTAGCCTCGACTCACGGTAAAATCCCAACGACCGCATGAGCCCACCACAAAAATCTGCAAAGAAAGTAAAGGCCGAATCCGAATTCGATTGCGCGGAATCCGCGGCAAGTTTTATTTTTTCCAAAACCAATCTGCGCCCACAAATCGCCCTGGTCCTGGGCTCCGGCCTGGGCGCGTTCGCTGACGAATTCCAAACCCCCACCAAGATTCCCTACACCGAAATCCCGCACTTTCCGCGCTCCACCGCCATCGGCCACGCGGGCCAACTGGTCGTCGGCAAAGTCGGCGAAATCCCCGTTGTCGGCATGCAAGGGCGCGTCCATCTCTACGAAGGCTATTCCGCCAAAGACGTGGCCTTCCCCATCCGCGTCTTCGCGCGCATGGGCGCCAAAGTCGTAATCCTCACCAACGCCGCCGGTGGTATCAAACGAGAATTTGTCGAAGGTCAGCTCGTGGTGATCAAAGATCACATCAATCTCCAAGGCGTTAGTCCTCTCACCGGTCCCAACGACGAGCGCTTCGGCCCGCGCTTTCCGGACATGACCGTGGCCTACGACCGAAGATTTCGCGAAATGGCCGTCGGCCAGGGAAATCGCAACCACATCGGCCTCTATGAAGGCGTCTATGCCGCACTGCCAGGTCCCAGCTACGAAACTCCGGCTGAGATACGGTATTTACGCTCCATCGGAGCCGATTTGGTCGGCATGTCGACCGTCCCGGAAGTGATTGCTGCGCGCCACTCCGGCATGCGCGTGCTTGGAATATCTTGCGTCACCAACGCAGCCGCGGGCATCCTCGATCAGCCGCTCGATCACAAAGAAGTTCTCGAGATCGCGGAACGCGTCCAAGGCCAGTTCATCGCGCTGCTGAAGACTGTGATTCCCCGGATCGCGGCGGAGCTGGACAGATAGGAGAGATGTTTTCGGAGGGCCGCAGCGTGATAGAACATGAACCACTTGTGGAAGCGGCGCGGCAAGCGCGCGAAAATGCGCACGCGCCGTACTCGAATTTTCGCGTTGGCGCTGCGTTGCGCGCCACTTCCGGAAGAATCTTTGGCGGCTCGAACGTCGAAAACGCCACGTACGGTCTGACCGTGTGCGCCGAGCGCGTCGCTATTTTCAAGGCTATCAGCGAAGGCGAGCGCGGCTTTGACGCCATCGCCGTCGTCACGGATACCGACACGCTCACGCCGCCCTGCGGCGCATGCCGCCAGTTGATCTGGGAATTTTGCGGCGATGTCCCCGTGATTCTGGCAAATTTAAAGGGCAAAACCGAAACACTCCAGATGCGCGATTTATTTCCGAAGCCGTTTGATTCGTCGAATCTATAGGCGCGGCCTTCAGGCCGCGCGTTTCACTCAACGAGGCCGATGAAAATGTGTTCTGCTCCAAAAAAAACCCTTCTCCTCTTCGTTTTTGTTTTGCTCGGTATTGTGGCAATGACCGCCCAAGTTCCGGCAAACCAAGCTCCACCAAAACAGGCCATGGGCTTCGACCTGCTCATCACCAACGCTACCATCGTCACCATGGACCCCTCGCGCCGGGTCATTCTGCGCGGCATCATCGGTGTTCGTGGCGACATCATTTCCTTTGTAGGAACGGAATCGGAACTCCGCGCGCAAGCCATGAAGGGCTTCATGGGAGTGCAGACCATCGACGCGAAAGGAAAGCTGGTGCTTCCCGGCTTTATCAACGGCCACACGCATGTTCCCATGACGCTGCTTCGTGGCCTGCACGATGACGTTACGCTCGACGACTGGCTGCGAAAATACATTTTTCCTGCCGAGGCGAAAAACGTGACCGAAGATTTCGTGCGCTGGGGCACGCGCCTCGCCGCTGCCGAACAAATCCGCTCCGGCGTAACCACCTTCGCGGACATGTATTATTTCGAGGACGCCGTCGCCGAAGAAACCAAAGCCGCTGGAATGCGCGGCGTGCTCGGCGAAACGCTTCTCGACTTCCCCGCGCCCGATAATAAAACCAACGCTGCCATGCTCGAATACACCGAGAAATTTCTGAAGCGCTGGCAAAACGATCCGCTGATCCACGCTGCCGCGGCTCCCCATTCCATTTATACGTGCTCGCAAAAAACTCTCCAGGATTCGGCCGCTCTCGCGCGGAAATACCGCGCACCAATTCTCATGCACGTCGCGGAAATGAAAAAAGAATTGGACGACAGCCTGAAACAGAACGGACTGACGCCCGTCGAGTATCTCGAGAAGCTCGGCATCCTCGGTCCCGACGTTCTCGCGGCACATTGTATTTTCGTCGACGAAAAAGACCGGAAGATTCTTGCGCATCGCCAGGTCGGCTGCGTCCACAATCCTTCGAGCAACATGATGCTCGCCAGCGGCGTCGCTCCGGTGATCGAGGAGCGCGCCGCGGGCATCGCGGTCGGCCTCGGGACAGACGGCCCGGCCGGCAGCAACAACGACCTCGACTTGATGGAAGAGATGGACCTCGCCGCCAAGCTCCAAAAAATCACCAAAATGGACCCGCGCGCGCTAGGAGCAGAATCCGTCGTCGAAATGGCTACCATCGAGGGTGCGAAGGCGCTCCACATGGAAAAGCAAATCGGTTCGCTCGAAGCCGGAAAAAAAGCCGATATCATTCTGATCGGCCTCGATGAGCCAAACGCTGTTCCCATGTTCGATATTTACGCGCAGCTGGCCTACGCGTTGAAAGGCAGCGACGTCGAAACCGTCGTGATCGGAGGCCGTCTCGTCATGCGTGACAAGAAACTTCTGACGCTGAACGAGCCGGAAATTCTTGCCAAAGCCAGCGAATACGGCAAAAAGGTCGAAGCGTCTTTGAAGTAAAGCGGCGATGAACACCTCGTACAACCAGATTGCGGGCCAGAGCGTGGAGCGGCTTGCCGCCTTGAGCGACGGCATCTTCGGCGTGGCCATGACGTTGCTCTTGCTGGAGCTTCATGTGCCCGCGAAAGAGCTGATTCACGGCGAAGGGGATTTGCGGCACGCGCTAGCCACGCTGGCTCCGCAACTTCTCGTTTACTTGATGAGTTTTCTGACGCTCGGTATTTTTTGGGTGGGCCAGCAGACGCAACTCAACCACCTCGAGCGTTCCGAGCGACACTTCACGTGGATTCACCTGGCGTTTCTTTTCTCGGTCACCCTCATGCCATTCTCCACAAGGCTGCTAAACGAATTCATCACTTACCGCACTGCGCTGGTCGCTTACTGGGGCAACATATTGCTTCTCGGTGCGCTGTTGTATCTCAGCTGGGGCCGGGCGACGCACGCTGCGCTGATCAAAGGCGATACACCGCCGGAAGTTCCAGCCGCGATTTGCCGCCGCATTGTGATTGCTCAATTGGTCTATGCGTTCGGCGCGCTGCTCTCGATCTTCGATACCTATTGGAGTATCGGGTTTATCGTTCTCGTGCAGCTTCACTATGCTATCGCGCCGCGATATGGGCGACGCGCCCGCAGCGAGGATGCCTAGATGGACCGGGCGAACTGTTTGTCGATGCTCGAAACGGCCATCGAGGAAGCGCGGCGCGGACTCGCAGAGGGTGGAATTCCCATCGGTGCGGCGCTCTTTGATAGTGCAGGAAAATTGCTGGCGAGTGGACACAACCGCAGGGTGCAGGACGGCGATCCATCGGCGCACGGGGAGACAGATGCGTTTCGTAAAGCCGGGCGGCAGACAGGTTACCGCGACAAAATAATGGTGACCACGCTTGCGCCGTGCTGGTATTGCTGCGGACTGATTCGGCAATTCAATATCGGAGTCGTGGTGGTCGGAGAATCCGTAAATTTTCGCGGCGGAATTGACTGGCTGCAAGAAAACGGAATCAAAGTGATCGATCTTGCGTCTAAAGAATGTGAGCAGATGCTCGCGAAATTCATCGCGGAAAATCCCGCGCTCTGGCATGAAGATATCGGCGAAGACTGAAGCGTGGTCGCGCCAACTGCGGCGAGCGTGCAGCGATGGAGTGAATTGTCCATGAACCGAAAAACCAAAACGAACAAATGGTTTCTGGTCGCGTTGAGCTGCGCGGTGACGGCGACTCTGGCATTCGCGTTGCATGCGAAGGCCTCTGCCGCTGATGAAATTCCAAAGCTTGCGGCGCTCCTGGAATGGAAACCGGGGACGGTCGTCGCGGACATCGGAGCGGGAGATGGAAGCTATGCGTTCGCTGCCGTGGAGCAGGTCGGTGCAATGGGAAAAGTGTTTGCCACGGAGATCGATGCGGAGAAACTGAAGACGCTGAGAGCGGAAGTCAGAAAACGGGATTTGCAAAACGTGGCCGTGGTCGAGAGTGGGGAGACGGAAACGAATTTGCCCGCGGCGTGTTGCGATGCCATCTTCTTGCGGCGCGTATACCATCATTTGACGAAGCCTTTGGAGTTCGATGCCAGCCTGATTCGTTCGCTGAAGTCGGGAGGGAAATTGGCGGTCATTGATTTTCCACCTCATCCGGAGTACGGCAAGGTGAAGGGAGTGCCGAAAGACCGCCAAGACCACGGTGTCCAGCAGAAAATTCTGATCGATGAATTGACCACCTCGGGTTTTCAGATGGAAAAAATAGTGGATGATTGGCCGGCGAATAATTATTGTGTTGTGTTCGTGAAGAAATGAGCGCGGCATGTGGGAATCAGGCGCGCAAGGGAAAAAAAGTGCGGGTCTAGAGACGCGCCACGTCAAGAGCGAAGAGAGCCTTGGTCGAAAGCTCTGCCGGTGCGCGCGACCAGGCTCGCGTAACCGTGCCGAAATTTAAGTAGCCCCATTGTAGGTGTCGTATTTGACGGCGATGTCGCGGACCTCCTGGAGCGTCATGTCGCGGAGGACTTTGCCGTCTTCGAGGATGGTTTCTAGCGCATTGGTGCCGAGCGCGGAACTGTCGGGATTGGGCGAATCGTTCAGCACTTCGACGGTGGCGAAATCTTTGCCATTGTGGATTAGGTTGAAGCGGCCGCCTTTGCTGGCTTTCGATGGATCGGTTTTGGGATTTTTGTAGACGTTGTGCCATTTGCCGCTGCGGTCGATGGCGGAACATTTTAAAGCAAATTTCAGCGTGTCGCGATTCACCTGTTGGAGCAGCGCACCGCCCATGCCGTAGCTCCAGATATCCTGGGACCAGCCTTTGCGCGTGAGCTGTGCGGTGATGTTTTGAATGGTGTAGAAATTTACGCCGTCGCCCTGGATGAAACGGACATTGGGGACGGTGGTCTTCCAGCCCTTTTTATTGACCTCGTAGCCGAAGACTTCCGCGACGATTTTGAAGAGTTCTTCGAGGACGGCTACCGCATCGCCGGAGTCCGGGCGAATGACCAGAGTGCCCTTGCGCCGGAGAATTTTGTCGCGAAGCGCGCCGCCCCAGAGATTGCGGACAGCGTTGTAAATGTCATACGAGTCGCTGACGCACGCGACGACACCTTCGGGACAGTTTTCCAATATGTTCGCGTAGGCCTGATTCTCGTTGGCTTCGCCCCAAGCGGTGATCGTGGAGTGTTCCGAGGCGGGGATGCTGTAGCCGGCGCAGTTGAGCGGATCTTTTGCTGTGAGATCGGCGGAATAAAATTGATTGAGGAGCTGGATGGCGGCCAGCGTATCCGTGCCGAAGAAGTTCAAAAGATGGGCCGCGCCGCCGATGGCCGAAGATTCTTTGGAGGAAACGCCGCGGAAGCCGAAGTCATGGAGCTTGAACGGGAGAAGCGAGGGATCGCCCGTGCGAACCAGAGCTCGGCCGATCACTTGTTTGATGGCGCGGGAGAGCGTCGCAACCGTGATGGGGTACCAGACTTGCAGGAGAACGGTTTCGGCCCAGTTCGTAAGCCAGTAAAACTCCGGGTCGGTATTCTCGATGGTGATGAGAGCATTGAGACTCTTAACGACCGTGCCTTCCTTGACGGCGCGGATGCGCAGGGGAAGACGGCCACCGTGTTTCGCGTACAGCGATTTGAAACCTTCGTAATTGAAGGACTTGGGGTGACCGCCAAAGTGAGCGTGAGCGATGCGGCGGGCTTCTTCGATGTCATCTGATGTGAAAACCTGACCGGCGAAATTGGATTTGACGATGTACTGGAGCATGGCCAGCATGGTTTCGTCGAACATGCCGCCGCGGGATTCGACGTAGGAATAGATGTGGCGCGTATCCGGCGGGTATTGCCACCAGTGGGTGAGCTTGTAGGAGTCGGTGTTGAGAATCGGATTCAGCCGCAGCGACTGCATGGGGCTCCTTTGGAGGATCGGGGAAGGGTGTGGGATTGGTTGTTGTCCAGGGGAATAAGGATAGCAGAAGAAAAAAGTGAGTAGTGGATAGCGAGTAGGGAATCGTCTCGGAGGCCTAGGAGAGAAGGATTCACTGCGGCGGTTTTTTGTAAAAGAGCGGAGAAGGTTAGGACTTGAAAGGGTTTGGCGGAGCAGTCCCTTTTTTTTGAGGAGTGCGCAAGGGTATGAAAATGAAGGGCTTATCTTTGCATTTTTCTTCTTTTGCAAACAGTGGAAAAAGGGATGGACAGTTTTTGGAGCCACCGAGAGCGTAGCGAGACTGGAGCGGGCGACCAGTTCGTGGGACGACCGGAACGGTTTGGACGGCGAACTTCAAGCGACATGGCAGCGGTCTATTTGCCAGATGTCGCTATATTTCATCGTGTGATTCGATCCGCGAGCGGAGATTGACAGGGGTGGCGTCGAAGTTGAAGGGATCGAAGGAGCTATTGCCGCGGCAGCTTGAGGAGGCACGCGAACCGGCGCACTTGCTGCGGATCGCGGTCCGTAGCACCCGCCACAGCTTTTTGTCCGTCCTCCTTCCAGTTCTCCTTGCTGGGAATCGGGATCCGGTTCAGCCCGATGACGAACGGTCTTTAGCTTGCCGAATCCGGCATCCCATTTGCGAAAGAGCGGAACTCTAGACTAGTTTCTGGAACCCGTGACGCGTCCAAGACGCAGGTGGGCCTAATCAGATGGGCTAGCGCGGGCGGGCCATACCTTGGAATCAATATTAATCGTGTGTTTAGGAGGGAGTTGGTATTTTCCGCGGTAGATCCGAATAGCCGTTTAGAGGAGCCCTCGTGCGGCGTGACCGTGCGCCGCGCTCAAGGTGCGACATAGACATGTCGATTGGGACTCTGTACGTCCAGGAACTCAGAGCCACGATGCGGGGCCGTTTCGCATTGCTCGGTGCCGGCTTCCTCCTGCTGGCCGTCGGCTGCGTGGCCACCGTGGGCACCCAGGACACCTGGCTCGACGGGTATGGCATCATCGCGTACTTCCTCGTGCCTCTGGCGTTTGTCCCGCTCGCGGCCGCGTTCCTCGCGAGCCCGCGCGCGAATCGCTTCGTGGAGAGCGTCTTCACGGCTCCGGTCGAACGTCGCGATTGGCTGACGGCCAAGATCTTGGTGCTGGGCACGATTGCCACCGCGTATTACGTGGCACTGGTCCCCATGGTGCTGGTCTATACGCATCACGTCGGCGTGCCACTGCTCCTCGAGAAGTTGCTGATCTGGGCTCCATGCCTGCTCGTGGCGAGCATCGCGATGGGCACGCTGATCGGCGTCCTGTTTATAGGCGAGAGCATCGCCGCTCCTGCTGCTACAGGCATGGGCGTCCTGCTTGCGTACGCGGGGTTCGTGCCACTTCAGGAACTCTTGGTGGCACAGGGCAACGGCGCGACGCGCACAGGCCACCTGACCCTGGCAAGTCCCGCCGTGCTGCTCAAGAACGCCTTCGGGTTCACGCTGGCCGTGGGAAGTATTCCCGCCACCACGACGCGGACGTGGATCAGTCTGGTGGTCGTTATCATCGTTGCGTTCGCGCTCGCCGTGTGGGTTTTTCTGCGGGCGCAGGGCGTGGAAACGTGGGAAGCCAGCCGCGGCCAAGGCTGGATCATCGCGCTCGTGATCGTTGCGATCATCGTGCTGCCAGTGATGTTGGCCGACACCGACTATGACAAGCCGGCACCCCGCGCAACCAACGCCCCAGCGATCCAGAGGCTCTTCTCTCGGGCCGGCAGCAGCCTCGCCTTGACGTGGCCCGGTGGCCAACCACCGCCACGGTGCTGCAGCACGATCCTCAACAGAGATGAATGGCCCCCGTTAGGCACAGACGAGCTTGCGCGGCGGGATCTGCTGGTCTTGCTGCCGGTGGATACCACGCAACGCGTTACGGACGTGCATCTCCAGGTCGTGGGGGAAAACGGCCTGGAAGCAACCGCCTCTCCAGAAGGGGTTGCCCCCGCGCCGGAAGCGCTTGAGACGCGCACCTACGCAAATGACTTGGGCCCGGCGGCGGCTGATGGGCACCACGTTGTCACGGGCTGGGTGGTACGAATCCCTGTGACGCTGACTCCGACCAAGCCATGGGATATCGGCGGCGTCCGCTATCCGTTGCGCGTCACAGGGACGTATCGCGTCGCGGGGGAAAACGGGATGAGGATGTTCAGTGCGCGGGCGGCCATTGATGCGCAAGTTGCGAGCGCCATCTACCAAATGGGTATCGCCTCGGCAATTCTGCCGCTGGTGTGTTTTGGAGCGGCTTTCCGACGTTGGAGGCGGACGCGGTGAGCGGGGCGACGGACTACGCTATCGAGACGGACGGCCTCACGCGTTGTTTTGGCGACTTCGTGGCGGTCGACCACGTTACGTTAAAAATCCAGAAGGGGCAGCTCTACGGATTCCTGGGCCTGAACGGTGCAGGAAAGACGACGACCATTCGGATGCTCACCACGCTGCTCCCGCCCAGCGCGGGCAGCGCGAAGCTGTGGGGACACGACGTGGTCAAGGAACCTCTTGCAGTACGGAAACTCATTGGCTTGGTGAGCGACGAGACGAGTGAGAGTCAATCGACATGGACGGCGCGCGAGTACCTTTCGTACTTTGCTCGTATCCGTCATATGCCGAGTCCTGATGAGGAAGTCGAGCGCATACTGGACGACGTCGGCCTTGACGCCAAGTTTCGAGGCAAGCTGATCTGCACCTATAGCACAGGCATGAAACGCAGGGTAGAGATCGCACGGGCGCTCATGGGCCGTCCGAAAGTGCTGTTCCTCGACGAACCGACGCGGGGGCTGGACTTGCCGGCCAAACGCGATATGTGGAGCCTTCTGCGTCGGCTCGCGGCCACGGAGAGTGTCACTACGTTTCTCAGTAGCCATGACGCCCAAGAGATTCGCTGCCTGTGCAGTGAGATCAGTGTGATCGCCAGGGGCCGGCTTGTTCACACGGGTGCAACGCTTGAGATGGGCGGCGACATCGATGCTTTCGAGGAACGTCTCATCGGGATGCTGACGCAGTCAGAACGCATCGAGCCTCCAGGATCGCACTTTCGAGCAGGGTGAAAAATGGCTGTGGAACTGAGTGCACGACCCGGTGCTTTCGGGTGACATCATCGTGAGGCCGAACATTCAGGAGCCGACCCAACGGATATTCCGATGCTTCATCACACGCGCCAATCGGGCTTCATCTCTACCTAAAATGCGCTATAAGACGCGCAGAAGTCGCGCACAGGTGGATTGAAAAGCCTCGGAAGCGTCTTAAGAAAGCGTCTCCGAGCGTCTCCAGAACCTAGGAAACCGGCCTGAGCTGGCTAACGATCTCAATCAACCAGGCTTCGAGGAGTGACCGCTGGTTGGGGGGCGTTTCTGTAAAGGCAAGGCCCATCCCAAAGCTCGGGTCGCAGTAGACTACCTTGGCCTCGGTCTCGAAGACGCCTTGATCCCTGAGAATCCTCAACCCGACCAACGTCCCCACGGGGAACGGATTTAGCGAGTCGACATAGCAGCCCCCAAGACCCAGTTCCGAGATACGCCCTGAAAGTACCGTTCCGGAACCTAGCTCCTTCACCTCCGCCGAAGCCACGAGC
>Ga0210410_10004803_pt1 | contig 11828 bp, 11 predicted proteins | sample IncBWC4MmetaG_FD_161058 | JGI IMG/M metagenome (GOLD analysis project Ga0210410, IMG submission 161058) | Forest soil microbial communities from Barre Woods Harvard Forest LTER site, Petersham, Massachusetts, United States - Inc-BW-C-4-M | ecosystem: Environmental > Terrestrial > Soil >... | reverse complement strand
CTATGGCGATATTTACTTCAAGAATGGGCAAGCGGTGCACGGCAGACATCACGAGTTCGGCTTCATTCCGTCGTACGTCGTCCAGACCGGGCGGCTCAAGGATACGCAGGTGACCCTGCTCGCAATGTGGCACGTGGGGTCGGCCTATTACTCGGATCCGACGAGCCAAGCGTATCGTCTTGTCGTCACGATCCCAATGAGGGTGTTCTGAGGAGGGTGTTTTGAACGGGCGGGAAGAAGCGAACCGGCGGCGGGCGCCAACGCCGCCAACGCCCGCCGCCGGTTCGTGGGAATGCGCCGCGCGCCTTCTTCACCTACCGCGCATGCTGTTCGCCCGACAACTCTGCGCCGTGCGCGCGGATCGCGGCAATCAGTTCGGCCGCCGTGATTTCGTAGCGCACTTCTCGATGGATGCCGGGCTTGCGCTCGTCAATTTCGATCAGAAGAATACTCTTGCCGTCTTCTGCCGCTTCGAGTCGCAGAGAGCGTACTTCGCGTCCGCTCGGTTCGTCGATTTCAGTCAGCAGGGTCATGGCCCCGGAAGAACGGGTGGTGCGCATCGAACGTGTCCTCGAGTCAAGAAAAAGCGATTGTACGGGCTTGGCGTGACGGCCGACAGACGGCCTGTCTGTTTGCCGCACGCGCTTGGCACGAACGCTGCCGGCGCACGGCAGGCGGCATCCGCCGGGTGCGAGACGGTGAGTTTAACGCGATCTGAAAAAGCGTCAGTGCCTTTTTAAAGTGCTCGAACGCGAGGTGTCACGGCAGGCGCCATTCTCCAATTTGGTCAACAAGTGGGCTGACGCCGTGCTTACGCACAGTGCAAACGCTCGTTCTCGATGAGTGCCTGCGCCATTTCCCATGCATCGCGCGCGGCATCGAACCGCCCGTCCAATTGGCGCGCGAGTGTCGCACCGTCGAGCAGCAGCGTGCAGCGCCGAGCGAGCCGGGCGGCCGTCTCGTCGTCGAAACGCTCGCCAAGGATCCGCTCAACGACGTGTACGAACGCGTGCCGCTGCGCGGTGGACGCCGCAAGGATCTCGCTTTCCTCGGCGTGGAATTCGGCCGCCGCATTGATGAAAATGCTGCCGGTGAAGGAATCGGAGCGGAACCAGGCATCGTGCCACAGAAAAACGGCGTGCAGCTTGTCCAGCGCCTCCGAATGCGGCGCTGCGGCGGCAGCGATGCCCGCGGCGAGCGCCGCGCCTTGCTCATTGAGTACCTCGACGACGAGCCGGCTTTTCGACGAAAAATGCTTATACATCGTCATTTTTGCCACGCGCGATTCCGCGATGATGCGGTCGATCCCGACCGCATGAAAACCGTGCCGTGAAAATAACCGGGTGGCGGTCTCGATCAACGCTTTCTTTTTCTCGCTCATTTTTTGGTCCGCTTAATATGTGTGAAAAGTTATGTGTTTTCTCGTCGAAACCCGTCTGCGGAGTTAATTTCTGCGAAGAAAGCGATGGTTTTAAAAAGACTTTCCGCCGGCAGAAAGGCTCCGGTCGGTCGGCTCGCACTCCCTCGATGCGAGACGATGCACGGAAGCCATGTAATTCAAATCGAAGCGCGCGGCAAAATCAAGCCCTTCCATTATTAAGCGAGTAGTGGAACAGCTTTAATTTTTGGCGGCGTACCGTTGGACACGAGCGTGCCGTGCCTTGGCGCGGCAGATGAGCGGAGGTTCGAAAACGATTAAACGAGACATCGAGCGCTTATGCTATGGCAGGCTGCGGATGTCGGTGGATCGGAAGTGGGACGGCTCGCCAACCGGATTGCCCGCGGCTATGAGCGACGGCGGAGGGGCGAGGGCTATTTCGCTTGCCGGCAGTGCAATCCCACGGCTCGCCGGCCGAATTGCAACGCGGCATCCGGTAACAACTGGCCGGCAACATGGCATACTCCGGCCATTCGAAAAAAAAGGAGTGAAGGATTCATTCGATGAAACCCACGCTTCGTTCCGATGTTCGAGGCGGCGCGGCAAGGCGCGCCGTTTGCACCTTGGCGCTGAGCGCGGCCCTTGCCGGCTGCGGCGGCGGCGCGCCCCTATTTACGGGCGACGGACGTCCCACCACGCTTGTCCAATGCTCTGCGCAAGGCCCGTTGAGCGCGTGCACAGAGAGTGCCCGCGGCATGTGCGGGGGCGACTTCGACATCGTCAAGCAGTCGACGGGCAACGGTGTGCGCAATCTGCTGTTCGCATGCAGGGCTCGGTAAATTGCACTTTTGATCACGCGATCGGTCATAGCCGTACCCATCTGTAATTACCAAGGAGGCGAATCTTTATGGCGACGTACAGGCAGCTCACCGAACAACTGGCAAAGGTGCATGCGCAAATGGAAGCAGCACGCGAGAAGGAAGTGGCCGCGGCCATCGCTCAGATCAAGGAGCAGATCGCAGAATATGGGATAACCGCCGAGGAGCTTGGCTTCGCGAGCAAGCGCACTCGCAAGGCCAAATCGGGAGGATTGCCGCCGAAATATCTCAACCCGAAGACGGGGCAGACTTGGACCGGCCGTGGGCGCAAGCCGTCGTGGATCGGCAAGCGGCCGGAGAAATTTCTGATCAATGATTGATATAGTGAGCCGCCGGCGCGCTTCGGCCTGAACGAACTGTCAATTCCAGCAATTTCGCCGGGCAGCGGTTTCGGCTGGCATTGCGGGCGTCGCGACATTTGGATTCGCCGCGACACGTATGTTCGTCATATTGCATTGATGAGAAGTTTTGCGATGAGGCGCGTTTCAACTATGACCCGTCAGAAAGTCATTTACGATACGGATCCCGGTGTCGACGACGCGATGGCGTTCGTTCTCGAAGCGCTGCATCCCGGCATTGAACTGATCGGCGTTACGAGCGTGTTCGGCAATGCGACTATCGACAAGACCACGAGCAATGCCTGTTACCTGGCGGCACGGTTCGCGCCCGGCGTGCCCGTCGCAATGGGAGCAGCCGCACCGCTCGAGGGCGCGGCACCCACGCCGCTCGCCGCGATCCACGGTGACGACGGGCTCGGGAATATCGGTCCGCGCGAGGAGAGTGGCGCAGTGCTCGAAGCGCGTGCCGCCTCGCGTTTCATCATCGACAGGGTGCGTGAACATCCCGGCGAGGTGACGATTATCGCGGTTGGGCCGCTGACGAACCTCGCGCTTGCGCTCGCCGAAGATCCCGCGATCGCCTCGCTCGTCAAGCAGGTGATCGTGATGGGTGGTGCATTCGGCATGGCCGGCGTAAACGGCAACGTCACGCCGGCCGCGGAAGCGAACATGTTCGGCGATCCGCATGCCGCCGATCTCGTGTTCGGTGCCGCATGGCCGCTTACCATCGTGGGGCTCGACGTTACGCAACAGGTCGTCATGTCAACCGCCTATCTCGCATCTATCCGCGACCACGGCGGCGAGCCCGGCCGCTTTGTCTGGGACGTTTCCCGGCACTACGAAACGTTTCATCGCGATACCGAAAACCTCGAAGGCACTTACGTCCATGATGCGTCGGCAGTCGCTTATCTGCTTGCCCCGGAGTTGTTCAAGACGCGCAGCGGGCCCGTGCGCGTAGTGACCGAGGGCCTCGCAGTGGGACATACGATACAGAAGCCCGACGGTATGCCTTGTGCGGCGCCCGAATGGGATGCACGTGCGTCATGTAACGTTTGCGTCGGCGTCGATGCCGATGGCGTACTCGCGCTCTATCAGCGTGTGCTGTGCGCGATGGCTTGAGAAAATCGGCTTGACGGGGGAGCAAAAGCTCTGCGTTCGCCGCCATACCCCAGCATACGTTGAACGGAGGAATAGCCGTTCAGTCGCGAGCGAGCGCGACGGGCGACGGCGAACCCGGCGCGGAACCATCTGGAAGGGACTCACGAGGTTCATATCGCCGCGGAAACAATGCGTTTGTTACGCGATGAGTTTCCCGTAGGGACGATGGTTACCCATCGTCCCCCGAGCAGATCCGTACGTGCGGAATTACCGCATACGGCTCCATTCAGGTCGCCGCGCGCGCAAGCCCACTCACGCCGGCTTGGCGACAATCAGCAAACGCCAATATTGCCCGCGCGACTCATAGTCGCACGCCGCCATTTCGAACGACCAGTCGCTCCGATCCAGCAGGCGGTCGTCCGAACAGTTCGAATACGAAAACACGAGCGTTCCGCCCGGCTCCAAATGATCTGCGGCCTGGTCGAGAAAACGCCGGGTGATTTCGCCACCGGCACTCGCCAGTGCGCGCTCCTCGGCGCGCACCGAAGGCTTGTGAACGAAGGGTTGATTGAAGAGAATTGCGTCGAAACGATGATGTTCGAACGCAGCGAACAGGTTCGAGTGAACGAACTCCGCTTCGATGCCGTTACGCAAGGCATTGTCTCGGCCCGTGCAAACCGCAACTTCGTCAATGTCTGCACCCGTTGCCCTCCAACCTTGCCTCGCGGCGTATAAAGTCAGCGCGCCAGACCCGCTGCCCAGATCCAGAAGCGTGCCACGCGCCGCACCGAGTCCCGCTGCAAGCCAGTTCCGGCAGAAGAACTCTGTGGAGCTGCCGGGGCGCGGAGGATACACGCCCGCAGGAACCCGCAGATCGAGGCCAGGAAGCTTGAAGTCCCCGCCCTTTTTCACGGCATCTAGCGTCTCTTTGTGTCCAAGCGCGAACAGCGTATCGTGCGGCTTTTTCGCTATTGCCTTTGCCAGCAATTCTGCAAGAGGGGAACGGTCGAGCGGGTCGCGCATCCGCGCCCCGCTGGGGGTGCTGAGCGTGTTCAGATTCGACGCTAATTCGGCTAGCCGTTCATCTGCCGGCTCAAGCAGATCGATGCCGCCGAGCGATGGCGTATCGAGTTCTGTTAAATAGGAATCCGTCATATCTGTTAAGGTCGTCGTTGCGAAAGATGCGGTGCTTTCGAATGCAGGATAAGGCGCAAGCCGGGACACTGTGCGTCAGGTGCGAAGAAGCGCGCTGAAAGGCGAACGTACGGGCTCGCCAATGGGAAACCGAAGATCAAGAACTGCGCCGCGGCACCAAAAATGAATGCTACCCATGGTAACGACACTTATGTATAACGAGATGGTTCAGGCCGGCGTGCGGTGGTGACGCACGCAACGCGGGGCGAGATGAGGTGAGACATACGCGTCCTTAAGTTTTCTTCGCTGGCGGGACAGATCCCGTCAGTGGTCTATAAGACCGCCCATTTCTAGAAAAAAGAAATTGATGAAAAACCCGCTTGGTCACGCGAGATCGATGACCGTACGGGAAGCGGGCCCCGACCGATATCGTTTGTTTGCGATCGACGTTTTTAGGAATTATTCGGCCTTTATCGGGAATAGTTTCACCTTACGATAAATGCGACTGAACACTCCGTCGGAAAGGCGATTCGCATATGGATGCGAGGGGAGATTGGATGCGTGCGTTGACACAGACGGCGCTGGGCGCAGCGGTTATGAGCATGTCGATGTTCGCGGATTGCCCCTTCGCTCGACCTGCACATCGATGTCGCCAACGCCGTCACTGCGCATCGGCGGGGAAACGGCGAGTACCTCGTATTCGTCGAGGAGGACGCTCGCGGCAAGGTCATGATGTACCGCTGGGCAGCGCCGCGGTCGAACGGAGACAACGCCAGGCGGACAACGGACAAAGTACGGATGGGCATGGCGGCGCAAAACCACATTTCAAAGGCGCGTGCGGCCCACGATGGCGAGCAGAGCGAGCTCGTCTTCTGGAGCGCGCTGTGGCTCAATCTCGCTACCGGCGTCGCAGGGGGATTGCTGATCTATTTGTCGTCAATACGTGCGCGGCCAATCGTTCTCGACATGGTCGGGCACTTGGCGTTTCTCGGCGTGAGCGCATACCTCGCCCATGCGGTGACGAATCTCGCGGCACTCGCAGTCGTGGCGGCGTGCCTGGCCTGCGCGAACGTCGCATGGTCGATGACCACGTCGCCCTCTTTGCGCGGCATCGCCCGGATCGTGCTTCACTACTAATTCGGTCGACCGCTTCGCGGCGAATTCGCAATTCATCGCGCGACGGATCAAGAAGGTCTATCAGCGCGACGCGCGGGTCATTTTTCCGCCTGTCGACGTCGATGCGTTCGCAATCTGCGAAGCGAAGGAAGACTTTTATCTGACCGCGTCGCGGCTCGTGCTATACAAGAAAGTCGAGTTGATCGTCGAGGCCTTCGCTCGCATGCGGGAGAAGAAGCTCGTCGTAATCGGCGACGGGCCGCAAATGAGCGCAGTGCGGGCGAAGGCGACGTCGAACGTGCAGATCATGGGCTATCGGACGTTTTCAGTGCTCCGCGAAGGCATGCGCCGCGCGAAGGCGTTCGTCTTTGCCGCGGAGGAAGATTTCGGCATTGCCCCGGTCGAAGCGCAGGCATGCGGCACGCCTGTGGTCGCATACGGCAAGGGCGGCGCGCTTGAAACGGTGCGCGGCTTGTCGCAACCGCGTCCCACCGGGCTGTTTTTCCACGAGCAGAGCGCGGCGGCGATCGCCGCTGCGGTCGGCGAGTTCGAGCGCGAGGCGCATCGGTTCTCGGCGCGCGACTGCCGCGCGAACGCCGAATGCCTTTCGGTGGCCCACTTTCGGGAGCAATTCCTCGCTTACATGGAGCAAGTGCGACCGGGCATTGCAACGAATACGGGCATCGGTGCGTCTCAGGCTTCGCGGCTCGAAGCAACGCCCCTGGCGAGCGGTGAAGTCGGGGCTACCGCGCCGCTGAAAGTGCTCGCGCTCGATCAGAGCGGGGTGCTCGGCGGGGCGGAGCTGTCGTTGCTGGAGCTCGCGCGCCACATGATCGACTGCATCAAGGTGGTCTTGTTCGAGGACGGACCCTTCCGCCGCGCGCTGGAGCAGGCGGGTATCGCGGTCGACGTGCTCGGCGTATCGCCGCTGCGCGGCATAACCAAGGAGGCGGGCATGCCGGGCATCGCGGCCTGGCGCGGCATCGCCTCGCTCGTGCGCGAAACGGCCCGGCGTGCGCGCGATGCCGATGTCATCTATGCCAATACGCAACGCGCGATGGTGGTGGGCGTGTTCGCGGCCGCCGTTGCGCGGCGGCCCATCGTCTGGCATTTGCGCGACATCGTCAGTGCCGAGCATTTCGGACGCCTGCAGCGCGCGACGATCAAATGGTGCGGCAAGCTTGCGCTTGACCATGTGATTGCCAACTCGGCCGCTACCGCTAGAGCGTTCATCGAGCTTACGGGCGTGCCTAACGAGCGCGTCGACGTCGTTTTCAACGGTGTTTCCGAGGCGCCGTTTCGCAGATATGACAACGTGCCGCAAACGATATTGCGCGAGCGCCTCGGATTGCCGCGCGACGCGTTCATCGTCGGCTCCTTCAGCCGCCTCGCGCCTTGGAAGGGCCAGCATGTGCTGCTCGATGCAGCGTTGCACGATCCGCAGCTGCATGTCGCGCTCGTCGGTGCACCGTTGTTCGGCGAGGACGACTACGCGGCTTCGCTGAAGGCGTTCGCGCATACCCACGGCATGGCAGCGCGTGTGCATTTTCTCGGCTTTCGCGAAGATGTGTCCGAGTGCATGCGTGCGGTCGATGTCGTGGCACATACGTCCGTCGCGCCCGAGCCGTTCGGTCGTGTCATCGTCGAGGCCATGCTCGCCAAGCGGCCGGTCGTCGCGATGCGCGCGGGCGGCGTCACGGAAATCGTCGATGACGGCGTAAGCGGTCTGCTTTGCGAGCCCGGCAGCGCGCCTGCGCTCGCCGCAGCGTTTACGCAGCTGCGCACCGACGCGGCGCTGCGGACACGCCTTGTCGAAAGCGGCTACGGGGTTGCGCGGGAGAGATTCGATGCCCAAACCTATGCTGACAGCGTGCGGCACATCCTCAGCGTTGCGGGCAAAGCTGGTCGACGAACCGCGAATTCAGACGACCCCGGTTGACATGCCAACCTCCCTGGCTACGCGATCCGACTGACGCCGAATTCCGCGTGACTGCCTGCCCGAAGCATGCGGCGCGCGCGATCGAGGATCACTTCGATACATCGCACGAAATTGAGGCGGAGCTCGAAGCGCGCGGCTGCTCGATGTCGTACGCAACATCAAGCAAAGTCACGTCTGTTGATTCTATGTGCGTCAGCCTGCCGCTCGCGGTTTGGGCCATGCGGTGCTGGGCATCCGGAAATCGGCCCTTCGTTCTACGCATACCTGCGTAATTACATCGCCCGTGTTCGCGTGCCGAATGCGAACACGGCGCTGTTCCCTTTCCCGACCCCCTTCTCTAATGCGCTCGCACGCCATTGATGTGCGTGCGCGATTCGTCCATAACCCCTTCATCGATCACCCTCACTCCTTGCCGACACAAATCGAATATGACAACGACCAGCCGCCGTGACTTTCTGCACGCTGCCGCTCTGGCCGCTGGCGCTGCTGCCGCGATCGGCGTCGTGCCCGCCGGCATTCGCAACGCGCTCGCGATTCCCGCCAACGATGCGACGCGCAGCATCGACGATGTCGAACACATTGTCATCTTCATGCAGGAGAACCGCTCGTTCGACCATTACTTCGGCACGCTGCGCGGCGTACGCGGCTATGGCGACCGCCGTGCCATCTTGCTGCCCAACGGCAGGCCCGTCTGGCACCAGCCGCTTGTTGCGGGGATTGGCTCGGTTCTGCCGTTTCGCCCGAACGCATCGGACCTCGGCATGCAGTTCATACAAGGCATGCTGCATGATTGGACCACGACGCACTGGGCGTGGAACGGTGGCCGATACGATCAATGGATAGTGGCCAAAGGTCCGACGTCGATGGCCTACATGACACGCGACGACATCCCGTTTCACTATCAGCTTGCCGACGCCTTCACGATTTGCGACGCTTACCACTGCTCGGGCATGATGCCGACCGATCCGAATCGTTACTACATGTGGACGGGCTGCATCGGCAACGACGGCAACGGAGGCGGTCCCGTCGTAGACAACGCGGAAGCCGGCTATTCCTGGACGACGTATCCGGAGGCGCTGCAAGCAGCAGGGATTTCGTGGAAGGTGTATCAGGATATCGGCACCGGTCTCGATGCCAACGGCTCGTGGGGTTGGACGCAGGATCCGTATATCGGCAACTACGGCGACAACTCGCTGCTCTTTTTCAATCAATACCGCGATGCGCAGCCGGGCAATCCGCTCTACGACAATGCGCGCACGGGTACGAACGTCGCTGTGAGCGGCGGTTATTTCGACGTGCTGAAGGCCGACGTACAGAACGGAACGTTTCCGCAGGTATCGTGGATCGTGGCGCCCGAGGCCTACTCGGAGCACCCGAACTGGCCCGCGAACTACGGCGCCTGGTACATCGATCAGGTACTGCAGGTGCTCACGTCGAATCCGGCGGTATGGAGCAAGACGGCCCTTTTTATCACCTACGACGAGAACGACGGTTTCTTCGACCACGTGGCGCCCCCTTTCGCGCCCTGGTCGGATGCGACGGGCCGCTCCACAGTCGATACGACGAACGAATATTTCGGCGGCGCCCCCGGCAAGGTGACCGGTCCCTACGGGCTGGGTCCGCGCGTGCCGATGATTGTCGTGTCGCCGTGGTCGAAGGGCGGCTGGGTCTGTTCGGAGACGTTCGACCATACATCGATCATCCGCTTCATCGAGCGGCGTTTCGCGCGTCGCTACGGCTTGCGCGAAACGAATATCACGTCGTGGCGTCGAGCGGTATGCGGCGATCTCACGCGCGCGTTCGACTTCACGAATCCGAACGCCGAGTTTCCGACGCTGCCGAGCACGGCTGGCTATGTACCGTTCGATCGGCAACGGCATTCCAGTTACTTTCCGTTACCGCCACTCGCTCCAACGAAACCGAACCAGGAGCCCGGCGTACGTCCGGCGCGCGCGCTGCCTTACGAACTTTTCGTACACGGGCGGGCGCTGCGCGAGCAGCGCGTCCTTCGCCTGGAGTTCGCCAACAGGGGGGAAGCGGGGGCTGCGTCGCGCCGCGCGCCTACACGGTTGAAGCGAAAGGGCGCCTTACCGATGAACTCGCGCTGGAGCAGGACGATACCTACGGTTACGCGGTCCATGGCCCGAACGGCTTCCTGCGTGCATTCAAGGGCAAGGCTGTCACCATGCATTGGTGGGGCCCGGCCGTGGCGGTGCCCGAGGCGACGGAGGCCTATGACGTGGCGAACGGTTGCATCGGCCTGCGCTTGACGAACCTCGGCACGGCGGCTTGCGTGTTCGCCGTCGTCAACGCATATGACGGGACCCGAATCGAACGCAAAGTGGCGGGTGGGAAAATCGTCGACACGTATTTCGATCTGCGAGCGTTCCATGGCTGGTATGACCTGCGCGTGACTGTCGATACGGATGCTTCCTTCGAAAGAACGCTGGCAGGACACGTTGAAACGGGGCGTAGCAGCATGAGCGATCCGGCCTTCGGGATGTCGTGATCGACCCGGACGCGGATTCGCCCCGACTCGGAAGAACCCTGCGCAACTCGCTCGTTTGCGCCTTCACGCAGAACCGTACTTATCGATCGAACGGGGCCCCACGCATGCCGAGAGTCTGTCGGGCGCAACATTTTCCCGCTGGAAAACGTGCCAAACCGCGCCCTGGCACATAAAAAGATGCATGAAAATGCGCGGCGCTTGTAGAATCCGGCGTTGAAGCAACGCGCATTAGCGCGTGCTTCCTGCGTTCAACGACCAACAGGTAGGAGAAACATGTCGACTTCCGCAAAGAAGGTTGCGAAAAAGGCTGCGCCCGCACCCGCGAAGAAAGCAGCTGCGAAGAAAGTGCCCGCCAAGAAGGCCGTGGCTAAGAAGGTCGCCGTGAAGGCGTCCGGCGCAAGCGCGCCGATCAAGGACACCTTCACGAAGGCCTCGCTGGCTGCGCATCTGGCAGAGCGTGCCGCTATCGAGCCGAAATCCGTCAAGGCTGTGCTTGCCGCGCTCGAGGACACCATCCTCGGCGCCGTGCACAAGAAGGGCGCCGGCGAGTTCACGCTCTCGGGCCTTTTGAAGATCGTGGTGCAAGCGGTTCCGGCGAAGAAGAAGCGCTTCGGCAAAGACCCGTTCACGGGCGAAGAGCGCTGGTTCCCGGCGAAGCCCGCCACCGTGCGCATCAAGGCGCGAGCGCTCAAGAAGCTGAAAGACGCGGCTTCGGCATAAGCGGCGCTGCTGACGGTATAGCGTTTTGCTGTCCAAAACCCCGCGAGCTGTATGGCTCGCGGGTTTTTTTTTGCTTTCCCGCCGCATCGCTCAACACCCTGAAAACATAAAACGCGTCAATGTGCCACAGTTTCGGGGCGAGTTTCGGGGCGATACCCATCGCTCAACGTTTTCAAGAAAGCAACCAGATCAAGGATATCGGCTTGCGAAAGCGCCGGCGTCTCGCCGAACTTGCGATCGAACGGTGCGTCTTGCTTGTCGATGTTCGCGTGGTACTTCGCGGGAAGATCGTCGTACTGCTTCACATGGCCGTGAGCGTCGCGTGGATAAATCTTCGCGGGATCGACGTCGCGCAGATCATAAAAATCGATGACTTCTTCGAGGGCGTGATAGACCCCGTTGTGAAAGAAAGCCCGGCGCGTGGCGACATTGCGCAGCGTGGGCGTCAGGAACATGCCGCAGTATTGGGTTTGCGCGGCGAGATCGGTGCGATAGGGGCCGCACAGGCCCATATCGTAGTAGTGCGGGTTGCGGTTCGCTGCGATTTGCCGATTGCGCGGTACGCCAAGCGCTTCGTATTGATAGTCGGTGAACATCGGAGGTTGACCGTCCCCGCCGGGCTGCGAGAGGTGGCAGCCGGCGCAGTTCGCCTTTTGCGGGTCGTTGAAAATCTGCAGCCCGTGGAGCTCTGCCTGCGTCAGACGCGCCTTTCCTTCGA
>Ga0210410_10004801_pt1 | contig 11831 bp, 16 predicted proteins | sample IncBWC4MmetaG_FD_161058 | JGI IMG/M metagenome (GOLD analysis project Ga0210410, IMG submission 161058) | Forest soil microbial communities from Barre Woods Harvard Forest LTER site, Petersham, Massachusetts, United States - Inc-BW-C-4-M | ecosystem: Environmental > Terrestrial > Soil >... | reverse complement strand
GGGGGCTGGAAGTTCTGCAGCGCATGCAAAAGATGCCGCAGGTGGAAGTGCGCATACTGGATGATGAGCCGTCGCCGGCTGGAGAGGTGGACCATAAGCTGGTGGAGCTGGCGCGGCGCATCGGGGCCAAAATTGTTACGAATGATTTCAATTTGAACAAGGTGGCGACGGTGCAGGGCTTGTCGGTATTGAACGTGAATCAATTGGCGAATGCGCTGAAGCCCGCGGTGCTGCCCGGCGAGTCCATGCGCGTGCTGATCCTGCGCGAAGGCAAGGAGCCGAATCAGGGAGTGGCGTATCTGGACGATGGCACCATGGTGGTGGTCGATGGCGCACGGCGGATGATCAACAAGAGCACCGATGTGATCGTCACTTCGGTACACCAGACCACGGCGGGAAAGATGATTTTTGGGCGGCTGGATGAGCGAGGCGATTCAGCGCCGACGCCTGGGCGTCAGGCGGCCGCGGCTGCTGCAGGGGGCCGCGCCGAGGGGACGGGACGCATGGATGCGGCCGCGCGTCTTAGAGAGACGCCGCTCTCGGACCGCTTACCGCGCACGATCTTTCCCGAGCCTGACGCCGATTGAGGCCTCGAGCTCTAGATAGCAGCCTTCGGGCCTTACAATTCCGCGTCTAGTTCAACCTCTCAGCCGTTCTGGCCTGTTTCTCCCAGTATTCTTGTGAGGACAGGACCGGGATAATCTCGAACTCCACGATGTCCTCCCAATTGGCAGTCCAGACTTGCAACAGGCTAGCGCTTTCGGCTTCCATGACCTGAAAACAGCGGGCCGTTGCGGGGTCGATCCAGCTTCCGTGGTAGAGGACCCCTTCCGGCATCATCCTGCCCGCACGCATGAACCGTTCACGAACAGGCTTGGGGTCGTCATTCTTGAAGTGTTCAATCACCAGAAAGAGCATGCCGGCGAAATATAGCAGGGCGAGTTAGGGGATTCAAATCTCTTCGGCCAAAAAGATTTACCCGCACCATTGAAACGATCCTCAGGGGTGCTTCACTACTATGCGAAAGGAGAAGTACACAATGCCTGCCACACTAGCATCCGCAAAAATAACGTTCCAGACCGGAGACGACGACAAACGCAAGGAAAGCAGTCTCGATATATCCGTTCGCGACAATTCTGACGAGATCATCGCCAAGGCGGTCGATTCCTATGGATTGTTCGACAATAACACTGTCAATGGGCCGTTCGACCTCCAGGTTCTCAACCCGGTGGACATCTCCACCGTCAAGCCGGGCGGCAGCCTGGTGCTGAGCTGGACACCATGGAGCGGCGGCCTCGGCAATACCGACGAATGGCATTTCAGCCTCTCGCTGGTCCTCGCCTTCACGGATGGAGAGCACGTGGCCATCCAGGAAGATGGGCTCCGCCTGACCGCAGGCCAGCCGACACTGACCTTCGGGCTGTAAGGCGCGCTCGGCGGATCACGAACGGGAAGCGCGGCGCACGTCTCTCAAACTACCCGTTAGAGAATTGTTCGTAATACGATACAAAATGGGGCAGCTCCCCCATCCTCAATATGGGGGGGGCGCCCCTGATGTTCTCGGCAATCTGCCCAAGACCCTCGCGGCTTACCGGCAGGTCCTCCCATTGATCCAATCAGGCAGCGACCGGCAAAGCGAAGCTGCTGTTCTCAACCACATCGGCATAATTCTGCTGACTTGTATCCCTTCCAGGACTCGACCGCGTTTCACCTCGCACCCCTGCTTGAGGTACACTTTGGAGTTTGTAAACGGATCGTTGGCCTCCTGAAGACCAGGGTCGCACCTAAAGATGAGCCGAATAGCCGCCATACTGCCTGCCGCGGGTCTGGGCACGCGCATGGGCGCGGAGACGCCCAAGCAGTTCCTGGAGCTGGAGGGTGTGCCGATTGTGATTCACAGCGTGCGGAGGATCGCGTCCTGCGCGCTGGTGACGGACATTATTATCGCCACGCGTGGGGACGTCGTGGCGTCGCTGGAGGAACGCGTCCGGGCGGAGAAGTTCGCGCAGACGGTGCGGGTAGTGCGCGGAGGCGATTCGCGGCAGGATTCGGTGGCGTTGGCGCTGAAAGAGGTGCCTGCGGACACGGAGATCGTGCTGGTGCATGATGCGGTGCGGCCGTTTGTGACCGCGGAGCAGATCGTGCGAGTGATTGAAGAGGCGCGGCGGTGTAAAGCGGCGATTCTGGGAATTCCGGCGATGGACACGGTGAAGGAAGTGAAGCGGGCGAGTCTGCCCGAGGATGTGGCGCTGATCATTGGGACGATCCCGCGCGAGCGGGTGGTGCTGGCACAGACGCCGCAGGCGTTTGCCACCAAATTGATCAAAGAGGCGTTCGAGCGCGCTGCGGCGGATGGCGTGAACGCCTCCGACGAGGCGGGTCTTGTCGAGCGCATTGGGCATGACGTTCACGTGGTGCTGGGGTCCGAGCGCAACATCAAAATCACGAGGCCAGCCGACATGGAGTTGGCGCGTTTCTACCTTGAGCGCGAGCGTCGCAAGGGATGAGCGGGCCGGCACGCGTGCGCTGCGGAATCGGGTACGACTTGCATAGGCTGGAGGCGGGACGTCCGCTGATTGTTGGCGGGATTACGCTGCCGTTTGATAAAGGGCCGGTGGGGCACTCGGACGGGGACGTGTTGGCGCACGCGCTTTGCGATGCGCTGCTGGGCGCGGCGGGGCTGGGGGATATCGGGACGCATTTTCCGGATACGGACCCGAAGTGGAAGGGCGCGAACAGCTTGCTGTTTTTGGAGCATGCTAAGAAATTGCTGGAGGAGAAGCGGCTGGCGATTGAGCATGTTGATGCGGTCGTGATTTTGGAAAGGCCGAAGCTGGGGCCGCATTTTCCGAAGATGCGAGAGGCGCTGGCGAAGGCGTTGGGCGTGGAAACCGGGAAGATTCATCTCAAGGCCAAGACCAACGAAGGCGTGGATGCGGTTGGCCGCGGGGAAGCCATCGCCGCGCACGTCATTGCCACGCTTTTGACGCAGTGAACCCGCAGCACCCCATGAGTTCCGACGAAAACACAAACGTTGTTCCCGCCGTTACGGTGAACCCATTTTCCGCTGAGGATGTGATATCCATTCTGGCGGAGCGTGGTTGGATTGCCGGAGCGGCTACGCCAGAGCAAGGGCAGTGGTGTGAACGCGCGGTGGCGATGCTTGGCGCACACGCGGAGAGTCGCGAGGAGCTGGCCGAACTGCTTGGGTTGGTGTTTCGCTATGAAGCGCGAGAGATTCTGGCGCGGATCGAGAGTCATGTGGTGCTTTCGCGGTATGCGGCTCGGGAGGTGTTAAGGCAGGTGGCGCTGATGTTGTTGGATGGAGCCCCGGTTACTTCGGAGCGGTTTAGCGAGATTGTTGACGCGTTGAAGGGGAGCATGGGGTTGCGGTTGCGGGAATTGTTTTATCCGTTGCGTTTGGCGCTGGCGGGGAGGGTTGGCGAAGGCGTTTTGGACCGGGTGATTCTTTTGTTGGATGAGGCGGCGGGGCTTTCGTTTTCGGTTGGGGTGAAATCGGCGCGGGTGCGGATATTGGAGTTTTGTGCGGAGTTGGATTGAGGAATGCAAGTAAGGAAGTAACGAAGTAACGAAGTAATGAAATAAAGAAAAGAATGGGTGATGGACAAGCTGACGGGAATACATGCGGTTAAGGAGGCGCTGGAGGCGGGGCTGGCGATTGACCGCATCGTGATTGCCAAGGGACGGCAGGACACGCGCGTCGAAGAAATCGTACAACTCGCGAGAAGGAGGAATATTTCGCTGCGTTTTGAAGATCGCAGTCAGGTCGACCGTTTGGCGGATTCCAAGGATCATCAAGGCGTTGTAGCTCTGGCCGCCGCGCGCGCCGCGGCCACCCTCGACGACATTCTGGCGGCCGCCAATGCCGGAGCGGGGCATGGGGCGAAGGGTCTTATCGTTCTACTCGACGGCGTCGAGGATCCACACAATCTTGGGGCCATTATTCGCACGGCACTGGCGGCGGGGGCGCATGGGGTAGTGATACCGGAGAGGCGGGCGGCGGGCCTGACGGATACGGTTGCGCGGGCATCGGCGGGGGCGATTTCGCATTTGCCGGTGGCGAAGGTGACGAATTTAGCGCGGACTATGGAGGAGCTGAAAGAGGCTGGGTACTGGCTGATCGGGCTGGATGAAACCGCGGACAAGAGTTATACGCAGGCGGATTACACTTCGCCGGTGGGGATTGTTTTAGGTGGAGAAGGGAAGGGCTTGCACGAGTTGACGCGCAAGCGGTGCGATTTTGTGGTGTCGCTGCCGACTTCCGGGCCGGTGAAATCGCTTAACGTTTCGGTGGCTGCGGGAGTGGTTTTGTTCGAGGCGTTGCGGCAGCGTGGGGCGAAGTGACGGCGGCGCGGTGCAGACGAAAGAACGCTTTGATTTGCACGCTAGCACAACTGGGGCGCAGCAGTGCTGCGCCCCTACAAGGAATTGGCGGTTTCATGGTTGCGACGGGTTAGAAGTCACGGCAAATTCATTCCTCTTCGACGTCTGCTGACCAGGTCACTGCGAAGCCTTGCTTGATGCTTTGGTGGACGGGGCAATAGTCCTCGTGATTGGCTAGGGCACGGTCGGCTTCGGCCTTTTTCCCTTTGGGGATTTTTAAGCGATAGCGCAGTTTTACGGCGGCCAGGCGGAACATCTTGCCGTCGGCTTCAATGCGGCCTTCCACGTCGGCTTCCAGATGATTTGCTGCGGGGATTCCACGCGCTTCCAGCGCGCCGGCAAGTGTGCCGGTCAGTCAACCAGCTAGGGCGGAGATAACGTGGTCGACGGTGGTGGGCATGGGAGCGGCGGATTTTACGCCGTAATATTTGGCGTAACCGCCATGCATGCCGAATTCCAGAGGTTTGTCGAAGCCCTCGATGTGGGCTTCGCGAAAGGGCCTCTGTTTTTGGACTAACCTGATTTTTGCGGTGTGAACGACTTCACCCATAGACACCTCCGAGGTAGCAGATTCCAGAAACGGCCAAAAGTTACACCGGGCCGGGCCAAAAGTCACTTGTCGTATTGAATCAAGGAGAAGACATCGAGGCCGTTCAGTTTGGAGCGGCCCTTGAGAAAAGTGAGTTCGACGGCGAAGGCGCCCCCTTGAACTTTGCCGCCGAGCTGCTGGATGAGCTTGGCGGTGGCGGCGGCGGTGCCGCCAGTGGCGAGTAGATCGTCGCAAATGATGACGCTCTGGCCGGGTTTTATGGCGTCTTCGTGAATCTCCAGCGTGTCGGTGCCGTATTCCAGGGAATAGGTGACGCTGGCGGTCTTGGCGGGAAGTTTTTTGGGTTTGCGGACGGGGACAAAGCCCGCGTTGAGCCGGTAAGCGAGAGCGGGCGCAAAAATAAAGCCGCGGGCCTCGATTCCCGCGACGACGTCGATGGTGCGGCCGGCGTAGTGCTCGCAAAGTTTATCGATCAACGAGTGGAATCCGTGCTTGTCTTTCAGAAGTGTCGTGAGATCGTAAAACAGAATTCCGGGCTTGGGATAATCCGGCACTTCGCGGATCAGCTTTTTCAGTTCGTCCATTCGAACGGCTCCTCTTGAAGCGGCGTTTTAAGCATCATAGGCAATGGTGAAATCGTTTGCGTATTGCGGGTCCGGGCCGGCGGCCTCTTCGCGTACTTCGGCGACGCTGGAAAATCGCGGACCCCGTTCGAGCGCGGCGCGGAAGCTGGCGAGTTGTTCCAGCGTGCCGAAGGCGTAGGCTTCGACGCGGCCATCGCGCAGATTGCGCACATAGCCGCTGAGGTGTAGCTTCTCCGCGGCATGCTGGGCGAAGTAGCGAAAACCGACGCCCTGCACCATTCCGGAAACGAGATACCTTTTCGCTTGTTTCGTGTCGCTCACAAACTTTGGAATTGTAGCAGAGAGTGATTGGCTGATGGACGTTTCAGGGGTTTGGAGTTGGGCTGTAGGGTTACACGGTGGAAATGGGCTAAACTTTGCTGGTACAGGCGCGCGAAGCTGCTTTCGGGGGCTTGCGCGCATCGAATCCACATGAACTGTGTGATGAACGTTGTGGCTCAAGAGCCGCGCCAAAGAGGGCATTTGCTGATTCGCCCGGCTGTGCTCATAGCCGCTGCGTTTTTTCTTTGGCTGCCGGCTCATGCGCAAAATTCGCAGCAGGGGCCGCTGGCGCCGCCGCCGGAACACAATGTCCACCGAGTGAGCTCGGAAGCGACGCCGGACGCGCCGCTGGCGCTTCCCGCGGAGGAAGTAATCAAACGGTTTGTTGCGAAGGAAGATGAGAATTTTCTGGCGCGGCCGCGATACGGCTATCGCAAGACACTGCGTATTCAAGAGTTCGGGCCGGACGGGCAGCCTTCCGGGGAAATGCTGCGGGTGACGGAGGTTACTTTATCGAGCGACGGAAAAGTTTCGGCTCAGATTATCGAGAAGCCACAATCCACGCTGAAGCACATTTACCTGGCTCCTGAGGACGTAGCGGCGCTGGACCGCATGCCTGCCTACGTGCTGACGAGCAGTCAACTCGCCAAATATGATTTGAAATACCTGGGCAAGGAGCAGGTGGACGAGATCGACTGCTATATTTTTCAGGTGAAACCCAAAATAGTGGAACGGATTCACGCCTACTTCGACGGGATCGTGTGGGTGGACGCGCAATACCTGGAGGTGGTGAAGACTTACGGAAGATGGGTGACGGATCAGGGCGATATGCGGGCGATGGAGCAACTTCCGTTCACTCTGTTCGAGACGTACCGCGAAAACGTGGACGGAAAATACTGGTTGCCGAATTATTCGCGTTCGGATGACACGCTGCACATCAAGGAAGGCGATTTTCCGATGCGCGTGACCATTAAATGGACGGATTTCAAGGCGCTTTCCGCTGCTCCCACGCTTCCTCCCGCGTCCGCTAGCCCCGCACCACCAGCGAAGCCCTAGATCGCGGCGAATAATTCTTCGGGCTTATCCTTCCAGAAGATTTGTCAGAGCATCCGGCAACTCGTTGATGGAATCGAGCAGGAGGTCCGGACGCGCCGCGCGCAGAGATTTTTCTGTGGGAAACGGACCGAACACGCCGATGGCGAAAACTCCGGCGCGGCGCGCCATTTCTATATCCTGAGGTGAATCGCCAACATAGACAGAGACAGACGGTTTGAGCCGCATTTTTTCCAGGGCCATCTGCAGCGGCTGGGGATGCGGTTTTTTTCGTTCGGTATCGCCGCTGCAGATGCGTGCCGCAAAGAGCTGTGTCAGAGAAAATTTCCGCAGTTGACGAGTGACACGATCGCGGTCGCCGCTGGTGACCAGCCCTAATTTATGTCGTCGCGCGAGCCGCGCCAGGACGCGTCGAGTGCCAGCGATCAATTTTGGCTGGTGATGCGCGTACTGTTTTCGCCAGGCGGTGTTGGCGGCTTCCCAACGATGGCGTGGCAGGCCCGCGGCGCGATAAACGGCGTACCAGTCGGGGGAATAGTGCTGCGTCAGCTCCTTCACGCCCCAGGGGATGCCCATTTCGCGGAACATCGCGAGGTAGGCGGAGGCGTCGGCTTCGTAGGAATCGATGAGTGTGCCGTCCCAATCGAACAGGACGCCCTCTATGGTCCGTTTTGCGGGCATGTCTCTGGTTCTCAGGTTAGCAGAAATTTCGTGTCAGCCATGCGAGTGATGAACGCGGGCGTATGAGGGAAAATTCTTGACTGCGTGAATGCGGAACTGGAAAAGAAAAGTGGTCAGGAAATCAGAAAGCGGGAAGGGATACCGTCGTCGCGGTCAAACTGCAGGTCATCGATGGACGCGGCGATGCCGTACCAGCCGGGCATGGCGGCGGGTTCCATGCGGCGGACCTGGGCCATGGTGACGATGACCACGTTACCGCGGCCCATGGGGCGGCTGACGAGGACGATTTCCAGCTCGATGCGCGTGCCGAGGGACAGTTGCTTGGGGCAGAGGAAATAGACGCCCGTGGAACTGATGTCGCGTGTTACGAGGGTGATGGGAAAATCCTCGGGAACGCCGCTGACGCTGCGCAGACGCATGGGCAACTTCAGAGAAGCGCGAGGATATTCGCGGTGCTCGGGGTGAACGCCGATGGCATGCGTGGGCACGCGGAGAAAACGCCGGGGCTGGGTGTCGCGCAACAAAGGCTCGACGCGCAAACTAGGCGCACGGTCGGGGACTGGCACCGGCTTGGCGGCCGAAGCTGGCATGCGCGCCTCAAGTGGCGCCGACTCAAATGGTGTGACGCGCTTTGTAGCGCTCATCTCGCCCTCAGAGATGGTGTTTGCTCGTCGCCGGTTTTTCGCCGGCAACGCATTCATTTGGCCTGACTTCTGGAATTGCCCCGGTCCACGGTGGTGCAGAGTGGGCGCTAAAGATGGCATTAGATTGAGGAAGCGTCAACCTGTGGAAAAGCAGGGAAGTGTCTTAACTTCCAACACTTAGTTATAGTACCCGGTCGATGCACTACGGGTTGTGGACTTTCTGGCAAGAGCGTCAACCAATATGGTGCTCGACACTGCGAGCTTCCGGGCTAATTATTTAGGGTCGAATTTGCAACCATGTCCACTACCACTCTCGAGCCGACCCGTACCAATAAATTTCCCGAAGGCGGCGCACGAGCGCCAGCCCGCGTCACCACGCTCGTCCTGACGGCCTTTGCAGTGGTTTACGTGATCTGGGGCTCGACGTACCTGGCTATGCGTGTGGGCATCGAGTCCTTCCCGCCGTTGCTCCTGGCGGGATCGCGGCACCTTCTGACCGGTTTGATTCTCTACCCGATCCTTCTCTGGAAGACGCGCGAGCGCCCCACACTGGCTCAATGGCGGACGGCGCTGGTCACCGGCTGCCTACTGCTGCTTATTGGGAATGGCGGGGTTTGCGTAGCGGAACTGACTGTGCCGTCGGGAGTGGCGGCGCTGCTGGTGGCTACCGTTTCGCTTTGGATGGTGCTGGTGGATTGGCTGCGGCCCGGCGGGACGCGGCCGTTGCCGCGGGTTGCTGCCGGCATTGTTCTGGGATTTGGCGGTCTGGCATTGCTAGTGGGTCCCGCACATCTTGGTGGATCGAAGCGTATCGACCCTGTAGGTGCCGGCATCTTGGTTGTGGCTTCGCTGGCTTGGGCTTGCGGTTCGCTGTATTCAAAGCATGGTGCCCTGCCGAAGTCGCCCATGATGGGAGTAGCGATGCAGGGCCTTGCGGGGGGAACCTCGCTGTGGATCGCTGGGTTTTTCACGGGAGAAGTGCGCGCGCTGCATGTGGCAGCTATCTCGATGCGCTCCTGGATTGCATTGGCGTACCTGATCGTGTTCGGCTCGACGATCGGATTCACGGCGTACCTGTACATCCTGAAAAAAAGTACTGCTGCGCGCGTAGGAACGTACGCGTTTGTGAATCCCGTCGTCGCGCTTTTCCTGGGCTGGCTGCTGGCAGGGGAATCGATTACGCTGCGCACAGTTATTGCTGCCGCGGTGATTCTTACGGCCGTGCTCTTGGTGATCACCGCTCCGCACAAAGATCCTGCCCACGCCGATGAAGCCATCCCCGTGCCTGGGGAAGCCTGAGCGGCTGTTTGCGCTTGCGGACATCTCCTTCCACTTTTACTTTGCCGCGCGATTCCGGATAGATTTGCTACCGGGCATGCGCTATTTTGGGCACGTTTGAATATGAGCCAAACAACTAGACGGACGGATGGGATGATTCCTGCAAGAAAGGCGGCGCGGTACTGGCAAGCTACGCTGGCACGCGATCGCCGCGCCGACGGGACGTTTGTGCTGGCGGTGCGTTCGACACAAATCTATTGCCGGCCTTCGTGCCCGGCGCGACGGCCGCTGCGCCGCAATGTGGTTTTCTACCGGACGAATGAGGAAGCGGAAAAGCAGGGCTTTCGTGCTTGCCGACGATGCCGGCCGAATGAGCTCTCGGGATCGGCCGTGCTGGTGGAGCGTGCCGCGAGGGAACTCGCGGGAACGGACGAAGAGGGAACACGGCTGACGGCACTGGCCGAAAAACTTGGCACCACAGCAGCGACGCTACGCCGCGCATTCCGGCAGGTGACAGGGCTGACGCCACGCGATCTCGCGGAAGCCATGCGCCTGGCACGCTTCAAGAAACTTCTGCGCGCCGGAAGGAGTATTACCGACGCGCTCTATGAGACCGGTTACGGATCGTCGAGCCGCGTCTACGAACGCAGCAACGCACAGTTGGGAATGACACCGGCAACCTATCGCAAGGGGGGAAAGGGAATGAAAATCGGATACGGTATCGCCAAATCACCGCTCGGAAAAGTTTTGGTGGCGGCCACGGAACGGGGTGTTTCGGCGGTGTACCTGGGCGACACGGAGGGAAGGTTAATTGCAGAATTACGCCACGAATATCCGCGCGCGGAGATTTCTCCGGCGGCGCGCAGTTACCAGCGCTGGGTGCGGGAAATCGTGCGGCGCATCGAAGGCAAAGCCGTGCATATGGAGTTGCCGCTGGACGTGCAAGCGACGGCGTTTCAACGGCGCGTCTGGCAAGAATTGCAACGCATTCCCCGTGGCGCCACGCGAACCTACAGCCAGGTGGCGCGGGCGCTGGGCCAGCCGAAAGCTGTACGCGCCGTGGCTCGGGCTTGCGCTACGAACCCGGTTTCTGTCGTAGTGCCTTGCCATCGGGTCGTTCGTGAAGACGGCAACCTGGCCGGCTATCGCTGGGGACTCTCGCGGAAGGAACAATTGCTCAAGCAGGAGCGCGGCGCGGGAGACTAAGCGTGTGCCACGACGCGGTTATTGCCATTCACCAGCCGCACTTAACGAATGATGAAAATAACAAAACTGGACGGGAGGACTTAGGCGTGCGGCTTGACGGCAGTTGCGTCCTTCGGCCAGTCCGGCTTGAAAGTGGGATCGCCAAGTTTCAAATTCTCTTTGATCTTCATGTAGTGAAATAAAAAGTAATCGCCTTCGGTGGTCTCGAAGAATTTTTGCTGGATAGGCAGCCAGGAGGCTTCATCAATCCACATCTGAATTTTGGTGATCTGCGCCCGGACTTCGTCGGATCTAGGAGTCAACTCCAGGACCACAACCTTTTTTTGGTCCAGATCCTCTTCGCCCGTGAGCTTGATTTCGTAACTTTTCCGGAGGTTGTCACTCTTTGTACCAAAACCGAGAAGCACGTATTGATCGACCATCGAGCGGTTTTTCCCCAGGTTGTACTCTTCCACGCGGTTCAGTTTTGGATTGTACAGATAGAGCGAATCACCGGCGCGTAAAATCGTGCGTTTATCAGGTTGCATGATTTCAATACGCATCTTCTGATCGTGCCGCACGAGAATCTGGCCCGTCTCGATGGAAGTGTCTTTGACGACGGCCGTGTATTTGATGTGTTCGAGGTCCGCGGTGAGGCTCCTGAAACTCTTTGCCGAGCTGTCCATCATGCGCAGGACGCTATCCACGGTCATACGGCCAGCGGCCTGTCTCGGTTGTTTAGTTACGCCGCCCGCGGTGGCGAGGGATCCGAACAAAAAGAGAAGAAAAGGTAACCGTTTCAAACGCAGCCCCAATCAACCGAGGATATGCCGCCTTGTCTCGTGTCACGCCATCGTAACATAGTAAAGAGACGCACGAATCGACGCCGGGGTTTCTCCGGGGTAGCGCCGGATAGCTGGCGCGGCGAGCGTTCAGCGGCGAACTTCCACTTTGTAGGCGATGACGGTGCCTTGCTCGTCGCGCACAGGCTCGATTTTTGCAATCGAGAATCTACCTTTGTGGAGTTCCGGCAGCGCATCTTGCAAGGCGCTGTGCAGGTCGTTCTGCAAAGCGAGCTTGGTCGGCGGCGCCAGGATGCGCGCGTCCACGCGGTAGGTCTGGTGATCGCCT
>Ga0210410_10004799_pt1 | contig 11832 bp, 10 predicted proteins | sample IncBWC4MmetaG_FD_161058 | JGI IMG/M metagenome (GOLD analysis project Ga0210410, IMG submission 161058) | Forest soil microbial communities from Barre Woods Harvard Forest LTER site, Petersham, Massachusetts, United States - Inc-BW-C-4-M | ecosystem: Environmental > Terrestrial > Soil >... | reverse complement strand
GCTAGGGCAAGTCGGCTTTGACCTCAACTTTGGACATATCTTTGCATCGCATGAAGTGACACTTCGGGCCAGGAGCGGTCATCCCACCCCATTCAATCCTAATCGGGCAGAGTGGCCGCCGCCTGTCAGAATGAGCTATTTAGCTCGGATTCCGCACCGATAAAGGCGATACCTATCAGTGATGGCGCCGGCATTTTTTGCACGTGCGTACGTCCGCCTGCGCCGCACGACAGGAGGCAATCCATGATTCGTACACTCATGATCGCTATGGCGTCGGCCATGGTTCTTACCCTCTCGGCAACGGCTTTTGCACAGGGCACGGCGAGCGAGGCTAGGACGATGCTCGACAAGGCTGTTGTCGCAGTCAAGGCAGACAAGGCCAAGACGCTGGACACGATCAACAAGGGAGAAGGCGGATTCCTGGACCGCGATCTCTATGTATTCTGCTTCAACATCGGGGACGGTAAGGCCGTTGCTAATGGCAGTACTAATCCGGCTGCAAGGAAAACGATTGGCGTCGACGTAAGGACCCTAAAAGATGCCACAGGCAAGGTGTTTGGTCAGGATCTCTACGACGCGGCGAAGGAAGGTCAAATCGCCGAGGTCAGCTACATGTTTCCAAAGCCGGGCGCCGACATGACGCCGGTTGCAAAAATAAGCTTGGTAACCAGGGTCGGTGATCTGGGCTGTGGCGTCGGTTACTACAAATAAGCCTGGGTGACGCGCACACGATGAATGTGCTCAGAATGCCAAAAGCGATTTCAACCAGGCGGCGTGCGCCCCGGCTTTGGCGCACGCGACGATGGAGGAAACTATGAAGTTTGATCGCAAGGTGATGCTGACGGCAATCGTCAGCTCTCATGCCGGATTTCACAGGAAAAGACATATCGGCGGAGTACGACGATCGATACGCGCGTCATTTCCAGGAATGTAGTCGTAAAATCGATCGCGACCGTCATCGCCATGAGTTTCACTGTGCGAAGTCGGTAATGATATTGATCACTCGCAGCCGCGCTTCTCGCGCACGGCACTCCTCGTAACTAAAGCACCAAGACCGTCTTTCCGCGCGCGTGGCCAGTCTCCGACATTTGGTGCGCCTTGGCGAAATCGGCGATCGGAAGCACGCACTCGACGCACGGCTTGAGCTCACCGGCCGCAACAAGTCCCACGATTTCCGTCAATGCGGCCGGATCTGACGCCACCTGCGGCGTCGCGAGTTTGACGCCCCAGCGCGCACTTTGATCCTCGAATGGCGCGGCCGCGAGCGCAACGATGGTGCCGCCGCGCCTGAGGGCTGCATAGCTCCGCCGGTGCACATCGCCGCCGATGACATCGAATACCACGTCGATATCGCGCGCGTGTTCTTCGAATGGAGTCTGATCGTAGGGAAATACTTCCTGAGCCCCGAGAGCGCGCACAAAATCGACATTTTGTTGCGAACATGTCGCAAACACCGTCGCGCCGCGCAGACGAGCAATTTGGACCGCCATGCTACCGACACCTCCGGCAGCGGCATGTATCAACACGCGCATTCCCGGCTTCACATCCGCGGTCTGCACCAACCCAACCCACGCACTGACGCCCGCGAGCGGCAATGAAGCAGCCTGCTCGTAGGACATGCCCCGCGGAATTGGGACTGCGAGCGATGCTTGCAATGCGACCTTTTGGCTCCACGTGCCGGCTCCGCGCTGTGCCATGAAACACACGCGCTTACCGATCAGCGAAGCGTCCGCACCGGCGGCTGCACCTATAACCTCGCCGGCGCCGTCACGCCCTGTGATGGTCGGAAACGTAACCGGGAAGAACTTTTGCAGCATCCCCGAACGCACCTTCCAATCGACCGGGTTCATGCTCACAGCACGGACTTCGACCAGTATTTCGTCCGGCGCTGGGCGTGGCGACGGGACGCTGCGAAGTTTCAGGACCTCCGGACCGCCGTAAGCGTCATACACGACCGCAAGAGTGTCACTTCCGGCTGCGGACATCGGTCTTCTCCAGGCCTGAACTTCAATTCGACATTGACGCCGCCGGCCTAAGCGCCGGCCAAGGCGATTGCGGATCGTCCGGTGGCACCGAAGACAGGAGCGCGCGCGTGTGCGCATGCTGCGGATTGGCGAATACGGTCTCGACCGGACCTTGCTCGACGATTTCACCGCGATACATCACCAGGACGCGGGAGCACAGATAGCGTACGACAGACAGATCATGGGAAATGAAAAGCATGGCAAAGCCGAGCTCGGAACGCAGCCGTGCCAGCAAATTCAGCAGCTGCGCCTGGATCGACACATCGAGCCCCGAAACGATCTCGTCGGCGATCAGGACCTTGGGAATGTTGCAGAGCGCACGGCCGATGTTCACGCGCTGGCGCTGCCCGCCCGACAATTGACCAGGCAGCCGGGTGGCAAAATCGGCCGCCAAGCCAATTTCGGCGAGCAGTTCCCCGGTCCGTTTGAGCCGCTCCTCCCAGGTTGCGTGCCGGGTGCCAGCCTCCATCGCCTGCGTCACGATGCTGGCGACGCGCCGCCGCGGATTGAGCGCGGATTGCGGATCCTGAAACACCATCTGCACACTCGCGCGCTCGGCGCTGTGGCGCAACGAAGGATCAGTCAGGTCGTCCCCATTGAGAAGGATCCGCCCGCCCGATGCCTGCTCGAGCCCGACCAGCAGTTTTGCAATCGTGCTCTTGCCGCTGCCGCTTTCGCCCACAAGCGCGACAAACTCGTTCTCGGCGATGCTGAATGAGGCGTCCTTCACTGCTTCGACCGTCCGTGCACCGCCGAACAGTCCATCGCCGATGGCGTAGCGTTTTTGCAACTTGTCGACTTGAAGAACGGTCCGTTGCGAGTTTTCCGTCGTAGCCGCCAGTGCATCGGTCGTTGCAATGTTCTCGGCCTCGGTCGCGCGGATGCAGGCGACCCGATGGCCGTTTGCGATTGCAACGTTCGGCGGCTCAGCCTGTCGGCAATTCGCTACGACCAGCGGGCATCGCGGGGCAAAATGGCAACCGCTCATGTTCGCGAGTTGGCGCAGGCTCGGCATCTGATCGGGCATTACATAAAGCGCGCGCCTCGGTGAATGCATTGTCGGATTGGCGAGTTGCAGGCAGCGCGTGTAGGGATGCGCAGGCTTCGACAAAATCGAACGCGCCGGGCCGCTTTCGATCGCGCGACCCGCATACATGACAACGATCTTGTCGCACAACTGCGCCGCCAGCCGCAGGTCGTGGGTGATGAAAATGACCGCGGTACCGTGTTGCTGCTGCATCTCGGCAATCAGGCGGAGGATCGGCGGATGCACGGTCACGTCCAGCGCGGTCGTCGGCTCGTCCGCGATGACGAGGCGCGGGTTGCTGGAAAAGGCAAACGCGATCAGCACGCGCTGACACATGCCGCCCGACAATTGATGCGCGTACTGGGAGAGAAGGTCGGCGGGTCGCGGCAACCTCGCTGCCGCGAGCGCGGCGATTGCTCGCTCGCGCCGGCCCTTGCGGTTATCTTCGCCAAGTCGCGCCAGATGCTCGTCGAATTGCGCCCCGATCGTCATCACCGGGTTGAGGGCGGTCATCGGTTGCTGCGGGATGAATGCGATCGCGCGGCCGAGCAAAGCGCGTCGGCGCGCCGGCGGCATTTGCGGAAGGCGCTCGCCCTCAAACAAGAGCGATCCAGCAGTGATCTCAAAACCGGGCGGAAGCAGCTTGGCGATGGAGCGCCCGATCATCGATTTCCCCGCACCGGATTCGCCCACCAGACCGAGAATCTCGCCGGGCGCGAGGTCGAAGGACAGCCCGCGGATTGCCGGTACGACCTGACCGTCGATTCGCGCGCCGACTTCGAGGTCTTTGGCCTGCAAGGTGAGCACGGTCAACGCCCACTTTCCGCAAGCCGCACGTCGAGTGTGCGGCGCAGCCCGTCCCCGAGGAGGTTGAACGACGTCACTGTCAGAAAAATCGCCAACGCGGGAAGCAGCAAATTCCACGGCGACTGATAGACGTATTGTCGCGCATCGGCGATCATCTGGCCCCAAGCGGGCTGATTTGCGCCGACACCCAGTCCGACAAACGACAGGATCGCCTCGACCACGACCGCGATCGCCATTTCAAGGCTCATGAGCGTGATCAAAAGCGGCAGCGTCGCCGGCAGAACCTCGCGCGTGATTGCTTGCCAATGAGTAAAGCCCAGAAGCCGTGCCGCTCCGACATAGTCGTGCCGCGTCACGACCAACACTTCGCTGCGTAAAACGCGACAAAAGCGCGTCCAGTCGACGAGAATGATGGCAAGAATGACTCGATCGAGACCGACACCGAGCCCCACCATCAGAATGAGCGAGAGAATGACCGGCGGAAATGACATCCATACGTCGACCAGGCGGCTTATGACCCAGTCGGTGGTGCCGCCGAAGTATCCCGAAACGTGAGCAAGGATTGTCCCCACAATCATCGCGCCAAGCGAAGCGAAGAACGCCACCAGCACCGCCGTGCGAGCCCCATAAATCAACCGCGAGAGTACGTCGCGACCAAGACTATCGGTTCCAAGCACAAACGCGGGATCGCTGCCCTCGACCCAGAAGGGCGGCGTCAAAATCGAAAGCAGGTTCTGATCACCAGGGTCGTTTGGTGCGATGCGGCTAGCAAAGACCGCGCAAAACATGATGCAGAGGATCATACAAAGCGCGATCACGACCCGAGGCGAACCGAGCGAGCGCAATAAGGCGGCCGGCATCAACGTACTCGCAGCTTGGGGTTCAGCACGACGTAGAGACTGTCGACCACCGAGTTGATTATCAAAACGACGATGCAATACGTCAACCCGATGGCCTGAATGAGCGGCAGGTCGGCGTTGCGCACGGCATCGACCATCAGGTTTCCCATACCGGGATACGAGTAAATCACTTCGATCAGCAACGTGCCGCTGAACAGAATTCCAAATTGAACGCCGGCAAGAGTTAGAGTCGGAAGCGAGGCGTTCTTGAGAGCGTGTCCAATAAGAATGCGTCTTTCGGACAGTCCACGCAAACGCGCTTGCAGGATGTGGTCTTCGTGATAGACGTCAAACAAGCTGGAACGCAGCACGCGCATGATCGTCGGCGAGAAGGCAAGGCCGAGCGCGACGGCCGGCAGGATGAGGTGCTGACACGCGCTCAGGAAAACGTCGAAACGGCATGCCAGCAAAGCGTCAACCAAAAGAAACCCGGTCACGCGGGGCGCCGGCAGCCCCGGCGAGACTTGTCCTGTGAACGGCAACAACTGCAACGTGACGCCAAACACGAACAGCAGGATAAGACCCCACAGAAAGTCCGGAATGGATAACAGAACAATCGAGACCATGTCGACGAACGGCTCGAACACCGTGTCGCGGAGACGAAACATGATGAGCCCGCCGCCGACGCCGAGGATCGCCGCGAGCAGCATGGCGGCCCCGGCCAGCTGGATTGTCGCCGGCAGCGCGTTCGCGACGAGCGTGGCAGAATCTCGGCGAAATTGGATGGAACGGCCAAAGTCGCCGTGCAGAGCATCGACAAGCCAGATCCAATATTGCTGCGGCAATGGCTTATCGAGGCCCATTTCGTGCCTCTTGGCCGCGATTTCTTTCAGCGTAGCCATGGGCGGCAATGACATCGCCGCCGGATCGACCGGAAGCACGCGCAATACGCAAAACAGGAGCGCCGAGACCGCCAGCAGGATCGGTATGGCCGAGAGCAGGCGGCGCGCGAGCAGCTTTCCAATTATTCCAATCATGCGGCTACGAATAGCAAGAACCGAGCCATGAGCTCTCCGGACGATGTACTAAACAGTCTACGGCGGCAACCAGCCATTGCATCAGTAAGGCCCGTGGTCATGCACGCAAAGGTTGGCGGCACCATCGCATTTTGTTTTTGATACGCCGGCGCATAAGCTACGACTTGAAATTGAGCCGGGCGTAGAAAGGCGCGGAATGGCCATCGTCGGCCCGTCATTGACGGAGCTCGCGGAGATCGCCGCAGATCTCGGCTTTCATTTCGATGCCGCGGACATCGCGGCGTTCCGCGAGTTGATGCGCGGTGCGCTGGACGCCTATTCAGCGCTCGATCGGCTTCCCGACGCCCTGCCAGTGCCGCGCCATCCCCGCCTGCCCGGTGGTGTGCCAAGTGTCGAGAACAACCCATTTGGCGCCTTCGCTCGGACTGTGGACATCGCCGGCGAGCCAAAGGGACCGCTCGCTGGCAAACGTGTTGTTGTCAAAGATTGTGTGTGCGTCGCCGGCGTGCCGATGATGAACGGCTCCTCGATTTTCGAAGGCTACGTTCCGGAAATCGATGCGACGGTGGTGACCCGAATACTCGACGCGGGCGGCACGATTGTCGGCAAGGCCGCCAATGAGGACTACTGCTATTCGGGCGGCAGCCACACCAACGCACGCTATCCGGTCGACAACCCGCATCGTACCGGGTTTACCGCCGGCGGCTCATCCTCTGGATCGGCAGCTTTGGTCGGCGGAGGCATCGTGGATATGGCGATTGGGACCGATCAGGGTGGCTCGATCCGCCAACCAGCATCCTGTTGCGGCGTAGTGGGAATGAAGGCCACGTTCGGCCTTGTCCCCTGCACGGGCAATCTCGGCATGGAATATTCACTTGATCATGTCGGGCCGCTGACGCGCACCATCGCCGACAATGCGCTTTTGCTCGAGGTTATTGCCGGCCCAGACGGGCTCGACAGCCGTCAGGCTCATTGCAAGGTCGATCGCTACACCGGCGATCTCGGCACCGGCGCAAAGCGTTTGCGTATCGGGATTCTAGACGAGACGTTCGGTCTGCCGCAATCGGATCCGCGCACCGACGCCGCGGTGCGCGACGCCGTGGCTGGCTTCACTAAGCTCGGCGCGGAAGTAGAAAAGGTCAGTGTGCCTTTCCATAGTTACGGCGGGTCGATCTGGATGCCGCGCGCCGCCGAGGGATGTCTCGCTACCATGTTTCACGGCAATGGCTTCGGTTTCGGACCAAGCGGCGTTTATCTGCCATCCGCAATGCAACGCCAGGCGATGTGGCGCGCGCAGAGTGACCGCCTGGCAGACACGGTCAAGCTCGGCATGCTGGTCGGCGAGTATATGTTGCGCGCTTACGGCGGCCGCTATTATGGGCGGGCTCACAACTTGGCGCGGCTCTTGAGCGAGAGCTACGATCAGGCGTTCGCGCGGGTCGATATTCTGGCGTCGCCGACGCTCCCTTTCCCGCCGCCTCGGCAGCCAGCGACGAACGCGACGCGCGAAGAAGTGGTGGGTGCGGCGTTCGGCATGACCATCAACACCGCCCCTTTCAACGCCACCGGCCATCCCTCGATGAGCATGCCGTGCGGCTGGATGGACGGTCTTCCTGTCGGCCTGATGCTGACGGGCCGCCGCTTCGACGAGCGATTACTCTATCGCGCGGCGTCATCGCTCGAACTACACTTGGTGCGTGAGGGGATCACTGGTCCCGAAGCGCGCGAGCGTTCCCTGCCGACGAAAGCCAAATAGTCAAGCGTCGATGCAACTGGAGATGTGCCATGATTGAAGTATCGCGTCGCGGCTTATGCCAAGCTCTCGGCATCAGCGTCGTTGCGGCACCGACCTTCCTCAAATCCGCGACTGTTCTCGCCAGCGATATGGACAGGGTGACAATCGGCTGGCCGAGCGACATTCCGTCATGGGATCCGGAACAGCGCACGGTCCCGGACGCGCAGCCGATCTATAAGATGGTCTTCGACCAGCCGCTGGATCAGGCGCCCGACCTAAAGCTGATACCGAAGCTGGTGAAGAACTGGAGTCTCGCACCCGACGGCCTCAGCTTGACCCTCGACTTTCGCGACGACGTAAACTTCCACGACGGCTCCAAAATGACGGCGGCCGATTTCAAGTATTCGTTCTTCGACCGCGTCAAGGCGGGGCACAAGATCGACGTGGCGCAGATCTGGGGCTTCGTGACCGACGTCGATGTCGGCTCGCCCACGAACGCGGTCATGCATTTCAAGCTGCCGTTCGCCACCTCGGCGATATGGCTCGCCTTCCTTTGCAGCTACGTCGTGCCGAAGGACTACTTCGAGAAGGTCGGGGAGGACGGATTTGTGAAGGCGCCGATCGGAACCGGTCCTTACAAGCTGGTCGACTACGAGCTCAACAGCCGCATCGTACTGGAGCGCAACGAGGCCTATTGGGGCCCGAAGCCGAAAATGAAGAACGTCACATTTCAGATTATCAAGGATCCTTCGGCGCGCGTCGCCGCAATCCAGTCCGGACAGGTCGATCTGACCCTCAACGTTCCGGTGCGCGAGGCTGATCGCTTCAAGAAGGATGCGAACTTCAAGGCGGAGCTTGATCCGATCCAACGCGTCATCATCATACAGGCTCGCGGCGATCTGGCATTTGCCGACAAAAACGTGCGGCTCGCCGCACATCATGCAATCGACAAGAAAGCCTTGTCGCAGGCGTTCTACGGTGGCACCGCGGTGCCGCTGTCGGTCGTCGCGCCGCCGGATACGCCCGGCTATGTCGAAGGCTACACGTTCGCGTATGACGTCGAGTTGGCGAAGAAGCTTCTGGCCGATTCGGGATTCGGCGCGTCGAAACCGGTCCAGATCAAGCTGGCGACGACCAATGGCCAATTCCGGGTGACTACGATATGGCACGGGCTATCGCGCAGATGTGGAAGAAGGTCGGCATTGATGCCGAAATCGAAGTCATCGAGTACTCGAAATACTTCGAGCTCAACCGAGGCAACAAGCTGCCGGAAGCAACGCTCTACAGTTGGGATAACGCTACCGGCGATCCGGAAATATATACCGGCTATCTGCTCAATCCCAATCTCCCGTTCTCGGCGTGGAAGGAAAAGGCGATCGGCGACGAGGTCGCCGCGCTTTTCGCCATTGCCGACTACGACAAGCGGATTGCCGCCTACAAGGAGATCAACAAGAAGACGGTGGAGTACGGGGCCATCATGCCGCTCCTGCAAAGCGTGATAACCGTAGTGAGCAAGAAAGATCTCTCCTTCGAGCACTACAGGAACGGCTGGATTCTGGCGGATACCATGACCAGAACCTGACGCTGACAGAGTGGGTCGCCGCCTGCTGGCAGCGCCGCTTTTGAAAAAGGTAGCGCATGCCGCAGGTCGAGCGGTCCTTCATCGTTACGCAATCCGGGCGGATTCATATCGCCTCGGCCGGCGTCGGTGCGCCGGTGTTGCTTTTGCATCAGACGCCGCGATCCTGGGACGAGTTTCGCGACGTGCTGCCGCTTCTGGGCCGGCACTACCGCGCCATCGCCATGGACACGGTGGGATACGGCGACTCTGATCCGCTGCCGGACGGCAAAGTGTCGATCGAAGACTGGGCTACGGCCGCGCGCCAGCTCCTTGTCGCGCTCGGCATTGAGCGCGCGGCGGTTGTCGGCCACCATACCGGCGCCGCCATTGCGGCTGAGATCGCCGCCGCCTATCCGAAACATGTCGCCGCGCTGGTTCTGTCCGCCAGCCCCTACGTAGACGAAGCCCGCCGCAAGGAGGCGAGAGAGACCGGTCACGGCATTGATCACGCGGTGCCGCGCGCAGACGGCGGACATCTCGCCGAACTTTGGTCAAAGCGGCAGCCTTTCTACCCGCCCGACCGTATTGATCTTTTGGAACGCTTTATCGTCGATGCTCTTAAGGCGGGTTCGGGCGCTGTCGAGGGTCATCGCGTCGTTGATCGTTATGAAATGGAAACACGCCTACCTTTGGTGCGCTGCCCGACGCTTGTCATCGCCCCGACCGCGGATCCACATGCCCATCCGCATGCTCCCAAGGTCGCCGCCGCAATTGCCTGCAGCACTTTAGTCGAGATCGAAGGCGGTATGGTACCTTTGCCAGATCAGAAGCCAGCGGAATTCACTGAGGTCGTTCACCGCTTTCTCGCCGCGCAGCCCGTTTGGTCAACATAAGCGAAGCCCACGTCATCGATCCATCGCGATCTCGCGGCTGTCGTAACGGTGTTCCTCGTATCAGACTAGCTGCCAATCAAGGTCTGCTATGGGTCAAGGCAGACATACAAGACCCTGGGGCGGCGCGTCCGTTAAGTGATCCGAGGGGGACGACGCTGCAACGCTTCCGGGGCGCCATTGAGTATCAATGGTCGGATTTCAAGTCTTGGCCGGACTTGCTCCGACGCCGCTCGTTCCGACGCCTAGACGTCGTCGAGTGTCGGAGGATCGAACCAGTTCGTCAGCGATAGACCGCCGTCGACCACAATCGCAGCGCCGGTTATGTAGGCCGATACTCGGTTGGACAACACCGCTAGTGCCATTGGAGCAAGATCTTCGCTGCGACCAAGTCGGCCTAGCGGGATGTAACGCGCCAGCGACGGATCGGCCACGAAACCTCCCGCGGCAATCGCGCCCGGCACCAAAGCGTTGACCCGGATTCCAAAGCGCCCGAAGGTCTTGGCCAGTTCCTTCACCAGCATGGCGAGGGCCGCTTTAGCTGTGCTGTAGTGCGGCAGGTTACGTGGCGTACCGGCGTGAAGCGAGGTGAGCATCAAGAACGAGCCTGGCTGACGGGCCGCAATCAGCTGGCGAGCAAGCTCGCGCGCTAGGTGAAAACCTGCATCGACATTGACAGCACGCATCCGCTCCCAGGTCTCTGTGGTCACCGCCAACGCGTGGTCGGCTTCGTGCCGCTGAGGGGCCGCGCTGTGCACGAAGTGCGTGACCTGCCCGACGGTAGATTGTGCGGCAGCCAACAAATCGTCGCATGCGCCGCGGCTCGCTAAGTCACCGACCCAAGTCACGGCCAACTCTGGCCGAGGTGAAGCTGCGACCGCGGCAGCGACCAAATCTTCGCGCACGTCGGCGAATACAGTGCGCATGCCTTCGCCGACCAGCGCATGGGCGATAGCACGGCCGATGCCGTTGCCGGCGCCGGTCACGAGGGCCGCCTCGCGCGCTGGATCGAATAAAGGGTTCAGAAGGCTCATGAGCGTCGGCTTGTTGAGATCATCGTCAGGGGCCTGCCTTAAACGTTCCAGACGCCACGGCCATCATTCAGCGCGAACGACTTCACCCGAAAGAGGCATCCGAACTGTCCAAGGTCCCTGCATGTTCTGCGATTATTGAACGCTTGCCGGCTCAGGCTTAGCCTCCTGCAACGGCAGTTCCGCGGCCTCCCAGCCGTCGGTGCCATCCGGATACCATGCAACATTCTTATAACCTAGCGCCAACGCTCGTTTGGCAGCATTCCACGACATCCAGCAGTCACGAAGGCAATAAAACACCAGCAATTTTGCGCCATCACTCTGCGTGACGGGTTCGAGACCGAGGCGGAAATAATTTTCAGTCTCCATCGCAAGTTCGCTAATGGCGTAGCGACCTTCCGCGCCGAGGCAATTGATACGGAGGGCCATGTCTTCAGGGGCGAGTGGCCCGCCCAATCGGCCGGCTAGGTATCCAAAGCGACTCGTGAGGGTTGTCGGTGGCATAAAGATCTCGGCATCGTGCCGTAGCGGTGGCGAGACATGTACATCTATCCAGCAATGACGCCCGATTCTTGGACCGTCCAAAATTATGAAGTGCCTTCCTCCACATAATTGATAGCCGCCTCGTAGTTTCTCGTGCCGGTAGTTTCTCGTGCCGGTTGACGCCAAGACTCACGCCGAGCGTTTTGATAGATTCAACTCTCCCAAAGAGGACGAGACCGTACGCCAATTGGCGGCTCATTTCAGGGAAGGAAACAATGACAAGGACAAGCGAGTTATTTCGAACGAGCTTTGCGGCGATCGCCGTCACCGTCCTGGCAAGCGCGATGGTGGGCAGGCCGTTGCCAGCGGGCGCGCAGGCGACCTCGGCGTCGCCATCG
>Ga0210410_10004798_pt1 | contig 11835 bp, 10 predicted proteins | sample IncBWC4MmetaG_FD_161058 | JGI IMG/M metagenome (GOLD analysis project Ga0210410, IMG submission 161058) | Forest soil microbial communities from Barre Woods Harvard Forest LTER site, Petersham, Massachusetts, United States - Inc-BW-C-4-M | ecosystem: Environmental > Terrestrial > Soil >... | reverse complement strand
ACCCAGCGCGCGATCCGGGCGGCCATCAGGCGTGCCATCGAGCCTGTCTCAAGCCCTGCATTCGGGCGGCACGACGTTGGGAGGCAGCGTCGCGGGCTCGAGCGGCATCGGGCCCGAACCGGGTGCCGGTAGCGATGAGGCAGTCTTGCCGCTCGCGAAGCATTCCCACGTCAGCGAGCCGGCCAGCATGGCCCCTCTCGACAGCGCGACGCGCGCGGCAGGCGTGCTCGCATCGTCCGGCGCAGAAGGCACGAGCACAAGCGTCTCGCTGCCCGCCGGCGCCACACGGGCCGTGTAGCGGATGGCGATCTGGCCGCTGTTGTCGTCAATGGCGATGGATTCGACGTTGCGTGTGGGCGGCGGCGCCGCGTAGCCGCTGCCGAGCGCATCGCCACTCGCTGCGTTCTCCGCCACCGCGAGCCGGGCCGCCGCAGCAAGCGACAACCCTTCGCCGACTCGGCTGCGCGCAAGATAGTCTTGATAAGCAGGAATCGCGTAGGCGGCAACGACGCCGACGATTGCGAGCACGATCATCAGCTCGACGAGCGTGAAACCTGCGCCCGTGCAGCGTGCGCATCTGACACGCGATAAAAGGGCAAACGCGGACCGGAAAACGACGGCGGACATCGACAGACTCCTCGAACCAAAGTGGGGCCCCAAGCAGGACCCGAACCGGACGAAACCGGAAAGAACACCCCGAAGCGAAACAATGGGCGATAGTTCGAAGCGTACTGTGCATGCGCGGCCGGAGACAGTCGGCCGAACGGCCAAACCGGGCCAAACCGGGCCGAACCGTGCCGAACCCGACCGGAGCCGTGCGACGGGAGTAGCGCGTTCAGCGGCGGCCGGAGGAACCCGACGAGTAATCCGACGCGCTCTACGAGGATCGTGCGGCATCGCGCCGGCGCGATCGACGCTTGATCGCATAGCCGACGACAACAACCAGCACCGCGCCCGCAATGCGCGCGCCGTACTCGGCGCCGGGCGAATCGAGCAGCGGCCAACGGTCGCCGGCCGGATCGTTGATGATGAGGCCGCCCGCGATCCAGCCGAGCAGCGCAGCACCGAGCGTGACGATGACCGGAAAACGGTCGAGCAGCTTGAGCACGAGGGTGCTGCCCCAGACGATGAGAGGAATGCTGACGATGAGGCCGAACAGCACGAGCGCCACGCGATGGCGCGGATCGGCCGCTTCGGCCGCGCCGGCGATCGCAATCACGTTATCGAGGCTCATGACGGCATCGGCCACGACGATCGTCTTGATGGCCGCGAGCAGCTTGTCGGCCGGCTTGATGTTTTCGTGGACGTCATGCGCAGGCGCGAGAAGCCGCACGCCGATCCACAGCAGCAGAAGCCCGCCCGCGAACTTGAGCAGCGGCACGTCGAGCAGCACGACGGCGAAAGCAATCAGCGCGACGCGCAGCACGATCGCCCCGACCGTGCCCCAAAGCACGCCCCGTATTCGCTGCGCGGGCGGCAATTTGCGGCAGGCAAGCGCGATCACGACAGCATTGTCGCCGCCGAGCAGGATATCGATGACGACGATTTGGATGACCGCTCCCCAATGGAGCGTCGCAAAAAAATCGGGCATGGAGTCGAACATAGGCGCAATGGGCGTTCCCGGGCAACGGCGGACAAAGGTGCGCTCGTAAGGGGCGACGACAGGCGCAAAAAAAAACGAGGAAGCCGTCTGTGCTTCCTCGCTTCCTGTCGACTGTCGAAAGCATTACGAAACGATTTCGCAAGGATACCAAAAAACCTCTCGATTCGACGCAATGCGCTATGCCAACCGCCACCGGGAACCGCATCGCGCCGTTCGCGCCATGCAGCCCGATGGGCCTGCGCTCAGAGAATCGACTTCAACAGCCTGGCCATCTCCGATGGGTTCTTGGTGACCTTGATACCGCAGGCTTCCATGATTTCAAGCTTGGCGTCGGCCGTATCGGCACCGCCCGAGATCAGCGCGCCGGCGTGCCCCATGCGCTTGCCCGGGGGCGCCGTGACGCCGGCGATGAAGCCGACGACGGGCTTTTTCATGTTGTCCTTGATCCAGTACGCCGCATTGGCTTCGTCCGGGCCGCCAATTTCACCGATCATGATGACGGCATCCGTTTCGGGATCGTCGTTGAACATCTTCATGACGTCGATATGCTTGAGCCCGTTGATCGGGTCGCCGCCGATGCCCACGGCCGACGATTGACCGAGGCCGAGCGTCGTCAACTGCCCTACGGCTTCATAAGTCAGCGTGCCCGAACGCGACACGACGCCGATGCGGCCTTTCCTGTGGATGTGCCCCGGCATGATGCCGATCTTGAGCTCATCGGGCGTGATCGTGCCGGGGCAGTTCGGCCCGAGCAGCAGCGTCTTGCGGTTTTCGCGGCGCATGCGGTCCTTGACCTCGATCATGTCGCGCACCGGAATGCCTTCGGTGATGCAGATGACGAGGTCGAGATCGGCTTCGACCGCTTCCCAGATCGCCGAGGCGGCGCCCGCCGGCGGCACGTAGATGACGGAGACGGTCGCGCCCGTTTCGGCCTTCGCTTCCTTCACGCTCGCATAGATCGGAATGCCTTCGAAATCCTCGCCGGCCTTCTTCGGGTTCACGCCCGCAACGAACGCTTCGCGACCGTTCGCGTATTCGCGGCATGCGCGCGTGTGGAACTGACCGGTCTTGCCAGTGATGCCCTGCGTGATGACCTTCGTATCTTTGTTGATCAGAATCGACATGTAGTGACCTCTGTTCGTATCGTGTTGCGCCCGGACCGCGTTACGCGTTGCCTTGTGCAGCCGCGACGACCTTCTGCGCAGCCTCTTCCATGCTGTCTGCCGAGATGATCGGCAGCCCCGATTCGGCGAGCATCTTCTTGCCGAGGTCTTCGTTCGTGCCCTTCATGCGCACGACGAGCGGCACTTGCAGGTGCACGGCCTTCGACGCGGCGATGACGCCCTCTGCGATCACGTCGCAGCGCATGATCCCGCCGAAGATGTTCACGAGAATGGCCTTCAAGCCAGGGTTCTTCAGCATCAGCTTGAACGCTTCGGTCACCTTCTCCGTCGTGGCGCCGCCGCCGACGTCGAGGAAGTTCGCCGGCTCGCCGCCGAACAGTTTGATCGTGTCCATCGTCGCCATCGCCAGGCCCGCACCATTCACGAGGCAGCCGATGTTGCCGTCGAGCGAGATATAGGCGAGGTCGAACTTCGACGCTTCGATTTCGGCCGGATCCTCTTCGTCGAGGTCACGGTAGGCGACGATCTCCGGATGACGGAAAAGCGCGTTCGAATCGAAGTTGAACTTGGCGTCGAGCGCAATCACCTTGCCGTCGCCCGTCAAGATCAGGGGGTTGATCTCGGCAAGCGATGCGTCCGTTTCCCAAAACGCTTTGTAAAGACCTTGCAGCACCGCGCGTGCTTGCGGCACCGAAGCGTCGGGCACGCCGATCTTTTTCGCGAGATCGTCGGCCTGCGCAGCGGTCAGCCCCGCTGCGGGATCGACGGCTACCTTGTGAATGGCCTCCGGCATCTTCGCGGCGACTTCCTCGATGTCCATCCCGCCTTCGCTCGAGCCCATGACGACGACCTTCTGAGAAACGCGGTCGATCACGAGGCCGACATAGAGCTCCTTCTTGATGTCCGCGCCTTCTTCGATCAGGAGACGGTTGACCTTCTGGCCCTCCGGGCTGGTCTGGTGCGTGACGAGTTGCATGCCGAGGATCTGGCGCGCGTATTCGCGCACCTGCTCGGGCGATTTCGCCACCTTCACGCCGCCGCCCTTGCCGCGACCGCCCGCGTGGATCTGAGCCTTCACCACCCAGACCGGACCACCGAGTTCTTCCGCTGCCTTGACCGCGTCATCCACTGAAAAGACTGGCTTGCCGCGTGGTACCGCGACGCCGTATTTCCGCAGAATTTCCTTACCCTGGTACTCGTGAATCTTCATGCGTGACTCCTCTCAGTCTAAGAGTTGGATTGAACTTCGAGATCGCTGATTTCGTTCAGGACGGACGCATCGGCCGCGCCGGCTTCGCGCGGTGCCGCGGCGTCGCTCTTTGCTTGGCCGCCCGGCGCATCGTGCCAGAGAGGATAGAAGCGCTGCACCGCCTCGCCGTCGAAGCGCAGTGCCTGGCAGCGGCCCAGCTGAAAAGGCGGCTGGCTTGCACTCCCGTGGCCGGCTTTGCCGGGCGAAGCATTCGCGCCACCCCGCGTCTTCCCGACGTCGCCGGCCAACGCCTGGATCGCGACAGTCGGCAAGACGGAGCACAGCTCGGTGAGATGCGTGCAGCCCGTCGTTCCGGCAAGCAAGCGGCGCGTGTGGCGGCGGAAATCGTTGAGGAGGTTAAGCCCAATGAGGGCTCGGTAGGCGGGATTGGCGGCTTCGCAATGACCGGGATACGGCACCCAGTCGGACGACGCTTCGGCGTCGACGACGGTGAGCTTTCGATCGATTGTGATGCGCAGCCAGAGTTCATGAATCGGCAGACCATTAGGCCTGACGCCGGGCCCGAGCGCGACGTCACGAGGCTTGTGATCGGTCAGACACGCGTCGATGTCCCAGAGGCCGTCTTCGCGCTCGAACGCTTCCGCTCGGATTGCGCGCCGATGGCGCGACTGGCGGGACACGGGCAGAGAAAGCGGCATGCGAGAGGAGACGGGCGGAGAACACACCTTGCGGATTTTACCATAGTGAACACCCCCGAAAGCGGCCGGGCGGCCGTACTCGGCTTGAGCGCCCCCGTGGTGAGCAGGTTGCTCAGGCATCCCCCCAATCGTCATCGCCCTTGAGGACTTGGGCAATCGTCTCGTGAGAGAAACCTCGCGTGGCCAGAAACCGCGCTTGCTTCGCGCGTTCGGCCGGTGTTTGAGGCAATTGCCCGTACTTCTTGCGCCAGACGGCTTGCGCGCGCGAACGCTCCGTTTCGCGCAACTGCGCACCGGCCGCTTGGATCAGCGCATCGTCGACCGAGTGACGGCGCAATTCGCTGACGATCCGATTGGTGCCCATGCGCGCGGAGCGGCGATGGACAACGCTTTCGGCAAAGCGCGCGTCCGACAGCCATCCTTCCTGCTCGAGCGTATCGATCAGCGCATCGAGGGTGTCGACTTCTTCGGCGAACGGGGCCAATTTACGTGCGAGCTCGCTGCGGCTGTATTCCCGCCTCGAAAGATATTCGAGGGCCCGGGCTTTCAGCGACCGCCCGGGGCGAGAAGGCCTCGCCGCGCGGGCAGATGGCGATGACGACGCATCCTGGCCCTCGTGCGCCGCCGAGGGGGATGCGTCCTGCCGCAGATCGACGGCCAGCGGATCGTCGCCGAACGGACCATCCGCGTCGCCGCGCTGGGACCGCACGGGAGCGGCGGCACCCGACGCAACGCGGCCTTTGCGCATCACGCGGCGCTTACTTCTCTTCGTCGGCGACTTCGACGTCGCCCGTCGAAGCCGTCGGCATCGCGTTCACGCCAAGCGATTCGCGAATGCGATTTTCGATTTCGCGGGCGATATCGGGATTTTCGCGCAGGAATTCGCGCGCATTGTCCTTGCCCTGGCCGATCCGCTCGCCGTTATAGCTGTACCAGGCGCCGGCCTTGTCGACGATCTTCGCCTGCACGCCGAGATCGATAATTTCACCTTGGCGTGAAATGCCTTCACCGTAGAGGATGTCGAAGATCGCTTCGCGAAACGGCGGCGACACTTTGTTCTTGACGACCTTCACGCGCGTTTCGTTGCCGATGACCTCGTCGTTCTTCTTGATCGAGCCGATGCGGCGGATATCGAGCCGCACCGACGCGTAGAACTTCAGCGCGTTACCGCCCGTCGTCGTTTCCGGGTTGCCGAACATCACCCCGATCTTCATACGGATCTGGTTGATGAAGATGACGAGGCAGTTCGTGCGCTTGATGGTGCCGGTGAGCTTGCGCAACGCCTGCGACATCAGACGCGCCTGCAGGCCCGGCAGCGAATCGCCCATTTCGCCTTCGATTTCGGCCTTCGGTACGAGCGCTGCCACAGAGTCGATCACGATCATGTCGATCGAGCCCGAGCGCACGAGGGCATCGGCGATTTCGAGCGCCTGCTCGCCCGTATCGGGCTGCGAGACCAGCAAATCGGAAACGTTCACGCCGAGCTTGCCCGCATATTGGATGTCGAGCGCATGTTCGGCGTCGATGAACGCCGCCGTGCCGCCAAGCTTCTGCATTTCGGCGATGACTTGCAGCGTCAGCGTCGTCTTGCCCGACGATTCCGGCCCGTAGATTTCAACCACACGCCCGCGCGGCAACCCGCCTACGCCCAGCGCGATGTCGAGACCGAGCGAGCCCGTCGAGACCACCTGGATATCTTCGGCCACCTCGCCGTCGCCGAGCCGCATGACCGACCCTTTGCCGAACTGCTTTTCGATCTGCGCGAGCGCGGCGGCGAGCGCCTTGCTCTTCTCAGCAGTCAGTCCAGCCGGGCCTTTCTTGCTTTCTTCCATGAATCGTCCTTTGCTATGATGAGCGGCGTCTGGTGACAGGCGGTGACAGGCGGCCCGACGCTTAAAACTGTCCGGCGGCATCCCCACTGCACCCCTTCGAGCCCTGGGGTAAGCCCTCGAGGAGAAACGCAGACACTGTATAAAAAAACAGGGTTATTTGCAAGCCCGACGCGTTGCGGATTTGCGCGGCGGCAACGAGCGCCGCAAGGGGCGGGAGCAAATGCTGCCGCGACGCACAAAAAATAATTGGAGACAGCGGCGCACCGGGCTGTTCCGCCGGCGCCTGTGCGCACCATGCGAATACTCATTGCCGAAGACGACAGCATACTCGCGGACGGCCTCGTCCGATCACTCCGCCAATCGGGCTATGCCGTCGATCATGTGAAGGGCGGCAGCGAAGCCGATGCGGCCTTGTCCATGCAGGCCTTCGACCTCCTGATCCTCGATCTCGGCCTGCCGCGCATGTCGGGGCTCGAAGTCCTGCGCCGGCTGCGCGCGCGCAACTCGAACCTGCCCGTATTGATCCTGACTGCCGCCGACAGCGTCGACGAGCGCGTGAAGGGGCTCGACCTCGGCGCCGACGACTATATGGCGAAGCCGTTCCATCTGAACGAGCTGGAGGCGCGCGTGCGAGCGCTCACGCGGCGCGGCATGGGTGGCGGGCCGACCGTCGTGCGGCACGGCTCGCTCGCCTTCGACCAGAACGGCCGCGTTGCCTACGTGAACGATCAGGTGATGGAGCTTTCGGCGCGCGAGCTCGGCGTGCTTGAAGTGTTGCTGCAACGGATCGGACGGCTCGTGTCGAAGGAACAGCTCGTCGATCACCTTTGCGAATGGGGCGAGGAAGTCAGCAACAACGCGATCGAAGTCTACGTGCACCGGCTGCGCAAGAAGATCGAGCCGAGCGGCGTGCGAATCATCACCGTGCGCGGGCTCGGCTACTGCCTCGAGAAGCCCGCGGCGCCGGTGCCGGGCGCGCACGCCGAGGCCCCCGCCGGCGCTGCCTTGGCCGCTGTTTTGCCGAGCGCGAACGGTACCGCCGCGAAGCCATCACCGAAGTAGGCAAGCCGTGACCTCGCCAGTTTCCGCGAAGAACGGCACGCCGCAACCGGCGCGGGCGCTGGCCGCGGCACGCGCTCCCACGCCCCCTCCCGGTCCCGCCGGCCCCAGCGATACCAGCCCGGGCGATACCGGCCCAATGGACCCTTTCGCTCCGGCCGACGAGACCGAGGCCATCGCACCGGGCCGCCCGCGCTCGCTCTTCGGCGAGATTCTCGACTGGATGCTCGCGCCGCTTCTGCTGCTGTGGCCGATGAGCATCGCGGTCACCTATCTCGTCGCGAAGACGATCGCAAACGGTCCGTTCGACCGGGCACTCGAAACCGATGCCTACGTCCTCGCGCGCCAGATTCATCCGGTGAACGGCGTGGCCGAGCTGTCGCTGCCCGATGCCGCACGCGACTTCCTGAGCGGCGACAACACGGACAAAGTTTTCTACCAGGTGCTTGGCACACGCGGCGAGCTCGTCGCAGGCATTCCCGACTTACCGGTGCCCCCCGAAGACGACCGCCCGCAGCCCGGCCTCGTCGAATTTCGCGACGCCTTGCTGCACGGCGACGACATCCGCATCGCCTATACGACCGTCGAATTTCCGGCTGTGCCGGGCGGACAGAGCGTGCTCGTGCAGGTGGGCGAGACGCTCGACAAGCGCAGCGCGCTCGCCAACGACATCATCAAGGGCGTGATACTCCCGCAGTTCGTGATCGTGCCGCTTGCAATTGTGCTCGTCTGGTTCGGGCTGTCGCGCGGGCTTGCGCCGCTCACGGCGCTGCAGGCCAATCTGCGCGCGCGGCGGCCGGACGACCTCTCCCCGCTCGAGGCGCGCCGCGCGCCGCCCGAAATCGAACCGCTCGTTACGTCGTTCAACGAACTTCTTACGCGGCTCGCACAGAACGTCGATTTGCAAAAGCGCTTCATCGCCGACGCCGCACATCAGATGAAGACGCCGCTCGCTGGCCTTCACACGCAGGCCGAGCTCGCACTGAGGCAGGAGGTTTCGCCCGAAGTGCGGCGTTCGCTCGAGCAGATTGCCGCGAGCGCCGATCAGGCCGCGCGTCTCGTCACGCAGCTGCTGGCGCTCGCGCGCGCCGAGAACCGCATGTCGGGGCAGGTCTTCACGCCGGTCGAGATTGCGCATCTCGCACGGCTGGCCGTGCGCGACTGGGTACAGGCCGCGCTCGCCAAGCAGATGGATCTCGGCTACGAGGGCGCCGAGCAGCCCGTGATGGTGGCAGGCAACGCGGTGATGCTGCGCGAGATGCTCTCGAATGTCATCGACAACGCGATCCGCTACACGCCGGCGGGCGGGCGCATCACTGTGCGCGTGACGGCCGAGCGCGAGAAGGGACTGGTTCGCCTGGAAGTCGAGGATACCGGCCCCGGCATTGCGCCTGCCGAACGCCCGAAGGTCGTCGAACGGTTCTACCGGATTCTCGGCCGCGAAGGCGACGGCAGCGGGCTCGGGCTCGCGATCGTCCGCGAGATCGCGACGATGCACGGCGCAACGCTGACGATCGACGACCACGTCTATCAAGTGTCGCCGCGCCTCGCCGGCACGCTCGTGCGCATCAGCCTGCCGATGCTTGGACCGACCCCGGATTTACCCTGAGCGACGGGCGGCTGTCGCTTTGATGCAAAGACGCCGAAAGGATGAATCGACACCTTGATGGAAGAAATGCGACGTTGAGCGAAGAAATCGTCAGGTTGGAGGGAACTGCTTAATAGCCCCTCGTAAACCACCATTCGTTCGCGCGTCAGTCCGACGTAAGTTTGCCTCCCAATAATCGACGAATCGACGACGGGTGCCGGCCGTGCGGCGGCGGTGCCATATCGATATCTAATGTTCAGGAGACAGTTCATGGCAACCGTTGGCGGGCAAATTTCGCATGCTCAGATGACAAGCGATGAAAAGCGCGTGATCTTCGCTTCGTCGCTCGGCACCGTTTTCGAGTGGTACGACTTTTATTTGGCCGGGTCGCTGGCCGCCTACATCAGCAGGACCTTCTTCTCCGGCGTCAATCCGACGGCTGCCTTCATCTTCACGCTGCTGGGCTTCGCGGCCGGGTTTGCCGTCCGGCCGTTCGGTGCGATCGTGTTCGGGCGGCTCGGCGACATGGTCGGCCGCAAGTACACGTTCCTGATCACGATCACGATCATGGGGACGGCGACGTTCGTCGTCGGCCTGCTGCCGGGCTATGCGACGATCGGTTTCGCATCGCCCATCATCTTTATCGCGATGCGGCTGCTGCAGGGCCTGGCGCTCGGCGGCGAGTACGGCGGCGCGGCGACTTACGTCGCCGAGCACGCACCGGCCAACCGGCGCGGTTATTACACGTCGTGGATACAGACGACCGCCACGCTCGGGCTCTTCCTTTCGCTGCTCGTGATTCTCGGCGTGCGGACGTGGGTGGGCGAAGACTCGTTCGGCGCGTGGGCCTGGCGCATCCCGTTCCTCGCGTCGCTGATCCTGCTCGGCATTTCGGTGTGGATTCGGCTGCAATTGAACGAATCGCCTGCGTTCCTGCGGATCAAATCGGAGGGCAAGACGTCGAAGGCGCCGCTAACCGAGGCGTTCGCTCAGTGGAAGAACCTGAAGATCGTGATTCTGGCGCTCGTGGGCCTGACGGTCGGCCAGGCCGTGGTCTGGTACACGGGGCAGTTCTACGCGCTCTTCTTCCTGACGCAGACGCTGAAAGTGGACGGGGCGAGCGCCAACATCCTGATCGCACTGGCGCTCTTGATCGGCACGCCGTTCTTCGTCTTCTTCGGATCGCTGTCGGACCGCATCGGACGCAAGCCGATCATCATGGCCGGCTGCCTCATTGCGGCGTTGACGTACTTCCCGCTCTTCAAGGCGCTCACGCACTATGCGAACCCGGCGCTCGAAGCGGCGACGCAGAAATCGCCGATCGTCGTCATCGCGAATCCGGACGAGTGCTCGTTCCAGTTCAATCCCGTGGGCACGTCGAGCTTCACGAGTTCGTGCGATATCGCGAAGAGCGCACTCGCGAAAGCGGGCTTGAACTATTCGAACGTGGCGGCGCCCGCGGGCACGATCGCGCAGGTCAAGGTGGGGGACACGGTGATCGGCGCCTATGACGGCAAGGCGCCCGACGCGAAGGAGAAGGGGGCTGCGTTCACCAAGACGCTCGGCACAATGCTGAAAAGCGCGGGCTATCCGGCAAAAGCGGACCCCTCGCAGCTGAACTGGCCGATGACGGTGGTGATCCTCGCGCTGCTTGTGATTTACGTGACGATGGTTTACGGGCCGATCGCGGCGATGCTCGTCGAGATGTTCCCGACGCGCATCCGCTACACGTCGATGTCGCTGCCCTATCACATCGGCAACGGCTGGTTCGGCGGCTTCCTGCCGGCTACGGCCTTCGCGATCGTGGCGGCCCAGGGCAACATCTATTCGGGCCTCTGGTATCCGGTCGCGGCGGCCGCGATCACATTCGTGATCGGCATGCTGTTCGTGAAGGAAACCAAGGACTCGAACATTTATGCGCAGGACTGATACGGGGGATGTGCGGGGCGGCGGGGGACGCTTCCGGCCCATCCGCCTCCTGCCGAGGGGGCTTGACAGCGTCGCCCGCTGTCACCATAATTCATCTTCTTCGGCGAATTAGCTCAGTCGGTTAGAGCGACGGAATCATAATCCGCAGGTCCGGGGTTCGAATCCCTGATTCGCCACCAGCATTATCAAGGGCTTAGCAGCGCTGCTAAGCCCTTTTTCTTTGCTACCCAAGCGTCCATATTAGACAGCGTCTAATATCAATCGCCGCCCGTGCGCTCCCGTTGAGCTCCGGGACAGGCCGTTACAGCGTCGTGCGCCTTGTTCGCTGCCGACGAACTGTGCCTCAGATCCCCGCCGTCCCGAGCAGTTGACTACAAAACCTCAACAATTGTCTTTCATATCAATCAGATGCGCGATTTTGGCGTTGCCAACGTCGACATTTTTGCGGCGTGGCGAGGCTTGTCTGGTAAGTCGCAAGCAGCCATTGGAAACGCCGCGGGATGCCGATAGCGACGGCAACGAAACGCCGACCAAGCAATCGGCCGGCCGTTGGTCCGTGCTATGCAAGCATGTGTATCCACTTGTCTTTTTCCGACTCTCGCCATGCGACCGCGCGGAGCGAGTGACGCTACTTGGAAAGCGGGGCAAGTAGTTCCCACGGCGACGATGGTTGATCTTGCCGTAGCTACAAAAAGTCGTTGCAACGCCAAATAATCGTAGCTACACTTAGTCATGGATATCACATACGACGCGGTCAAGAACGAAGCCAACATCAGCAAGCATGGCGTATCG
>Ga0210410_10004797_pt1 | contig 11836 bp, 8 predicted proteins | sample IncBWC4MmetaG_FD_161058 | JGI IMG/M metagenome (GOLD analysis project Ga0210410, IMG submission 161058) | Forest soil microbial communities from Barre Woods Harvard Forest LTER site, Petersham, Massachusetts, United States - Inc-BW-C-4-M | ecosystem: Environmental > Terrestrial > Soil >... | reverse complement strand
TCAACGTCGTGCGCGTGACAAAGAGAAACGCCACCACTCCCGCAAGTCCCGGAGGAATCGCCGTCAGAATAATGAACGGATCAATGAACGAGCGGAACTGCGCCATCAGGATCAGGTACACCAGAATCACCGATAGCATCAGCCCGACGCCAAACCGGAAAAACGATTCATTCATCCCCACCACCGCCCCCTGCACGCGCACCAGCGCGTTCCTGGGAAGTTTCAACCCACCCACCAGTTTGTTTACCTCCCCGCTCACCTTGCTCAGGTCCTCCGTCTTCGGCATCACGAAGACATCCACCACCCGCCTCAATTGGTAATGGTCCACTTCCGTTGGCGTGTTCATCGGCACGATCCTGGCCACCGATTGCAGCGGGGTGTAGGATTTGGACGCGGTCGCCCGCAACGGAATGTTGCGGAAGTCAGACATGGTCATCGATCCCACTTTTTCATTCGAATACTGCACCGTCAGCATGTAGTTGTTCCCTGTCTTTGGATCGATCCAGTAACTTGGGGCGATCATTCCGTTCGAGGTCAGCGCGGTGATCACGTTGTCCACCACGTCCTTTGGTGTCAGTCCAAGCAAACTGGCCTGTTGCCGGTCAATGTTGAGTTCCAGTCCCGGATAGTCGATGTCCTGAGGGATCAGTACGTCGCTCACGTTCTGCGATGCCTTCAGTTGCAGCGCCATTTTCTGCGCGATTGCATAGGCTTCCCCCAGGTCGCTGTCGCTCACTTGGATGTCCAGCGGTGCGGGCAGGCCCTGGTTCACGACGGAATCCACCAGTCCGCCGGCTTGCAGGTAGGCGCTCACCTGCGGCAAGTCGTTCGCCAGCCTGCGCCGCACCCGTTCCATATATTCGTAACTTCCCACCTGATGGCCTTCCTTGAGGCTGACCTGCACGAAGGCGGTGTGCATCGCCGAATTGCTGGTATAAACGGCCGACAAGTCCGGGGTGATACCGATGTTGGACACAATCATGTCCAGGTCGTTGCCGGGGATCGCCGCCCGGACTTCCCTCTCCACGTCCGCCACATACTTATCGGAAACCTCCAGCCGCGTACCGGTCGGCATTTTCAGCTCGATCACGAACTGCCCCGGATCGGTCCTCGGGAAATACGCCCGGCCAACGAAAGGAAAGACACCTGCGATCAACAGGGCGATCCCTCCAAGGATGAACAGCGCCGTCCGCCCGGGGTTCAACAGCGCTTGCGTTACTCTTCGCTCATAAAAGAGGAGGAGTTTCTGGAAACCCGCGTTGAACCGGTGCACCACCCGCGCCAGGAGACCTTTTGGATTTTCGTGGGACTCTTCTCCGTGGGAGTCCAGCCGGATGAAGTACGCGCAATACAGGGGCACAACCGTCATCGCAAAGATGTAGGAAGCGAAAATCGACACAACCACACCCAGCGCCAGGTCAATGAACAGATACCGGCTGACTCCGTAGAAAAAAGTGACAGGGAAAAACACGATGGACGTGGTGGACGTCGCGGCAAGCACGGCCAGCGCCACTTCCATCCCGCCTTTTTCCGCCGCTTCCCGCGGCGGAGCTCCGTTTTCCATGAACCGGAAGATGTTTTCGAGCACCACCACCGAATCGTCAATCAGCCGCGAAAACGCCAGCGCCAACCCTCCCAGCAACATCGTGTTGATCGATCCGCCCATTCCATTCATCACCAGAAAACAGGTCAGGGCGGAAAGCGGGATCGAAAGAAGCACCGCAAATGTCGCCCGCGGACTGCCCAGAAACAGCAGAATCATCAGGCCGGTGAGGACCAGTCCGATGCCGCCCTCCTTCAGCAGATTTATTACGGCGGTTTTCACGAACACGGACTGATCGAATACCACCTCGGTTTTCAAGACGTCGGGAATATCCACCAGGTGTTTCGTGGCTTTTTTCACGCCATTTACGATCGCGATGGTGTTGCTGTCCCCACCCTGCTTTAACACCGGGATATAGACGGATTTTTGCCCGTCGATCCGCACGATGTTGGTCTGGATGGCTCCGGCGTCCTCGGCTCTTCCGACGTCCGCGACCAAAACCGTCCCCAAGCCCACAGTCTTTAGTGGAATCTTGTTGACGTCGTCGGGCGTCGGCACCTGGCTGTTTGCGTAGATGTTGTAATCGCGGTTGCCGATCCGCACGTCTCCGGCCGGCAGGATCAGGTTAGAATTGTTGACCGCGTTCACCACGTCCATCAGGCTCAGTTGATGGGCTTCGAGTTTTACCGGGTCCACAAACACCTGGATCTGCCGGTACGTTCCGCCAAAGGGTTGCGGCACCGACGCGCCTTGCACGTTGGCAACCTGGTTTCTCACCTGGAACTGGGCCAGGTCCTTGAGTTGCGTTTCATTCAGCCCCTTGCCTTGCAGCGTGATCAAGCAAACCGGCAAACTCGAGGCGTCAAATTTCAGCACCACTGGCGGCAACGTGCCCGGCGGCAATCGCCTGAGGTCCGCCATCGCCAGATTTGCAATATTGCTCAACGCAGCGTTGGCGTCGGTACCCGGCTTGAAATAAATTTTCACCAGGCTCACGCCCGTCAGCGAGCGCGATTCGATGTGATCGATGTTGCTTCCCAGCGTGAAGAATCGTTCGAAAGTATTGGTAATGTCCGCTTCAATCTGTTGCGGAGGCATCCCCGCATAAAAAGTCGCCACGACCACCACGGGAATATTGATCTGCGGGAACAGATCGACGGGCATGCGCACGACCGTGGTCACGCCAACCACCGCCACAATCAGGCACACCATGATGATGAAATACGGATACGCCAGCGCGAACTTCGGCATTACTTCGCCTCCGTCTCGCCTGGCTGGCTCGGATCGATTACCTTGGGAATCACTTTCATCCCGGGGCGAAACTCATTCCGGCTTCCGATCACCACGAACTCTCCATCCGTTAGTCCCACGCGAACTTCAACGCGCGTGCTTCCCTGCAGACCCAATTGCACTTTCCGCTCTTCCAGAATGTTCTTTGCGTTCACAACCAGGACGCTCCCTTCGCTGGCGTCCGCGCCCAATGCCACCGTTTCCAGCGGCACGGTCAAGATGTCCCGGCTGTCGGGCGGTGCAACAATTGCCTGCACATACATGCCGGGAAGCAGCCGGCCGTCTGCGTTTTGAAAATCAATTTCGGTTTCCATCGTTCGCGTCTGCGGATCGAGCGATTCCGCAAACCGCGAGACCTTCCCCACGTAATCCGCATTCAGCGCTTGCACGTGCACTTTCACCGGGTCGTTCAGGCGAATCTCTCCGGCGATTGATTCCGGGATCGGCACGACCAATCGCAAAACGGAAATCTGCGCGATGCGCACCACCGGCGTGGATTGCGTGCTGGACGCCGTGCCCGCGGCGATCAACGATCCTGTGTCCGCGTACCGCACCGTGACCACACCCGTGAACGGCGCCACGATCCGCGTGTATTCGGACAGCGCCGCATATTGTTTCGCGTTTGCTTCGGCCACTTCGAACGCCTGCTGCGCCGCATTCAGCGCGGCTTCCGCGCTCGACACTTGCGCCTCTCCTTCCAGATCCTTTGCGCGCGCATTGTCCAGTTCCTGTTGGGCCACCAGTCCGACTTTCTGCTCCGCGGCTTGCTGCAACCGCTGGCACATCGCATGGACGGCCGCATGGGCCGACTTGGCCCTTTGCACGTCTCCCTGCGCGCGGCTGATTTCTTGCCGAGAGCGCCGCACGGCTGCATCGGCACCCGCAAGTTGTGCCGCGAGTTCGGGCACTTCCAGAACAGCAATGGTCTGGCCTTCGGAGACGCGGGAACCAACGTCGACGTATATTTTCTTGATGTAGCCCGCGACCTTGGCGTGAACGTCCACGTCTTGAAATGGCTTGAACGCACCGGCCAGGGTCAAGGGAGAGCCCAATTTGCCGCGCGAAACCTTGACCACCGCGGCCACGGTTTCTCCGTGGGTTTTTGCCCCATGATCCGCCTCGTCTGCTTCCGTCTTTCCGTGGCGCCATCCGGCCCACAACGCGATCAGCCCCACGAGAACGAGGCCCGCGATCACCGACTTGCTCTTGTTTGACATTGCGTGTCCTTGTTTCGACCGTCCTTTACGAACAATGCGAAGGGCTCATCCTCACGCATCTTCGGAAAGGGGAACCGGGAACACTTCAGAAAGGGAGATGAATTGGGATCTGTCGGCTCCCTCTTGACTGGGCCGACACACAGAACAGAGTTATGCCAGAGGTGGGGGCCGCGACCAGACTTTGGATACAATGTCCGATTGCGGTATTTCTACTTCTCGCTCGAACCCACGGCCCACATAATTTTGTGCGGGTGCCGCGACTTCTTCGCGCCTTGATTCCAAATTCAAATCTGGTAGAGGGATGTCGTCCTGAACCGGGCTGAAATGCTGTAATTCCGAGGCACCGACCGACGCACGATTTCTCTGCAGGGTGTGAACTTCAATCGTGTCATGGGAAAAGTAGAGAGCGGCGAAGGGGTTGTAGAGGAGCAATGCCGCCAAAAGCACACAAATCCACACGTTTAACCGATGTGCCTGGATGGATTGTCTCTGGTCGGCCATTCTTCTGCCTATCTCTTAACACTAGTTGGAGTCAGCCTTGCGGTCAAGGGGATGCCTGCGGGGATGTGCCTTTTGTCTTCAGGGGAGGAGAAGGGGACCGGTGCCAGGGGTGCGCCGGTCCCCGAGGTAGGACATTGAGTGAAGTTCAAACGCGTTGAGTTTCGCAGTTCGGAGTCACATCCGAATGAAGCCCGTGTGAATTCTCCGTGACCTCGGAACTCAGGCCCATAGTGGTCATTTCCGATTCCGGGCGCACCGTCAATCCGCGGCCGTGGCGCACATCGAGCCCGCGCACCCAGAAGATGATGTCTTCGGCGATATTCGTGGCGTGATCGGCGATGCGCTCCAGATGGCGCGTAGCCAGAACGAACTGCATTCCGGGAGTCACCAGCGCGACGTTCTCTGTCATGTGCAGCAGCAGGTTCTCGAAGATGCGATCGCGGTATTGATCCACCACGTCATCGCTTTCCAGAACCTGCGCGGCCATTTCCGCGTTGCGGAAGATCAGGGCGCCCAAGCTGCGGCTGACCATCGAGCGCACGGCTTCGGCCATCGGCCCTAGCTCTTCGGGTGGGTTGGCGTTGGGCATTTCGCGCAGGGAGATAACGCGTTCCGCAAGGTTCACGGCGATATCGCCGATGCGTTCCAGATCGTTGGTGATCTTCAGCGCGGCAACGACGAGGCGCATTTCGTCGTCGCTGAACGAACCGCGGCGCAGCAAGCGGATGGCGTGCTCGTCGATCATGATTTCCATCTCGTTGATTCGCGGCTCAAGCAGGAAGACTTCGCCGGGAAGACCGGAGGTGCGCGGATTATCGAAGGCGATGATAGCGTCGAGCGCGCGATTCATGGCGCTTTCCACCACGCGAGCCATGGAAATCAGGTAGTTGACGAGAGTGTCGTAGAGAACCGCTTCGGTCAAACCGGCTGCTGGGGTCATTCAGAACCTCCGCGCCCAAAACTTGTTGCGGCACACGTATACACGGCACAACCAGTTTGGATTGAAAACATTACGGCGATGTGACAGTGGAATGAATATGGCGAAAAGCGAGGCGCTAGGAGCTGGCAGAGGAGCCGGGACGGCCGGCACGGCCGACGCCTGCCGCAGAGGAAGCCGAGCGCAACGTGGCGCGCTCTGGATCAAAAAGCGGAACGGAAAAATGAAACCGCGAGCCTACGCTGACTTCGCTCTCGACCCATATCCTCCCACCATGAACTTCGACGAGGTGCTTAGCGATTGCCAGGCCGAGTCCGGTGCCGCCTGCTTCGCGAGAGCGGGCCGCATCCACGCGGTAAAACCGCTCGAAGATGCGCGGCTGGTCGGCGGTGGGAATGCCGATGCCGGTATCGGAGACGGTGAAGACCACGCCGTCGTTCCTCAGTTCGGCGCTGAGGATGATTTTGCCGCCGGGCAGCGTGTACTGGATGGCGTTGTCAAGAAGGTTTTGCAGAACTTCCTGCAGCCTGCGTGCATCGCCCGCAACATCTGGCAAGTTTTGAGAGAGACCGGGAGCGAGAGTGAGCGTAAGTTCTTTTTCGGCGGCACGATGGCGCGCGGTTTCGTAACAAGATTCGACGAGTTGCGAGACCTTGACGGGATGGATTTCGATTTCCAGCCGGTCGGCGTCCATCTGCGAAAGTTTCAGCAAATCTTCGGTGAGGCGCGCGAGCCGCCGGGCATGTTCGAGGATGATGTTGAGGAAGCGGCCGCGGTTTTGCGAGTCGTCGAGCGCGCCGGCAATCAGGGTTTCGGCAAATCCCTGAATCGCGGTAAGCGGGGTGCGGAATTCGTGAGACACATTGGCGACAAAATCGCGGCGGATGCGTTCCAGCTTGCGGAGTTCGGTGATGTCGTGCAGCACGATGACAGCGCCGGACGTGTCCCCAGCGCGAACGGAGGCAACCGTCGCGGCAAAGAAATGCTGGCGCAGCGTACCGGTGGAGATTTCCGATTCCACGCGAGGCTCACCGGCAAGAACGCGGCGCACGGCTCCGATGAGTTCGGTCTGGCGGACAACTTCGAGCAAGGAACTTCCGGCCACAGGAGGAACATCGAGGCCGAGAATCAAAGCGAAACCAGGATTCGTAAACACCAGGCGTTCCGCGGCATTGACGACCGCTACGCCCTCGACCATCGAGCCAAGAATGGCGGAGGAGAGATTGCGTTCTTCGGTGAGCGTGCGAATGGTGCGATCGAGGCGCGCAGCCGTCTGGTTCAGCGAGGAGCCGAGGGCTTCGAGCGTGTCGCCGGTGCCATCGGCGGGAAGCGGCCGGAAATCGCCTTCGGCAACACGAAGCGAGAATTCACGCAACCGCTCGACGCGATCCGTATAGGAGCGCGACATCAGCAGGCCAACCGCACCGGCGATCAGCAGGATAAGCAGCGACCAGAGCCACAATCTGGCGCGAAATTGGGCGAGCGATTCATTGATTCCATCCATGGGCAACGCCAATCGGAGAACGACCGGCGTGCCGTCGGAAAGGTTTTCGCGGACGGCGTAATAGATGAGAGGGCGATTGACGGTAACGCTCTCGCGGATGGAGCGGCCCTCTCCCTTTTGCAAGGCGTCGCGCACTTCCGCGCGGCCCGCATGGTTTTCCATGGTGCCAGTTTCGGACTCGGAGTCGGCGAGGACGCGGCCATCGGACGCGATGATGGTCACACGGGCGCCACTCTTGGCGGCGTTGGAAACCCAACCTTGCAGGACGGACATTTCGTCAGGGGTTTGCGGCGGGAAGGAAGTTACGGGGAGCGGGTGAACCCGCATGAGGCGAACAAGGGACTCCAGTTCGCGATAGGCATCATTTTCATAACTGGTGCGGAGGGCGCGCTCGGCAAGGAAGTCCACGGCGAACAAGGCGCCCGCTAAGAGCGCCAGGAAGGTGAGCGCGAGTTTCCAAAAAAATTTACGCCGCACGTGTCTCGAACAGATAGCCTGCACCCCGGACGGTTTTCAGGTGCAGGGGATTTTCCGGGTCAGATTCAATTTTTTCGCGCAAGCGGCGGACGTAAACGTCCACGCTGCGGGGCGTGACGAAGCGGTCAGTGCCCCAAACGGCATCGAGGAGCTGATCGCGGGTGAAGACGCGATTGGGACGCGAAGCCAGGTAATAGAGCAAGCGGAATTCGAGGGTGCTGAGCGGCACGGGCTTGCCGGAATGGCTGACGCGGTAAGAAGCCGGGTCGATCGCCAGGCGTCCGATTTCGATGACGCGCGGGGAATCCACAGGCGGCTCGGCGCGGCGGAGGAGCGCTTTGACGCGGGCGATGAGTTCGCGGGGGCTGAAAGGCTTGGTAACGTAATCGTCGGCGCCCATTTCCAGGCCGACGACGCGATCGGCTTCATCGCCCCGCGCGGTGAGCATCAGGACGGGGAGACGGTTGAGGGATTCGTCCTTGCGCACTTCGCGGCAAATGTCCAAGCCGGACATTTTCGGGAGCATGAGATCGAGTAAGAGGAGATCGGGAGGCGTCTTTTTCAGCGAAGAAAGGCCGCTGGTGCCGTCGAAGGCGGCGTTGACCTGAAAGCCTTCATTGGCAAGGTTATAGCGGACGAGTTCGACGATGTCGCGATCGTCTTCAATGATGAGTACGCGTTTCATGAAGGCATCTCGCGGAGCGGATCGCATCGGTAGAAGTGTACCGTACGCGGTGAGATAGCGATAGACATGGTGTTTGTGTTGGACCCCGGACCGTGAAGCATTGTGACAAGAGAGGGAGAAAGATGGGTGAAGGTGGGGTAACAGGATTGTGAATGGGCGGTGAATGAAAGGAATAGAGAAAAAGGAAAAGGTGTCGCACAAGTGGCCGAAAGAAAGGACTTAAAGCAGCCAAAAGCCTACAGCCGCTGGTTGACGGCCTGACGGGCTGGGCTAGCCGTCGGCGAAACCGGCTGAAAACACGGCTAATCAAACATCGGTAGAGTCCTATCGTCACGCCCACCGCTGCGGCGACGACGAATTTTCCTCGGCTGCTTAGGTTTCTTGGGCGGTTTCTTAACTCTGTTGCTCGCCCACCTACCAAGAATCTTTACGGACATATCCGATCCTGCGCGAGGCACCGGAATACCCTGCGGTAATCGAATAAACCTGTCTTCCTTCAAGACGATTTCGAACGCTCGTGCCTTTTTCTTAAGCTTCACGAGCTTAGCTTCCTGAAGAAATTCTAAGGCTCGCCGAACATCGCTTGGCCCCAGTGGAACGTCTGTACCGGGCATCGCCGGTACTTCATCAATTTTGTTCCACAAGATCGTGAAAGGACTGGTTAGACGCCCGCGCTCGGCCATTTCACTTTTTTGTTCTTCTGACAAGTAATGTCTGGCGTATTTCGTCCACCACAAAACAGCTGCGTAGCTTGCAATCACCTGGTCGTTAGTCTTGTGAAACTTCGGGCGGTAAAACTTATAGTTATCCGTTTTCACTGGGAAGCCACGCGACGAATTGATAGCTTGCCCGAGTTTCGAGTTTGTAGGACAGCGACCGTTACGATCATGCGCAATACGAGCAAAGTACATTCGCTCTTCCGGTCCCTGTTCAAGGCTGTAGCGGAAAACCACAAGTGGACATGAGATCTTGTTCTCCTCCCACGCCTGGAATAATTTGTCCAACCTTTCGTCGCCGGGAGGATTTTGATAGCCGAGAAGGACGCATTTGTCCGACTTGAACTGTCGTTTGCTATCGTCCTTGAGGAAATAACCTGCGCTCCTAGCGTATTTAATTATTTGTTTGATGTCCGCATCGTTCCAGGACGTTTTGAGTTCGAGCACGAAATCACAGTGCTTCTGGATCACCAAGCCATCAGGCGTGTACCTGGCCCCGTCGAGGTCAACTGCCTCCAAACGGGGTGTGAAATTGATTAGTTCAGTTTCTTGCTTAATCTCTCGTATGTTGTTCAGAGCAAAGGTGAGAGCGGAGAGCGCATCGAGGGTTCTATCGAAAGCCGAATATTCCTTCCAAACCCGATCAAATTCGTCACGTATCCGGTCCTCTTTGCTGGCGAGACCGGCGCTCATCAGAGCTAGACCCGACCCTCAATCAAATCCTTAAAGCTGTGTTCTGCCGGTTGCTCTAGACTAATTTGCGCGTCACTAAACTGTTCAGTGAGGCCGTTTTGGATACGAAGGAAGGAAGCGGGAGAGACATCACCTTGACCTCGAACATGAATGGTCGAATGTCCGGTAATAAAAATGTCGAATTCTCCGCCGTCTTCGTAGTTTGTCAGAGCCGCATGGAAATATGGGTTTGTGTGAAGAAGCGCAACGGAGGTGCGTGGCAGCCGCGACAAAGCATCCATCACGACATGGTAATTGGCAGGTCCAACGAATAGGGGTTCTGGAAACCGAAACTCAACGTAGTGTCCTTTTGCTCGTTCGAAAGGTCTGGCCGAAGTCGCCAGCCGTTTCGGCAGTCTGTCCGAAATTAGTTCGAAGAGAAGATCGAAAGGACCGCTGCGATAATTCAAATAACCAGGGCGACCGATTTTGAATTCGCAATAGATATTGTCAGCTGTCGTAGGGACAAGGAATGTCGCCGTCTTCAAGACCCGCTTTTCATCTTCTACTCTTGCAAAAAATGTGGCCGCATTTCCTGGTTGGAGGTTGATGTCGGCGCCTCCGTCGTTCGGTCGGCTCGGGTAAGAAACACCTCGAACTACACGCGTGTCTTCTAAGGAGAATTTCGGATTTAAGCGGCAACACTCTTTCATAACAGGATGACTAAAAGGGAACAAACTAGCCGCGCCTCTAGTCCTTGCGAGGAGGTGGTACATCGGACGCAAGGCTTGCGCCGGTTTTTCTAATGAAAACAGGATGCGAACGGTTTCGTGATGAATAGGTAAGTGGTGGAAAGTGGCTTCAAGGACGGTCCCCGTGCGCTTTCGAACGACAACGGTCCTGCTGTAATCGGCAATCGGAACTACAGATTGTTTGGCAGGCTGAAAGCCTAGAGCGCTATTGAAGTCTGATTCGGAGAGGGTTGAAAACAGAAACCAGAACGTGCCAGTGAAGGGTTTTTCCTCATTCGCTTTCTTCTCAACCCAGGAACGGAATTGTTCTAGGATATTCGTCATCGAAGGAACTCCGTCTTGGAAGCAGTTTTAGTATATCCCATATGAACTTCGGGTCGTTGTAATCCCGTGAGCGTCCGTTTCCTCTTTAATGGATTGAAGAGAATCATACAAAAATCAGTTGCTTCGCGCATTGCGACATGAAATTCGCCTAACAGGAGTTCGATATCTTGTAGCCGAACGGCTAACAAATGCCCAAGGCTGGAGAGAGTAGCTGTGCCGGGCCGTCGGTTGCTCGTTACGCCAGTGAATCTATTATAGAGAATGAAAGGCGAATATGCCACGGTGCGTTTTATGGCCGCCCGATCTTGCCGCGTTACCATCCAAGACCTAGAAGGTGTGAGTCACACCGTCGAAGTCACGGCCGGGTGCCCCATGGTTCGTTTTAGGAACCTGGGTCTCTGGGTCGCCTAGGTCTCCACTCCGAACTTTTCTTCTCGCTAAACCCCGAAGTTCCAACCCTCGATTTCTAGCTTCAAACTCACGCCCTCTCCCGTTACCCTTTCGGCGCAAAATCGTTCCAGTACTACAGAATACTGTTGATGACCTAGCTATAACGTGGGAAAATTCCTCATGTTTACCCTGAGTGGTTTGCGCGATGGGTTCGCGCGGGGATTCCTCCGCTTTTATCGTGCGCCGCTTCCTGCTTCCCGCCAAAATTCTCCTAAGTCCAATGATTCCCCTCGATACGCGCCACTCCGGCGTAAGTCTAATGTTTCCCCTGCATACGCAAAAACAGGGGGGTGTACCCCTCGAAAAATGTCGGCGCGCCGACATTTCCTCTCTCTTTTCTCCCCATCCTCACGCTCGGCTCTCTTTTTTTTCAATTATTTGCGCACTCTTTCATTTTCCGTAGCACACCTATCTCCTGTGCCACCAATGCTTTTCCCACTCTTTCCCCAAAAACAGGGGGGTGGGGGCGCTGGTCATACCATTCCCGTTCCGGCACCGAGGCGTGTGGATTTGCAAATTACGCCAGCACGATCACGGTTGGGCCGAGCACTCGTCAACTTGTTATTTGAAAGGAGTTCCGATTTCTGTTTGAATAACGCCACGGGAGTCAACGTGAAAATATACAACGTCACTGGGTATTTGATTATTCTCGCCTACATGCTGGCTTGTATGTACTTCGCCCCAACTCATTTGGGACCGTGGATTGGAATGTTGATCGGCGGAGCTTATTTTATCTTTTGCTGGTTTATGGGGGGGTTGTATCTGGCC
>Ga0210410_10004795_pt1 | contig 11837 bp, 7 predicted proteins | sample IncBWC4MmetaG_FD_161058 | JGI IMG/M metagenome (GOLD analysis project Ga0210410, IMG submission 161058) | Forest soil microbial communities from Barre Woods Harvard Forest LTER site, Petersham, Massachusetts, United States - Inc-BW-C-4-M | ecosystem: Environmental > Terrestrial > Soil >... | reverse complement strand
GTGGGCAACTGCGGCAGGACGCGCGTTGCTCGGCACCTTGCCGCGCGCGCAGGCGCCGAGCCTCTTGCCGCCGGAGCCGTTTCCCGCTTTCACGCCGCGCACCAAGACGACCTGGGCAGATGTCAACGCAGCGATCACTGAAGGACGGCGCAACGGCATGCATGCCGAAGAAGGCGAGATCGACTCGTCTCTGAGCTGCTGCGCGATTCCGCTTTTGGATGGCGACCGCGACGAAAAACTGGCGCTCGCCGTGAGCTTCGAGTCGCGGCGCCCCGACAGCGAGCGGCGCGCGATCCAGCAGGCGCTGCGGCGCGAATGGCGCCAGCTCGCCTGGCAAATCTGAAGCTCTTCGCAAATCTGAAGCTCTTCGCAAATCTGAAGCTCTTGGCAAATCTGAAGCTCTTGGCAAATCTGAAGCGGAAGTCCAGTTCCCAGTGCAAACCGCTTTCACGCTCGAACAGCTCGCGCAGCCGCAGATCGCCGAGGCCGACGGCATCCTGAAAACCTGCGTGCATTACGGATTCTGCACGGCGACCTGCCCGACCTACGTTCTGTTCCGCGACGAAAACGACTCGCCGCGTGGCCGCATCGACCTCATTCGCGCCATGCTGGAAAAAGGCGGGCCGCCGGACGCCAAGACGGTGCATCATCTCGATCGCTGTCTGTCCTGCCTGTCGTGCATGACGACCTGCGCCGTGAAGGTGGACTACGCCCATCTCATCGATATCGCGCGCGACTATATTGAGGACAACTATCGCCGGCCGCTTGGCGAGCGGATGCTGCGGCGCTTGATTGCCGAACTCTTGCCTTACCCGCGTCGTTTTGCGCTCGCGTTAAGGCTGGCGCGGCTGGCGGGCCCGTTTGCCGGCATTCTGCCGCCGCGCCTGCGCGATCTGGTCGGGCTTGCCGTCGCACGGCCTCCAGCCGGCGAAATTCTCGCGTCGGCAATCCATCCGGCGGAAGGCACCAGAAAGGCGCGCGTCGCTTTGCTGCCGAGTTGCGCGCAGCAAGCGCTCGATCGCAACATCAATGCGGCGACTATTCGGCTGTTGCAGCGGCACGGCTGCGATGTCGTGGTCGCGCCCGGCATCGGTTGTTGCGGCGCGCTACCGCTGCATATGGGGCGTAGTGCCCAAGGCAAGGCGCTGGCGCGTAGCAACGTCGCCGCCTGGAGCGCGGAATTGGCGCACGGCCTCGATGCGGTCGTTGTCAACGCATCAGGCTGCGGTACCACGGTCAAGGATTACGGACATTTCGTCGGCGGCGAAGACGCACAACGCATCGGCGCGCTCACCCGCGATGTCACCGAGCTTTTAGCTCAGCTTGGACTGAAGCCCGGTAATGCCGCGGCCTATTGGGTCGCTTACCACGATGCCTGCTCGCTTCAGCATGGACAGCGCGTGACAAGCGCGCCGCGCCAGCTTCTGGCGCGCGCCGGCTTCGACGTCATCGATGTGCCCGAGCGGCATTTCTGCTGCGGCTCGGCCGGCACTTACAATCTGTTGCAGCCGGAGATCGCGACGGCACTCGGCGAGCGCAAAGCCTCGCACATCGCAAGTGTCGACCCGGACATCATCGCCGCCGGCAATCTCGGCTGCATGGTGCAGATCGGGCGTTTCGCTCAGGCGCCGATCGTGCACACGGTCGAATTGTTGGATTGGGCGACCGGCGGGCCAATGCCGCCGGCCTTGGCCGGCCGGCCTTTGCGCGAACCAGCGCCGCGCACTGCGCACGCGGCGCCGGACGATGCGACGAGTGCACCGGCACCCGCCGATCCCAATCCCACCGGCATCTGGTGAAGCGACGTTATATGGCACGGTACAAAGAGGGGCTTGCATGACTTCGGCGAATCTCGAAGCGTTTTTCGCGGCGATCGCAGGCGCGCTCGGCGCGGAAGGAATCAATCGCTCCGAAGAAACGATCCGGCGTTATGGCGAAAACACCATGCCGGGCGGCGATCGGCCGCCCGCCGGCGTGGTCTACCCGGCCTCCACGGCCGATGTGCAGCTGATCGTGCGGGCGGCCAACACCCACAAGGTGGCGCTCTATCCGATCAGCACCGGCAACAATATCGGGCTCGGCTCGCGCTCGGCGTCCGCTTCCGGCCAGGTCGTGGTCGATCTCGGCCGCAAGATGAACCGCATTCTCGATATCGACGAGAAGCTCGCCTTCGCGGTGGTCGAGCCGGGCGTCAGCTACCAGGCGCTCTATGACGAGCTGGTCCGCCGCGGCAACAAACTGATGCTCGACGTGACATCGGGGCCGCCGCAGGGCGGCATGATCGGCAACGCGCTCGACAAGGGCGCCGGCTATTCGCCCTATTTCGATCATTTTGGATTTTCCTGCGGACTGGAGATCGTGCTCGGCAATGGCGAGCTGCTGCGCACCGGCGACGGCGCGCTCGATTCCAAGGACCTGATCAACTGGCACACCTCGAAATACAGCTTCGGACCGATCCTCGACGGGCTGTTCACGCAATCGAATTTCGGCATCGTCACCCGCATGGGCGTGTGGCTGTTGCCGCGCCCGCCGGCGGTGCGCTCGTTCCACTTCGCCTTTCCGGACGACGACGATCTGGAAACGATCGTCGAGCTTTGCCGGCCGCTGAAGCTGTCGAACTTCGTGCCGACATTGTTCCGCGTGTCCAACGATCTCTATCTGTGCGGCTCGGAGGGCGAGAGCCCGGAATACCGGGCAAGCGGCGGCAAGCGTTCGATCTCCGACGAGGGCCGCCGTCATTTGCGCGAACGCCACGGGCTGGGCGCCTGGAATGTCTCCGGCGCATTTTACGGACCGAGTGCGGCGGCGATGGAGCCGCAAATCCAGCGGGTGCGCGACATGTTCGGGCAAAGCGGCAAGGCACGTTATATCTCGCACGAGGATGCCGCGGCGATCCCGCCGCTACAGGTCGCGATCAACGCTTTTTCGGGCGTGCCGAGCATGGGCGAACTCGGACTGCTGAAATGGCGTCCGGGCGGCGGCAATATCTGGTTTGCACCCGGTACGCCGATGGACGGCCGCGTCGCCAATGAGTTCCAGCGGCTATGCCGGAAGATCTATAACGAGTTCGGCTTGGACTACACGGCAATGAATGTCTGCAGCGCGCGCTTCGCCCGCGGGCTGCATGTCATCACATTCAACCGCGAGGATGCCGACGAGCGCGCCCGCGCCGATGCCTGCTACCGGACAATGTCGGAAGAAGTCGGCGCCCGCGGCGTATTCGTCGGGCGTGCTCCCGTCGACTATCACGGGTTTCACATGGCGCAGACACTCCCGGCATTCCGCAATGCCTGCGCTGGCATCAAGGCTGCACTCGATCCGAATGGGATCATTGCGCCTGGGCGCTACGGCATTGTTGAGACGAGGGAGCGTGGCGCCTGACGAGCCGAACGCTCATTTAGCGCCGTGTGTGTGGCGCCTGCGCCCGTTCTCAAGGGGGGCGGCAAAGGCAAAGCAGGTGGCGGAAATCCCGCTCGGCCGTTCGTCCGCTATTTCATCGGGCAGTCCTTCGCGTATGAGTCGCCGTAATTTGTGAACACCTTTTTGACGATCTCCGTCTGATATCTGCCGTCCGGACGTTTGCCGACTTTCGTGAGGTAGAAGTCCTGGATCGGATAGTGGTTGTTGTTGAACCTGAAAGCTCCGCGCAACGATTTGAAATCGGCCTTCTTGAGCGCTGTACGAAGCGCCTCGGCGTCGGCAGGGCTATCTTTGGTAGCGTGCAGAGCGCTGTCGATCAGCATCGCGGCGTCATAGGCCTGGAATGCATAGGTCGCCGGAATGGCGTTGTATTCCTTGACATAGGCAGCCACGAACGCGTTGTTCTGCGGATTGTCCAGATTGGGCGCCCAGTCGGAGCCGGCGAACATGCCCAGCGCGGCGTCCTGCTGGGCGGGCAGCGTCGATTCATCGACGGTGAAGGCCGAGAGGAACGGAATTTTCTCCGCAAGGCCGGCCTGACGGAATTGCTTGACGAAGTTCACGCCCATGCCTCCGGGAGTGAATGCGAAAATCGCGTCCGGATTTGCGGCCGCGATCCGTGTCAGCTCGGCCGAATAGTCGAGTTGGCCAAGCGGCACATACATCTCATCGAGAATCTCGCCACCGAACTTATGCTTAAAGCCGGCGGCTGCGTCTTTGCCCGCCTGATAGTTCGGCACAATGATGATGACCTTCTTCATTCCGGATTCTTGGGCGTATTGTCCAAGAACCTCGTGCACCTGATCGTTCTGATAGGACGTTACGAAGAGGTTGGGGTTGCAATCCTTGCCGGCAAAACTCGACGTCCCGGCATTGGGACTGATGAGGAAGACGTTGGCGTCCGTGACCGGCTTCACGATCGCCGCGAGGATGTTGGAGAATATCGGACCGACGACAAAAGCCACCCTGTCGCGGTCGACCAGCGCCTTCACCTTGGCGACGGCAACGTCTGGCTTTAGCTCATCGTCGGCGACCACAATCTCGGCTTCGCGGCCCCCGAGCTTGCCGCCCAGCATCTTGACAGCAAGCTCAAAGCCGTTGCGCTGCTGCTGGCCGGGAACTGATCCGGCGGCTGCCGAAAGCGTGGTGATGATTCCGATCTTGAGCTTTTCCTGTGCATTCGCTGATGACTGGAGCAGCGTGAATACGGCCACAACGGCGGCTAGAAACCGTGCCAGCAAGGTAATGGCCGCGCTCATCGAGCTTCTCCGTTGATGTTCGCCAAATTTTCAGCCGCAGAGGGTAGGGTCCATTCCGCCAAGCCATAGATATCTTAGGACTAAAATATTAACTTGTGAAGTTATTTCGGAAAGCTTGCCGTCGCGGAAAAGCGCCGTCCGTGCTGCCCCGACAGGGATCGCTATTTTGCCCCCGGTTTTGCCGGATGCTGAATGCGGGTCAGCAGAAACGCCTTTTGCGCGGCAAAAAACTCCAGCATTGTTTTCTTGTCTTTGGCTGGAAGGACGGAGAAGAACTCGGCGATCCAGGCGGCGTTCGCCTTTGCGGCGGCGCGAAACAGCTTTCTTCCTTTCGGCGTTAGCCGAACCAAGGATGCGCGGCGGCTATGCGGATCGGCGGCGCGTTCGACCAAGCCGTCCGCCTCCAGCTCGTCGGTGAGACCGGTGATGTTACCGGTCGTAACCATTAGGCGGTTGGAAATCTCCCCCATGCGAAGGCCGACTTTTGTCGCGTCCAGCTGCGCCATCAGATCGAAACGAGAGAGACTCATGTTGAATGAGGCGCGCAGCCGCCGGCGTGCCTCGTTGGTTATGAGCTTGTGCACGGCCATCATGCGCAGCCAAAGCCGCAAATCCAGCTGATCGGTCAACGCCGCACGGGTTTCCAGATCGTCGAGCGGTTCGCTCAATGCTGCGTTGCTTCGCGCAAAATTCATCGTCGTTCTTTCGATCTGCCGCACGCGGGCGCCCGTCGACGCGTTGGCTACTGCTTCCAGACCTCGCTCGCAACGTCGACCACGAGCCGAAGCTTCGCCCTTTCGTCATCGAGCGTGAGCGGGCTGCCGGTCAGGTTGGTGGCAAATCCACATTGCGGACTGAGTCCCAACTGGCCGAGCGGCGCGAATTTGGCAGCTTCATCGATCCGGCGCAACAATGTCGCTTTGTCCTCCAACTTTGGAGTCTTGCTGCTGATTAGGCCGAGTACGACCATCTTTCCGTTGGGCAGGTATGCCAAGGGCGAGAAATCGCCGGAGCGTGGCGAATCGTACTCCATAAAAAATACGTCGATACCCGGGATATTGAAAATTCGGTCGGCGACTCGGCCGTAGCCCCCGGTTGCGAGCCAGCGTCCGCGATAGTTTCCGCGGCATAGATGCATTCCGATGGTCAAGTTCGCGGGCTTATTGCGAACGGCGGCAGACAATACTTCGATGTAGGCGTCGATAAGTGCGGCCGGGTCTTCCCCCAGGCTGCGGATGCGATCATTGACGCGCGCGTCCTCCATCATGGCGAGCGGGACTTCGTCGAGCTGGACGAAGGTGCAGCCGAGATCGGCTAACTCAGCGAACTCTTCGCGATAGACCGCGGCCAGATCGGAGAAATACTCGGCCATGTCGGTATAAGCCGCCGGATCGACGCGCTCGCGGCCGCCGAGAAAATTGACGTAGGGCGGGGCGGGCAGGGTCACCTTGGCGGTGTGTGACGTCAGGGAGCGCACGAACCTGAACTCTTCGGTCGTGATGCCGCGCGTGCGTTTGAGCCTGCCGGCCGTATACGGCGCATAGGCCTGGGCGGTATCGCCCGCGTCATTTGAAAACGTGAAGGGTGTTGCCTTGACCGTCATGCCCTCGACAGTCTTCACGAAGTGACTGAAGAACGCTCCGCGACGAAACTCGCCGTCGGTCACCGCCTGCAGTCCGATATCTTCCTGAAACCGAACGACCTCACGAATGGCGCCGTCCTCCAGGGTGTGCAACTCGCTCTCCGCCATCGCGCCTTCACGGACCTTGTGCCGCGCCTCAATCAGCGCGCGCGGACGCAACAGGCTGCCGACGTGATCGGCATGAAAGGGCGGGGTATTGTTCATCTGTATCTCCCGGATGCGATTAAAAGGGCGGCGAGCGCGATGGGTGGGTAGCTGCTGCATGAGGCGCAGAACGCCAGCGCTCAACAGTCGGCGGCGGGACGCGGTGAAAAGTGCTCGCGCTTTGTTGCCACCTCTTTCCAGTCGTCCGCCTCCGCGAACGGGTTTTTCTTGCTGGCGATGTTCGGCCACGTCTTGGAGAAGGTCGCGTTGAGATCGAGCCAGTGCTCGAGGCTGGGCTCAGTATCCGGCTTGATCGCGCTGATTGCACATTCCGGCTCGCACACGCCGCAATCGATGCACTGATCGGGATCGATGACCAGCATGTTTTCGCCTTCGTAGAAGCAGTCGACCGGACAAACTTCCACGCAATCGGTGTACTTGCATTTGATGCAGGCTTCCGTAACGACGAAGGTCATCGGTCACGCCCCGGCTGATTGGCGGCTCTCTGAAGAATTGCTGATGGCGGCTGCGAATCTTCGCCGGACGCCTGCCGGGGCGGCGCCGTGAGCCGGCGCTTGCCGTCTGCGGTTAGTGCCACGCCGGGAGCATCGAGGCCCTCTCGATCCCAGAGTTGGCAGGTGACCGGTTTGTGTTTCTGATCGAGGGCTTCGCAATAGTTGCTGTAGGTGCACGTCCGCACCGCTCGCCCTTCTCCGCGGGAAAGCTTGAGAAACCAATCGGGATCGGCGAGTGATTGCCGCGCTGCACCGACGATGTCACACGTTTCATCGGTAAGTAGACGCTCAGCCATTTCGAAATTGTGCACGCCGCCGGTGCAGACGATCGGGGTATTGAAGCCGGCCTGTCTGATTGCCCGCCGTATTTGGGCTGTTGGTTCTGTGTTGCGCCCAAACGGACCACGCTCGGAAATGTATTGCGGCATGCACTCGTATCCGCTCGGCCCGGTGTAGGGGTATGCTGCTGCTCCGACATTCGGCTGCTTGGCGTCATCAAACTTGCCTCCGCGGGACGTTGAAATGAAATCCATTGTCGCGCGTGCGAATTCGACACCGAAGAACATGGCCTCATCGACCGAGCTGCCGCCGTCGATGCATTCGTCGGCGAGATAGCGGCAACCGACTACATAGTCGGGCCCGACGCGGGCGCGGACTGCCGCCAGCACTTCCAGCGGCAGGCGCACGCGCTGCTCCCGCGCACCTCCATAGCCGTCCTCCCTGGTATTCGTGCGCGAGAGAAACGACGCCATCGTGTAGGCGTGCGCGTAGTGCAACTCGACGCCGTCGAAATCCGCTGCCTTCGCGCGCAAGGCCGAATCGGCAAACAAGGGCGGCAACACCGCGGGCAACTCGCGGATGTGTGGAAGCTCCATGTCGGTGACGCGCTCACGGTAGCCGAAATGCAGGGATTGGAGCTCTTGCGGCGAGAGAATTCGCGCCAGTTCGACGTCGTCAAGCGCCGCCAACCGCGTTCTCACCTCTGCGTCGACGAGGCCGTGAACGCCAAGCGCGCGGCGGTGCGCATCGGTGATGCGTAGATATTGCTGCAGGAACTTCGTGCGTGGCGGGCGCCGCCGGATCGCCAGGAAGTCGATCAGTTGGACGAACAGCTTCGTGCAGCCGCCACTGGCTTCACGAACCGCCGCAGTGAGCCGCCGCAGCCCCGGCACGAAGCGGTCGTGGCCGATGCGCAACAGCGGTCCGCTCGGCACGTCCCGAATCCCGGTCGCCTCCACGACGATCGCGCCCGGCCGTCCGGCGGCGAAGCGCGTGTACCACTCGATCACCTCATCGGTCACAAAGCCATCGTCGGTCGCCCGCCAGGGCACCATGGCAGGCACCCAGGTACGCTGGCGTAGAGAAAGATTGCCGGCCTCCAGAGGCGAGAACAGGCGCGAGCGGGCGGCCTCTTCCATGGTCGGAATCCGGCCTTGTGCCGGCGCGAAGTGGATGCGTTGAGGAGGTCGCCACATATTGTCTCGCGCCGCCGTAATGGCCAAGGTCGTTTGACTTCGGTCAAAGAGTTTAGATATAAATATCTTAGTTGTAAACTGTTTGAGTGGCGGTCGATGGCGGCGAAAAACATGGAACCGAGCAAATCCAGCGAACGGCTCGTACTGGGTTTCGGTTTGACATTCGCCGATCTGTACGATCGCGCGGGCCTTGAGCGGCTGGATGCGGGTTTTCTGACCTTCCTCAATGGCGCCGACGCCGATCTGCACGATCGGCTCATCGAGGTCCGCCGCGACAGCGGCGCTGCCGACAGGAAGGCGCAGGCGGAGTTGCTGCTCGCGCTCGTTCCCCATGTCGAAGACTTCATGGGCGATCTGTTCAAGATTGCGGACGAGGTTCGGCGGCTCCAGGTCCGGCATGACGAACTCGCGCCGCTATACGCGGTAAAACGGTCGTTCGTGCAGCGGCGGGCGACCAAAGGAAAGGTCGCCGCCGATGCCGCCAGGATCGACGGCCCAGCGATTGCGCAGCAGCTGGCTTTTCTGTTCGGCGAGCCATTGACGGAACTGGCATTTGCCCGTCGCGTCGGCGAATGGCTGAAATCGGAGCCGGAACACCGCGCCGCGCTCGAGCTGGCAGCCGCATACGCGACGTGGGCGACGCTGGCTCCGGCCGGACAGCGTCGGCACGGCGATGGAATCCTGTTCAAGTTGCCGCAGAAAATTGATCGGATGAATTCAATTCCCTCGCAGCCGGTGATCAAAGACGGAGTGACCGTGCTCAAGGGCTCCGGCGACCGGCAGCGGCATCGCGATGGCTTTAGGCTGACCGACGGCGGCGCGAGCTTCGCTCAAGCGCTCGATCAGGCGAGCTACTGCATCTGGTGCCACAACCAGGGCAAGGACAGCTGCTCCCAAGGCCTTCGCAACCGCAAGACCGGCTTCTACGAGCACGACGTCTTCGGTGTAGAGCTTCTCGGTTGCCCGCTGGAAGAGCGCATCTCCGAAATGAATCTAGCGCGAGCGAAGGGCCACGCGATCGGCGCGCTCGCGATCGTCGCGGTCGACAATCCCTTATGTGCCGCAACGGGTCATCGCATTTGCAACGACTGCATGAAAGCCTGCATTTATCAGAAGCAGGAGCCGGTCGATATTCCGCAGGTCGAGACACGCACGCTCAAGGAGGTTCTTGCGCTGCCGTGGGGGTTCGAGATTTACGCGCTGCTCACGAGGTGGAATCCGCTCAATTTCGCCAGACCCCTTCCAAAGCCTGCAACGGGCCGCAAGGTTCTTGTTGTTGGATTGGGACCGGCGGGTTTTACCCTCGCTCATCATTTGCTCAACGACGGCCACGCGGTCGTGGGTATCGATGGCCTCAAAATCGAGCCGCTTGCGCCCGACCTGTCGGGCGTCGATCTTTCCGGCCGCCGATCGTCGTTCCGGCCGCTTCGCGATGTTGGCGAAATTCACGAGGAGCTCGATCGACGGACGATGGCGGGCTTCGGCGGTGTCGCCGAGTACGGTATCACCGTGCGGTGGGACAAGAACAATCTCAAGATCATTAGGCTGCTGCTGGAGCGCAGGGCGAATTTCACGATGTATGGCGGCGTGCGGTTTGGTGGCACGCTGACGATCGATGATGCGTTCGCGAGAGGTTTCGATCACATCGCTCTTTGCCTCGGCGCGGGGAAGCCCACGATCGTCGCGATGGAGAACGGTCTTGCGCACGGTGTACGTCAAGCTTCCGATTTTCTCATGGCTTTGCAGCTCACCGGAGCGGCGAAATCCGACAGTGTGGCAAATCTCACCGTGCGATTGCCGATCGTGGTGATTGGCGGAGGTCTCACCGCGATCGACACCGCCACCGAAGCGCTCGCTTACTATCCGGTGCAAGTCGAGAAATTTCTGGCCCGCTACGAACGCCTCAAGGCCGCTTTGGGCTGTGACGTTATCCATTGGGATGACGACGAGGCGGCCATCGCCGCCGAGTTCGTGGCGCATGCCAAAGCGCTCAGAAATGAGCGCGCTGCAGCGGCGAAAGAAGGCCGGCCGCCGCGGCTCGCGGCGTTGCTCGAAAGCTGGGGCGGTGCGACGGTGGTCTATCGCCGCCGTCTGGTCGAGTCGCCGAGCTATACGCTCAATCACGAGGAGGTCGAGAAAGCGATGCAGGAAGGCATCGCGTTTGCTGAAAATCTTGCGCCGGAAGCGGTCGAGCTCGATACCAACGGTCATGCCGCTGCCCTGAGGCTGAAAAAAGCAGGTCCCCAGGGCGCGCAGGAAACGGTGACACTAACGGCACGAACCATTCTGGTGGCGGCCGGCACCCAGCCGAATACAGTGCTCGCCCGCGAAGATTCGATCAATGTGCGGCTGGACGGAAAGTATTTTCAGGCATTCAACGAGAGCGGCCTTCCGGTGCTGCCGGAGCGTACGAGCAAACCTCGCACGGCGCACGTGCTGATGAGTAACCGCGCGGACGGCCGAGCCGTCAGTTTCTTCGGCGATCTTCATCCCTCGTTCGCGGGCAACGTGGTGAAAGCGATGGCCAGCGCCACGCGAGGCTATCCGTCGGTCAGCAGAATGCTCGACAATTGCCCGCCCAATCCCACAAAAGAAGCCAGCCTCATCGAGCGGCTCGATCACGACTTGCGCGCGACAGTTCATGCGGTAAGGCGATTGACGCCGACCATCGTCGAGCTGATCGTTCATGCGCCTGCAGCGGCCCGGGCTTTTCGGCCGGGCCAATTTTTCAGATTGCAGAATTTCGAGGATCTGGCCCCGAAGGTGAACAGTACGCGTCTGGCGACCGAGGCTCTGGCCTTGACTGGCGCAGGGGTCGACGCCGATCGCGGGCTTGTTTCGACCATAATTCTTGAAATGGGCGGGTCGTCCGACCTTTGCACCTCTTTTCAGCCGGGCGATCCAGTCATCTTGATGGGCCCGACCGGCGTGCCGACTGAGATTGCGCCGGACCAAACCTATCTGCTCGCCGGTGGGGGCTTGGGCAATGCCGTACTGTTCTCCATCGGACAGGCGGCGAGGGCCAGAGGTTCGAAAGTTCTGTATTTTGCCGCGTACAAAAAGCCGCAGGACAGGTTTAAGGCCGAGCAGATCGAACAAGCGGCGGACACCGTCGTTTGGTGCAGCGATGCCGCGCCCGGCATTACGCCGGGGCGGCCGCAGGATTGTGCGTTTGTTGGCAATATCGTCGAAGCCATGCAGGCCTATGGGCGGGGAGCGCTGGGCGACGGCAGCATTAAGTTGGCTGACGTGACGCGCTTGATCGCCATCGGATCCGACGCAATGATGGCGGCGATCGCGCGCGCTAGGAGCGGGCAGTTGCGGCCTTATCTGCATCCGCGACACGAGGCCATCGCTTCGGTCAATTCGCCCATGCAATGCA
>Ga0210410_10004792_pt1 | contig 11841 bp, 10 predicted proteins | sample IncBWC4MmetaG_FD_161058 | JGI IMG/M metagenome (GOLD analysis project Ga0210410, IMG submission 161058) | Forest soil microbial communities from Barre Woods Harvard Forest LTER site, Petersham, Massachusetts, United States - Inc-BW-C-4-M | ecosystem: Environmental > Terrestrial > Soil >... | reverse complement strand
AATGACCCTTGATCAAGCCGGAGCCCAGACCGTCCTGCACGCCGCGAATGAGAGCGCGCAGCAGCGGAATGCGCCCTCGGCAATTGCGGTGGTCGATCCTGCCGGGGATCTGCTTGCTTTCCAACGGATGGATGGTGTCCGCCCGGCAAGCGCGGACCTTGCCACCGAGAAGGCACGAACGGCTGCGCGGCTACAACGGTCGACGGCGGAGATAGAGGATAACATAAATCAGGGTCGAACGGCCTTCATCACTGCCGGCATCCTGGTACTGCGCGGCGGCATGCCGATACGCGTAAACGGGGCAGTCGTGGGCGCGGTAGGTGTTGCCGGCTTGAGCAAGGAGATCGACGCCGAGATCGCGAGCACCGCGGCCGCGGCGCTGAGCCCCTCTCCGATGACAGCTCAGCGTCGGTGACGAGCTGTTGTTAGCAAGGTAATCTGATTTGGCAGTGCTGGAAGGCGGCGGGCTCTCGTTCCGATAGGAGGGCATTTTAGGTTCAGCGCGCGCTGCAAGCTGGTCACTCGACCAGATTGGTCTGGCAATGGAAATAGACCGCGCGCTGGCCGGCTTCCGGCTTCACCTGGTCGATCCGGATCGTGCTGCCGCTCTGCGTCTGGGGCGCGAGATAACTCGCCTGTCCCCATTTCAGGGCTTCGCGCGCGGTTTCCTTGCCGCGCTTTTCTTCACTGACTCCTTCATCCAGCGTCGCCATTCCGCGAATGCGGCTGCGCAGGCCAGGTCAGCCGCCCACCCAATGGAAGCCAGACACCTTTCGCCTACGCCGCGTTGCGCAGGCCGGCCAGGAAGCTATCGACGCTCTCGAACAGCGCATTGGCCTGCTGGCTGAGTTCGCCGGTCGCGGCGCGGACGTTGTCGGCCAGCGCGCGCGACTGGTCGGCGGACTGGCTGGCGCCGGCGACGTTGACCGAGACTTCGCCGGTACCGGCGGCGGCTTGCTGCACGCTGCGCGCAATCTCGCGCGTCGCTGAACCCTGTTCTTCCACGGCTGCCGCGATGGTGGTGGCGATGCCGCTGATCTCCCTGATAGTGTCGCTGATGCCGCCGATCGCGCTCACGCAGTGGCCGGTGGCGGACTGGATCGCGGCGACCTGTCCGGCGATCTCCTCGGTTGCCTTCGCCGTCTGGCTGGCGAGCTCCTTGACCTCGGACGCGACCACGGCAAAACCCCGGCCGGCTTCGCCGGCGCGTGCGGCCTCGATCGTCGCATTGAGCGCTAACAAATTGGTCTGGCTCGCGATTGCCCCGATCAGGCGCAGCACATCGCCGATCTTTTCGGCGGCGGCGGCAAGGCTTCCGACCATCTCGGTGGTTTGTCCGGCCTTGACCACGGCGTTGTCGGCAACGCTGCTGGAATGGGTAACCTGACGGCCGATTTCGGTGACCGACGACGCCAGCTCCTCGGTGGCGGCGGCGACCGTGCTGACGCTGGCCGAGGCTTCCTCCGAGGCTGCGGCCGCAGCGGCAGCGCGTTGCGAAGTGCCATCGACGCTGGCCGTGATCTCGCCCGCCACCCGCTGCATGTCCTTTGTCGCCTTTGCGACGGCATTGACCACGCCCTTGACGTCGGCCTCGAAACGGTCGGCCATCTGGCGTTGCAGGGCCTTCTTCTCCAGCTCCGCCTGCTGTTTGTCGGCCTCCTGCGCCTCGCGCAGCGAACTTGCCTCCAGCATGTTGCGGCGGAACACGTCGACCGCGACCGCCATGGTGCCGAGTTCGTCGCGGCGCTCGCTGCCGGGAATCGTGACCGTGGTGTCGCCGCTCGACAGGCGGTTCATGACCGCGGTGATCGCCGTCAACGGACGCGACAGGCCGCGCCCGAGCAGAAAAGCCAGCAACACCGCACCGGCCAGGATCGCGACGGTGCCGAGGATCAGATTGCGCTGCGAGGCCGCCGCAGCCGCCTCATACTCGGTCGTATCCTTGATGATCTCCAGCACCGCGACCGGCTGGCCGGCATAGTTCCTGATCTGCCCGAGATAGAGCGCAGCGGGATGGCCGTCGAGGACAGCATCGCGGCGCAAGGCCGCGCCATCCATCACGCCCTTGAGTTCGTCCTGGGTGGCGACCACGCTGTCGCCAAAGGTTGAAGAGAGCTTTCTGAAGGCGTTGCCTTCGTAGGAGTGCACGGCAAGGTCGATGCCGAAGCGCTTCTTGGCTCGGTCGACGAATTCCTTGCCGAAGGCTGCACCAACGTCGACATTCGCAAAGCTCTTGCCGTCGCGCATGATCGGCGTCAGGCCGAAGATGCCGAGCGCTTCCCGCCCGGGTTCCACGCCGACGATCTGTTTGCCGGTCCTGATCGCTTCGACCACCGTGTTGCGGCGGCCCGAGACGTCGTCACCGAAAATCTTCGGCGCGTGAACGCGGTAGAACGAGGTCGCCGGCGCCACCTGGAACGTGATCAGCGGGATCCCTTGCGCATTCAGCGCCTTGTTGGCGTCGCCAAGCAGCGCTGCCAGGGCGTCGCGATCGCCCTTGGCGATGGCGTCGCCGACCGGCGGCAGGGCGGCGATCACGGAACTGACCGCGAGTGCGGTCCGCCCTTCATAGTCGACGGCGGCGATGACGCTGTCATATTGCAGCTTCAGCTGCTGATCGAGCGCAAGCCGCGTCAGGGAGCGCTGTTGGGCGATCGAAAAGCTTCCGAGGATGGCGCAGGCTACCGCAACCGTCAGCGAAATGGCGAGGATCAGTCGGGCAGCGATCGATCGAATCTTGAACATGGGGAATCCGGAACTCCGCGAAGCGAATATTCCGGAAATTTCCCAGAAAATGTTTAACAACAAGGCCGATCGTGGCCGCGTAGTATTGCGGGGCACGCATGGCCCCGATGCGGTTACCGGCTTACCGCGGCCTCAGCGTGTCGTGGGCGGCGTGGCGAGATTAGCCGAAAGTATTGCCTTGCCGGCATCCTCGTAATGGGTATCGCGCGCCTGGATCTGCTGCGCGATCGTGTGCATGTCGCGAAAACGGCGCTCGAACCCGTTGGCGGCGAACACCGCGGTGGCGCCGGCCATGTGGTAGGCGGTATCGACCACGGTTGCCGATTGATGGATGGTCCAGGTCGCGGCGATGCGGAGCGCGATGCGATGCTCCTCGGTGATGGGCGCGCCGCGCACAAGGTCGCGCCAGACTTCGGCTGCGGTGGCGTAGAGATAGGCGCGCGCGGCGCGCAGGCTGGCTTCGGTGCGTCCGATCTTGCCCTGCACGGCGTTGTTTTCGCGCATCGCCTTGAGGCCTTGCGGGGTCTTGCCGCGCGACAGCTCGATGGTGGCATCCAGCATGGCGCGCGCGAGCCCGACCGAGGTCGCGGCAAAGCCCATGCTGAACACCATGTTGGTGGTGAGCTTGTAGAGCGGTCCCGGCTCGCGCACGGCCGATGGCGTGTCGCGGAGGGCTGCGAATTTGTCCGGAATGAACAGGTTGTCGACCGAATAGGAATCGGTACCGGTGCCCTTCAGCCCGATCACGTCCCAGACGTCGTACATCGTGGCGCTGGTCACCGGAAACAGGATGGTGCGAATTTCCGGCGAACCGTCCGGCTTCTTCCGTGTCGTGCCGTCGGCCTCGACGACCCGGACATGGGCCCCCAGCCAGCTCGCCTGCCGGGAGCCGGAGGCAAAGTCCCATCGCGCACTGGCCCTGTAGCCGCCGGGCACGGCCTGCACCTCATGGGCGATCGCGCCCCAGGCCAGGATGCCGGGCGCGACATTGAAGATCTCGTTGGCGGCGTCGGGATCGAGATAGGCCGCCGTCATGGCGCAAACGCTGCACTGGCCGAGGCACCACGCGGTGGAGGCGTCGGCCTTGGCGATTTCCTCCTGCATCTGCATGAAGGCTTCGAGCGGCGCCTCGGTGCCGCCAAGGCTTTTGGGCAGCAGCGCGCGATAAAGCTCGTTCTCGATCAAGGCCTGCGTTACCGCCGGCGTCAGCCGCCGCGTCCGCTCGATCTCGTCGGCGTCGCGCGCAATCAACGGCGCAAGCGCCCGCGCACGCTCAACGAGGTCGAAACTGGGATGCTTGGTCATGCGCGTCCTCGCATTGTTGAATTTTCTGTTTTGGCGCAAGTGCAATGGTGGCCCATCCGCGGATAGGGATCAAGTCGGGCGGGAATGCCCGGACGGCTTTGTCACCGCGCCAGCCCGAGGACTACCAGCAAGGCTCGATCGAGGTGTTCGGATGTTTCCGTATCAATATGGCCGATAACGCTCCGAACCCGGTCACGGCGCAGGGCGATCATCTTGTCCGTCATGATCTGCGAGCGAAGCCGAAGACCGTTTGACGGTGTGGCTTCGATTATTGGTCTGAGCCGCAACTTGTCCTGGAGGAGGGACAGATGACGATCGTCGAAAGGTCTTCATTGCATTCGTCAGCCTGTACGATCACTCCGGATCTTGGTCGTCCTGGCTCGCTTGGAACCACCACCAGCACGACATCCCCGCGCTTCGCTTCCAGGCGCTCCAGTCATAAGCCGCCTCGTTCCACGCATCGATGGCATCGTTTTCCGGATGCTGCGCCATCAGCTTTGCCTCCCGGCGGATGGCCGCGAGCACCTTCGGATCGCGCAAATCCGGCACCCAATGCTGCACCGGCCGCAGCCCCTGCGCGCGCAAGCGCTCGCCGCGCGATGCCATGCGCTGTCGCCGGGTAAGCGGCTTTGGCTTTTCGGGGTGGTGGTTATGCTCTGAGCGTAACATGTTACGCTCAGAGCATTTCAATTAATTCGGCTGAGCCACAATGGAGAGGCCGGGCTGCAGAACTCAAGTCGCTCAGCTATCCACCTTGAGCGCGGCAATAAAAGCTTCCTGCGGGATGTCGACCTTGCCGAACTGCCGCATCTTCTTCTTGCCTTCCTTCTGCTTCTCCAGAAGTTTTCGTTTACGCGTGATGTCGCCGCCGTAACACTTTGCGGTGACGTCCTTGCGCAGCGCGCGGACGGTTTCGCGGGCGATCACCTTGCCGCCGATCGCGGCCTGGATCGGAATCTGGAACATGTGCGGCGGGATCAGCTCCTTCATCCGCTCGACCATGGCGCGGCCGCGGCCTTCGGCGCGGGTGCGATGCACCAGCATGGACAAGGCGTCCACCGGCTCGTTGTTGACGAGGATCTGCATCTTGACGAGATCGGCTGGCTTGTAGTCGGTCAGGTGGTAGTCGAACGAGGCATAGCCCTTGGAGACTGATTTCAGGCGGTCGTAGAAATCGAACACCACTTCGTTGAGCGGCAAATCGTATTTCACCATGGCGCGGGAGCCGACGTAAGTGAGCTCCTTCTGCGATCCGCGGCGGTCCTGGCAGAGCTTCAGGACGCTGCCGAGATATTCGTCGGGGGTCAGGATCGTGGCTTCGATCCACGGCTCCTGGATCTCGGCGATCTTGACCACGTCGGGCATGTCGACGGGATTGTGGATCTCGATCTCCTGGCCGTCGGTCAGATGCATCTTGTAGATCACGCTCGGCGCGGTCGCGATCAGGTTGAGATCGAACTCGCGCGACAAGCGCTCCTGGATGATCTCCAGATGCAACAGCCCGAGGAAGCCGCAGCGGAAGCCGAAGCCGAGGGCGGCGGAGGTTTCCATCTCGAACGAAAAACTCGCATCGTTGAGTCGCAGCTTGCCCATCGCGGCCCGCAACACTTCGAAATCGTCGGCATCGACCGGGAACAGGCCGCAGAACACCACCGGGATGGCGGGCTTGAAGCCCGGCAGCATGTCGGTGACCGGCTTGCGGTCGTCGGTGATGGTGTCGCCGACCCGCGTATCCGCGACTTCCTTGATCGCGGCGGTGATGAAGCCGATCTCGCCGGGGCCGAGTTCGTCGACCTGCGTCATCTTCGGCGTGAAGAAGCCGACGCGCTCGACGTCATAGGCCGCGTTGGTGCCCATCATGCGGATGCGGCTGCCCTTCTTCATGGTGCCGTCGACCACGCGGATCAGCACGACGACGCCGAGATAGACGTCGTACCAGCTGTCGACCAGGAGCGCCTTCAGCGTCGCGTCGCGGTCGCCCTTCGGCGGCGGCAGCCGCGTGACGATCGCCTCCAGCACGTCGGGGATGCCAATGCCGGTCTTGGCCGAGATCATCACCGCATCGGCGGCGCTGATACCGATCACGTCCTCGATCTGCTGCTTGACCTTGTCGGGCTCCGCCGCGGGAAGATCGATCTTGTTGAGGACCGGCACGATCTCATGACCCGCGTCGAGCGCATGGTAGACATTGGCGAGGGTCTGCGCTTCGACGCCCTGGCTGGCGTCGACCACCAGCAGGGAACCCTCGCAGGCCGCCAGCGATCGCGAGACCTCGTAGGCGAAGTCGACATGGCCCGGCGTGTCCATCAGGTTGAAGATGTAATCCTTGCCGTCCTTGGCATGGTATTTCAGTCGGACGGTCTGCGCCTTGATGGTGATACCGCGCTCGCGCTCGATATCCATGGAATCGAGCACCTGTTCCTTGCCCGCCATTTCGCGATCGGTCAGGCCGCCGGTCATCTGGATCAGGCGGTCGGCCAGCGTCGATTTGCCATGGTCGATATGGGCGACAATGGAGAAGTTGCGGATGTTGGAAATGGGGGCGGTGGTCATGGGGCGCGGGATAGCATTCGCGCCCCCAAGCGGCAACCATATTGCTGTATTTTAAGGGGCTATCTTCACGCCAAGCTGATTCCACTGATGCGGAAAACGCGCTACGCACAGGGCCATGTCGACTGCATCAATTTTGCCCGCCGGCGCGCGCGCACACCGCAAACGGTCCATCCGGCGGCTGGCGGCGTGGCTTGCCGCGCACGCCAGCGAGCCTAAGGCCGCCCTGTGGCTGGTGAGCGGCTTCGCCGCGGTCCATGCCGCGCTGTGGACGGTGATCCTGGTCAATCTGAAGACCGGCCAGGACGTCCATATGGACGTCGCGGAAGCGTTCGGCTGGGGTCAGAAGTTCCTGCTTGGCTACGGCAAGCATCCGCCGCTGTCGGGATGGGTCGCAGGTGTCTGGTTCAGGATCTTTCCGGTCACCGACTGGGCGACCTATGCGCTGGCGATGGCAACGCTGGGCTGCAGCCTCGTGATCTGCTGGCTGATCGCGCTGCGCGTGGTCGATCACCGCCGCGCATTCCTCGTCGTGGTGATGCTCGCGCTGTATCCGATCTTCAACTTCAAGGGCTTCAAGTACAATCCGGATCTGCTGCAGCTGGTGACGCTGCCGCTGGTGGTGCTGGCCTATCTGGATGCGTTTGAGAAGCGCAGCGTGAAATCCGGGCTATGGCTTGGGATTGCCGGCGCGCTGGCGCTGATGACCAAATACTGGGCGCTGACGGTGATCGGCGCGGTCGGCCTTGCCGCGCTGATCCACCCCGCACGCCTGCAGTTCCTGCGCTCGCCGGCGCCGTGGGTCGCGATCGCGACGCTTGCGGTGGCGATGATCCCGCATTTCATCTGGCTGATGCAGGTGAACTTCGCCCCGCTCACCTATGCCGGTGAATCCTATTATTCGATCGCCGACCGTAAAGAGATCAACAATCTCGCGCTGGGGTATATCGGCCATAATTTGGCGCTGCTGGCGTTGCCGGTGGCGCTGGCGGGCGTTGCGCTGAGCTGGCCGTCGCGATGGCGGAAATCGTTCGCATTCTGGTCGTGCGGCGCCAATTCCGGCGTGCAGACGTCGCAGGCCCTCAATGTCTGGGTCATCCAGGCGGTGCTCGCGATCGGGCCGCCGCTCGGGGCGGTGATATTCCAGATCTACATCAAGACCGACTGGGGCATTCCGCTGTTCTTCCTGGTGCCGCTGGCGCTGATCGCTGTTCCGCGGTTGCGCGTGCGGCAGATCGCGCTGCTCCGGATGGTGGCGAGCTGGTTCCTGCTCACGCTCGCGGTCCTGGCGGCCTCGCCGAAAATCGTCGCCTATGAAGTGAGCCAGCATCGCAACGAGGGCGCGAGCTTCCGGGCGCGCTCCGAACTCGCCCGTGAGCTGACCACGGAGTGGCACGCGCGGTTTCATTCACGCTTGCCGGTGGTCGCGGCCTATGACGATATCGGCCAGCCCGTCACCTTCTACAGCCCCGATCATCCGGCCGCGCTGACGCCGGACGAGCCATGGTCGTCCGGCCTGACCTCGCTCGATGAAGCCAAACGATCGGGCTTTATCGGTATCTGCGAAACCGGCGACTGGAAGCTGGAAAAATGCGAGGCGTGGATGAAGCAGCATGCGGCCAATGGCGAGCGCATGGTGATCACGACCCGCCGGTTTTTTCAGGGAACCGCGGGTGCGGCCACCGCCTGGAACGTCATCGTGGTGCCGCCGGCCAAATAGGCGAGATTTAGGCGATCAACGAATCCGTTTTAGGCAAAACGTGTTCGAGCGAAGTGGTTGCCGGTACGCGTGAAGAAAACGCGTCAAACGAAGAAGACTCAGGTGCCTTCTTCGTTGAACTTGCCGGCGACGAGCTCGGCAATCGCATCGACCGCGGCCTGGGCCTCGGGGCCGATCGCGGAGACCACGACCGAGGTTCCCGGTCCCGCGGCCAGCATCATCAGTCCCATGATCGAGGTGCCGCCGACGGTCTCGTTGCCGCGCGTCACCCAGACCTCGGCGTTGAAGCGCTCGACCATCTGCACGAACTTTGCAGAAGCCCGCGCGTGCAGGCCGCGTTTGTTGATGATGAGAAGTTCGCGGGAAACGGCGCCCGCAGGCACGCTCGCCCCGACTTCATTTTCGGGGGAGGCTTCGTCGCTCATTTGCCGGCAAGAACGCGGCTGGCGATGGTGACGTATTTGCGGCCGGCTTCCTGGGCCATGGCGATGGCGTCGGGAAGCGACCGCTCCTCGCGCACCTTGGCAAGCTTGACCAGCATGGGAAGATTGATACCTGCGAGCACTTCCACTTTCGGGCGGCTCATACAGGAAATCGCCAGATTCGAGGGCGTGCCGCCGAACATGTCGGTAAGGATAGCGACGCCATCACCACTATCGACGCGATTGACCGCCTCAATAATGTCGCTTCGACACAAATCGGAGTCGTCCTCGGCTCCAATCGTGATGGCTTCAATTTGTTTCTGCGGACCCATAACGTGTTCGAGCGCTGCCCTGAACTCGTCGGCAAGGCGCCCATGGGTCACAAGCACTAGACCAATCATCGGAAACTCCTCGCGGGTGCTTTTTGGTGCACCGCACGAACGCGCCACTTTGACCATCCAGAGCCCCCGCGCAAGAGGGGATGTTGGCTAATCTCCCGGAATCTGGCGGTAGAGATGGGGAGCTGCGCCGATCTTATTCGGTCGCGATAGTGGGACTGATATGGTTACCAAACCCCTTCACACAATCGGCCGAATGGTTACGGGAAGGTGAACTTTCAGTTGTCGTCAGCGCAGCGACAACCAGCGGCAGGGGTGCGAAGCCCGCTGTAACGGGGATTCGAGGTATCAAGACACCATTTACGCGTGTTTGGAGCGCTTCCGGCGGCGGGAGCCGCTCCGCGTCTGCGGCATCAAGATCCACCACGAGCGCCACCACGGCCTCTCCAATGAAGTCGCAGCGGCGGATGCCGAACCCCCGAATCTCGATCAGGCCGGCCAATCCGGGCGCAGGCCGAACCATCAATTGTCCGCCAACTGTGTCGAGATGGACACGGTCATCGCCGACCAGGATGGCCGTCGGAACCTGCCCCGCGCGTCCGGCCAGGATCAGATCGAACGCCAGCCGCGACTTGCCGGCCCCTGAGGGACCACGGATCAGCACGGCACGATCACCGACCAGCACGGCCGAGGCATGCACGCTTGCCTCCGGCGTCATGGCACCGGCAGCCTGACCACGAAACGCGCGCCCGAAACAGTCGGCTGGCCCTCGGCATCCGCGGGACCGGCGCGATTTTCCGCCCAGATGCGCCCGCCATGCGCTTCGATGATCTGCTTGGAGATTGAAAGCCCGAGCCCCGAATTCTGGCCAAAGCCCTGATGCGGCCGGTCGGTGTAAAAGCGCTCGAAGATGCGCTCCAGCGCATCCTCGCCAATGCCCGGCCCGTCGTCGTCGATCACAATCTCGATTTCCGATCGCACCCGGCGGCAAATGATGCGGACCTTGCCGCCGGCGTCGGAAAACGACCGCGCATTGGACAGCAGATTGGAGATCACCTGCCCAAGCCGCGAATCATGGCCGGGTACCGAGAAGGTGTCGTTCGGGGTCCGGCCCTCGAAGCGCACATCGACGGCGACGCCGTCGTGGCCGAGCCGCGTTTCGTTGGCGACCGATGTCAGTGTGGTCAGGAGCCGGCGCAGGTCGACCGGCGTCATGTCCTGCCGCTGCAGTTCGGCATCGAGGCGGCTGGCGTCGGAAATGTCCGAGATCAGCCGGTCGAGCCGCTTGACGTCGTGCTCGATCACGGCGAGCAGCCGCGCGCGGCTGTTCTCGTTGCGCGCCAGCGGCAGCGTTTCCACCGCCGACCGCAGCGACGTCAGCGGATTCTTCAATTCATGGGCGACGTCGGCGGCGAACATCTCGATCGCCTCGATCCGGCTATAGAGCGCGTTGGTCATGTCGCGCAGCGCGCCGGAAAGATGGCCGATCTCGTCGCGGCGGCGGGTGAAATCGGGAATTTCGACGCGGGTCTGGATGCGGCGGCGGACCCGCTCGGCACCGTCGGCGAGCCGCCGCACCGGGCCTGCGATGGTGCTCGCGAGCAGCAATGACAGCACGATCATCACTGCGGAAGCGACGCCGCCGACTTTCAAGATGGCCAGCCGCTCGGCGGTCACCATATGATCGATTTCGTCGCCCTGGGTCGAGAGCATCAGCGCGCCCCGGATCTCGCGGGATCGCTGCACCGGCACTGCGACCGACACGATCACCTCGCCGCGCGCGTTGACGCGCACCATGCTGCGCTTCTGGCCGCCCAGCGCATCCGCGACTTCCTTGTAGCCGTTGCCGTTCTCCGGTCCGAGTTCGCGATACAGCGGCAGATCGCCCCGATTGAGCCAGAGGCGAATGGCGATCATCGTTCGCTCCGCGAGGCCCGGCTTCTCCGAGGACGGCGGCGGCAACGGCAAGCTCCACACGATTTCGAGGCTGCGGCTGTCGAGGATCAAGCCTCCGTCGCCATCGAAGATCCGCGCGCGGGTCTTGGTCGGCAGAATCAGCGTCTTCAACACCGGCGCGACGCGCTCCGGATTGATCGAGAAATTGAGGCCGGAATACTCGTCCGGCGCGCGATAGACCTCGCCGGGCTTCAGGTCGAGCAGCCGTTCGGGATCGATGGTGATGGCGTTGGTCTGAACCGTGGCGGATGCCGCGATCGCGCCCGCAATGATCTCGGCCTGCACCAGCAGGCTCTGTGCGCGCGCGTCGATCAGGCCGGCGCGGAATTGCGAGAGATAGAGAATGCTCGCCACCAGCGCCACGAGGCCGGCCAGATTGAGCGAGACGATGCGGCGGGTGAGGCTGGAGAAGGAAAGCGCGAAGAAGAACTGGCCGGCGCGGCGCAGCCAGCCGAGCGGCCGCCGCCAGCCCTTCTCGGGCAGGCCGACGTCGGCAACACGATCCCGATCGAGGAGCGGGGAAGCGTCCTCGTTGGTCAGGCCCGCATCAGGCTGCGTTCGATCCAGCAATGGCTAAAACTGCCCGTTGTCCCAAATATATCCCGCGCGCGCCGCTCTCGTATCCTACCCCGGATGCGTGGAGGCGTCAGTTAACAAACACGCAGATCAGGCTTCCTTGAAGCGATAGCCGACGCCGTAGAGCGTCTCGATCATCTCGAAATCGTCGTCCACCACCTTGAACTTCTTGCGCAGCCGCTTGATGTGGCTGTCGATGGTGCGGTCGTCGACATAGACCTGGTCGTCA
>Ga0210410_10004788_pt1 | contig 11843 bp, 11 predicted proteins | sample IncBWC4MmetaG_FD_161058 | JGI IMG/M metagenome (GOLD analysis project Ga0210410, IMG submission 161058) | Forest soil microbial communities from Barre Woods Harvard Forest LTER site, Petersham, Massachusetts, United States - Inc-BW-C-4-M | ecosystem: Environmental > Terrestrial > Soil >... | reverse complement strand
GTCCCCGGATGTGCGAGTAAAACTTTCATGTTGCCGTGTTCGGCTAAAAAAGCTGAAAACTGAAAACTCGAGTTCTAGTTCTCTGACCTCTGACCTCTGACCTCTGACCTCTGACCTCTGACCTCTGACCTCTGACCTCTGACCTCTGACCTCTGACCTCTGACCTCTGATCCCGACCCTCTGCGCCTAGCCCTTCGCGCTTACCTCTTCTCTTATTAGCTTCGCCGGGACGCCGGCGATGACCGAGCCGGCTGGAAAACTTTTCGTTACGACGGCGCCCGCTCCAACGACACAACCATCGCCAAGATCGACATCTTTCAGAATGACTGCGTGAGCGCCGATCCAGCAGTTGTTTCCGATCTTCACTTTCCCTATGTCCATCGGAAGTGTGTGCGGAGCGATTCCGCCGCCAAAAGTGTGGTTTGAATCGGCGATGTAGACATCGGGGCCGAACATGTTGCCGTCACCGATTTCAACCTGGCCGCAGGCATCGATCATCAGGTTACGATTAAAATAATTGCCGTTGCCGATCTTGATTCGTGTTCCAGCAAACGGCGCATCAATCGGCCAAAGCCAGCAGCCCTGGGTGAACGCATTGTAATTGCCGATGCTGATCTGTGACAACCGCCGGCATCTCCCCTTCCCTTCCATCCGGTTACCGTGTCCGATCCTAATCCCGAGCATCCGATAGAAAAATATCCGGAACCGGCTCGCCAAGCCTCGCGGCATCCGTAGAAGAATCACTTCAAGGTTCATTTTCAAGGCGCTGATTATTTAACTACTACAAGCGACGGCACAAATCCGGTGATCCCACATCCCCACCGAAAAATCTAGCAGAGCCTGAAACCACGGATTACGCGGATAACACAGATCACGAGAGTTTTCGCGCCTCCCCGCTCCCTGTTCGCCGAAGGACGAACTCGCCCTGGCGAGCTCCCTGCTCCCTGCTCAAGTTCAAATATTTTTGCAGCGTTGAGAAGCGGACCGGTTCCCGAGATTGCCACAATTCCGGGATCGACTGGAGAAAAAATTGCAGGCCGTCCCAAAACGGTCGCTCCAAGTTGTGCGCGCGGGCGAACCGAAAATGCCGGTAAAGCTTCGCCAGCAAAGCGAGCGGCAGCAAAGCGAGCGGAGTGCGGCGTAGAGTCATGGCAAAATCATTGCACACCCCCGAGCGGTGTTGCTCGCCTAAATCTCGTGCGACCGCCGTCTTCTCATGCCAGACGTGCACGCCGGGCATCAACATGACTTCGTAGCCGGCGTCCATCAGGCGAAGCGATAAATCTTTCTCCTCGCCGCCGTATCCGCCCGGAGCAGTGGCGTAACCGCCGATTTTCTTGATTGTCGCAAGTCGCGCGATATGTCCGCAGCCAATGAATGTCGGAGTAGGCCGCGGCTCAGTTCGACGCCGCGGTGTTCGCTCATCCGGCGACAGAACATCGAAGGCGACAATCGCGACGTTGGGCCGGCTCTCCAAATAATTTACTCCGGCCGCGACTTCGTCCCCCTTCAGAAACCATGCGTCGTCATCGAGACTAACGAAGTAATCTGCGGCCAGGTTTCGCATCAGGTAGTTGCGGGCGGCGACGTAGCCTTGCGAGTGCGGCCAGCTAATCAATGTGACCTGCGGATATCGCCGGACCAACGCGCTGGTATCGTCGGTCGAACCGTCGTCGAGCAGGCAGATGCCGTAGTTGGCGCATGTTTGCGCCAGTGCGGAATCAATCGCTTTTGGCAGAATCGCCGCGCGGTCGCGGGTCACAATTCCGAGAACAACTTTCGGCGGCATCTTCTGAAGAATAACAGACCTCGGCAAAATCTGCTAAGGGCGAAGCGGTAAGCGGCAAGGGTCGCTCACGCTCTCCGCCCTTTGCTCCCCGCTCCCTGCTCCCTGCTCTTAGCTCTTGGCGCTTGGCTTCCGCCCCCCGAGGCAATTTGTCTCACTGCGCGCCATTTCCCTCTTAATATATAGAGCAACATTTTGCGCCGGTTATGGTCCGCCGCTGCCGAGGCGATCGAGAACAACTCCCACAGAGCGAGTTTGGCATAATCGACCAGGCCACGCCGCTCCATGATCCGGGTCATGATGAAGTGGCGGTTGACCAATTCCATGCAGCTTCGCAAGCGCTCGTCCGATTTGTAATCGGCCGGCTGACTCTCGTGGACGATGCGTGCGGTCCGCGCGTTGGCCAGCTTCCACTTTCTCGCGACTTCAAGCGAAAGGGCCAGGTCTTCCATCAGAGAGTAGCCGGTAAACTCCGCGCGAAACGGTGGATCAGGCAAAGCTTCTCGCCGATAAATCGTGCAGGTTGTGTTCAACCACTCCACCGGGACGACTTCCGGCAGATCCCCTCGATCTTCCGGCAACAGATTGATGGCTGGGCCGATGACGCGACCGGCGAACGTTTTTTCCCGCCGGCCATTCAGCAATGTAAACATAGTGCGGCTCATCAATCCTGGCGGATAGTAGCGCTGGTTTACGATCATGGCATTGACACCGCCGAGGTTTTTATCGGGCTGAATCGCCCGCCAGAGACGGCTGATGCAATCGGGCTCGAAAAGAATATCGTCGTCGAAGAAACAGATGAATGGCTTGGCCGCCATGGCGGCCCCTTGATTGCGCTGGGGCGCGGCGCCGGAAACGTCGGCAGCGACCCACTTTATTTGCGATTGCAGGTCAGGAATCATGGATTGGCATAACTGTTTGGTTGCGGAATCGTTTGAAGCGTCAATCACGATGATCTCCAATGGCTGAGCGGATTGCCCGGCAAGACTCTCAAGAGTTCTTTTAAATAGAGTCGCCCTGTTTTGCGTTGCGACGACAGTTGAAATCGGGACCAGGTTTGGCATTCAGTCGAACTCTACAAGATTGATTAAGTGCTTGGCTTTCTGAGCGCGACTAAGCTGCGGCACATGCCCGGAATCACCCGCGTGGAATACCACCATCCAAGGCGCAACCCGTGCTTTACGCTGCGCAAGAGCCGACGACTCGCGTTATCTTCAGGCAACGAGATAATGCTGTAGCGTCGCTCTTTCACCAAGAAGTAGACCGCAGCTGCAGTCGAGACAAGTAGCGCGTCGTGGAAGGCAATGACACCACCAGGCCGCAGTAATTTATCGAGGTAAAAGGCGTCTGTTAGTTTTTGCCCAACCTGGTGACCGCCATCGACGAAAGCAAAATCCAGGTCTGTTTCGCCGCGGTTAACTGCTCCGTGCAGGTAATTTTCGGAACGTTCAGGAAGCCACTCGACTGTATTTCGCAGCCCCAACTTTTCTAACTCGAGCAAGCCCGCGCCGCCGGTCAGGGTTTCCTGAAACGGGTCGAGGGCAATATGGCGCTCCGGAATTCCGCAATCGCGGCGAGCCGCACAAATGGCCACGCACGACCCACCTTCAGCGAGTCCAATCTCGAGCGATTTTTCTGGACGAAGACTATGGACCAAAGACGTCAGCACCACAGCTTCATCGCGACGCAGCGAAGAGCGATCGATATCATGCGGCTCACCATTTCGATCAAGTTTTAAAGGGTTCGCAAAAAATTGATCGATGAGGTCAGAGACGGTTGCCGGAACCTGATCGAAGGTCTGCACGCAATTAGTTTACTCCGACCTTGCGAAACAGCTCTTCAAACCGTTGCTTCCATGTGTGATTTAGCGTAGCCCTTTTGTAGCCCGCTTCCCGAAATTTTTCCGCAGCATCCGGATGAGTTAAGTAAAAGCGCGATTTGTCGATCAGCTCTTCCTCGGTGCGATAGGTTTCGATTTCCTTCCCGATCTCATAGAATTCCCCGATCTCATCGGTGCAGCCTGTGAGATAGCAGCTTTTGCACATCGGCGCTTCAAAATCGCGAAGACGAACATGAGGAATTAATCTTGAACCAGGCCGCCCGTCCTCCCACACGTTCGAGAAGTTGAGCACAACTTCCGAGTGCGAGAAAACGTCACTCACACGTGGAGCCAAGCCACGTGCATGTGGAGCGAGCAAACGTAAGAGGCGGCGCGATTCATGGCGATAACTCATCTGCCGCCACGTCCGCAAAGTTCCCGCGATGAAACCGGAATCTCGCCAGTTCTGAATGACGGCCTCGACATAGGCACCGGTAGTTCCGGCCGGATGTGTCATTCTCCCTAGGTACGCTTCGGGCTGACTCTCTTTCGCCGCAGCGGAATGATTCAATGCATCCCAACCTGGCCCGTACAACGCGAGCGGCACTTGCGCACGAATGAGTGCAGCGGCCCATCGGTCGCGGTCCGCATAGTGTTGGCCGACGAAGCACGCCAGTTGTTCGCGCCTCCCAGTCTCCACTGGACGGTATACCTCGGGGTCCGCCCCCATCTGGACCCAAACCGGCTTCGCACCGGCATCCAAGTAACGTTCGCGGGCATTCTTTTCGGCGTGCCATGAAAAATCCGCCGCCGCTGCGATATCTCGAACCAACTCGAATTGATAGATGCTGTTGCAGAAAAAATTTATAGTCGGAATGCCGAGTCGCCGCAGCTCATCGAATCCCGACGGATCAAAGTGCGAATTGTAGAAGTAGCTTAGGAATAAATCGATGTGTCGTTCGCTGTGGGCGACACGGACTTCATCAATGATTCGTTGTGTAATTTCAGCGCGAGCCGCGAGCTCCTCACGAGTGAAATCATGGGCAATGTGCATAAACCGGCTCGCGGGCAGAAAATCGACATCTGGCTCCACGATTTCATGACCAAGCTGATGCAGTGCAGGATAAAAATTCGCACTCCATAACGCGCCATAAAACTGGCTCGGATCTTTGGAGTGTCTGACGGCGCAGAAAATACGCATCAGTTCTTCACAAAACAGTAAAGGCCGCAGGCGAACTTACTATCATAGAAATCCAGAGGTCGAACCGCCTCTCTGAAGCCGCCAGCGTCGTCGATGGCTTTGAATTCCGACAAGCGCATTTCGCCAAGAATCTGAATCGGCCTATCGGGGTTCCAGACGCGGTGCGCATTGAACTCTACGCGTTCGCGGCCAACCGGCATCGCAAGTAACAGTTGGCCGCCTGGGGCGACAACACGCTGGAGTTCTCTCAGCGCTATTTCGGTAGCGGATGGAGCGATCTCATCACCGTAGCGCCCCAAACCGATATGCTCGACCACATTCAGGCTGGAGATGGATTGAACTGATGCATTTGCTAACGGCAGATTGAGAATACTTCCGTGGCGAAATTGGAAGTCCGGGAGTTGGAATTGCGGAGCTCGAATGTCCCAGTAGGTAACAGGACAGATTGCCGTTGCCTGAGCCACGAAACCGTCCAATCTCGAACCGACGTCGTGGTGCTCGGCCGGTTGAAAATCTCTTAGCTTTCGCAACGCCCAAACGTCCTGGTAAAAATAATGGCCTCCCCCGGTTTGAGTATTTAGCGATCGATCAAATATTTTTGGCGTGATCTCGCTGAAAGGCGCGTTTCCGCCGAGCTTGCGAAACGTTCGCCAATCCAAAAAGAAATCTCGAACCAATCGAGGACTCTTTAATAGGTGGCGAGCATCGAGTCCACGGAGCCCGCAAAGCAAGCGCCAGCATCCTCGTGTAACCTCATAGAGCATAGGTCGGATCGGAAATATTCTTATCGAGTGTTGCTGCCCGAAGATCGAATTGCCACTCCATCCGTATAAACGTCGCGTTGCCGAATTGGCGTAACGGCAAGGCCATGTTCTCTGAGGAGCGCGCTTAGCGGCTGCCAGCTCTGTTCGCCGCGATGAGTTTCGAAAAAGAGAACACAATCTTGCGGGAGCACATCGACAATCGCCGGTAGCAGTTTCTCCTCGGCACCTTCAACATCCAACTTCAATAAGAGCCGCTGGGGCCGCAAAGTTCCGATAAAGGTTCCCAGATCCAAAGTGTTAACAGTGATCGCGTCGTGTGTCTGTCCCGGCTCTTCGATCAACGCGCCACCGCACCCGCGGCCAGCTTGGAACAGAGCTTTGCCTTCGTGCGTTGAAACAGCCACGGATAGCAGTTCGGCCTGAAGGCGGTTCGCGCAAATTTGTTTCTCGATCCAGCGGCAATTCTCCGGATCGGGTTCGAACGCGACCAATCTCGATTTTGGAAATCTGGTGGCTGCAAGTAACGTGAACATTCCAATGTGCGCGCCACAATCGAGAATTAAGTCCGGCGTGAACGGCACGAGACCAAGATCGTAAACCTTCTGCAGGAGAATTTCATCCGCGACGGCGAGATGCGATAAATCTGAAGGATCGAGGTGCAGCGTAAGACCGCCTAACGAAGACGGACGCACGGCGATTTCAGGAAACAGCGTTCGCCCCACCCGCGAGATCACGTCATTAGATCCGAAGTTATGGCCGCGAGCGTAACCGATAACCAACATCTTGAGTTTGTCCGGTATTGCGAGGCCCGTTCGCCCGAATGCTGTGATCTTGCGAAGCCTTCTTCCGGCGCGGCGGATCCAGTCAAACCACTGCATCTTCTTCCTTCGGGAGCAATTTTAACCAGGCTTGTTTGCCAATTGTACTCACGCAAATCTTAAGAGGCAGCAGTCGCTGTCTCAGGACGAAGAGCTTTGGCCGTTAAATATGGAAGATACCAGACGCCAGTGAGAGCAAATGCAATAAAGCCGCCGATCGCCAAACCGAGCGGGCCTAAGCGCGTCACCAGAAGCAAATCCAGGGTAATGACAAGTATCGCCGTGATCGATGAACTCCAGACCTGTGGAAGAATGACATTGAGGCCGTTGAGCAGCATCGCGTGCAAGGAGATCCACTCTCGCGCGCAAAAATACAACGCAATTCCCGCAATCAGCACCGTTCCGGGCGCCGCCGCTGCTCCGACCCACCATGTAAGCGCCCAGTGCCCAAACATAACCATGAAAATGCTGAGGCCTCCGAAAAATAAGAGAAAGACGCGCACCATTTTCCTATGCGTGCGCTGAATCCAGGCAAAATCTCCCTGCCCTTTCGCGTTTCCGTAGGCCGCCCATAACGCGCCGGTCACAACTGCGAAAATACCCGCAGTCTGGAGGAACACTTTTTGTCCGATCGAGTACGGCGTGACTTGATCGATCGTCAAAAATCGCGCAATCAGAAAGGCGTCGATTTGGAAAAAGGCAATGTTGCAAATTTGAAGCACGAGAAAGCTGATTCCGGTTTTGTAGATTCGCGACCCGGCGGCGCGGGTGATTCTTGAAAATTCCGGACGAACTTCAGGGATCCCGCGGCCGTAGAGTGTCCAAAGCGCGAAGCTCCATTGCATCACCGAAGTGATACCGATTGTGGCGATGACGACGCCGAGCAATCCCCAGCGATTGTGCACGGCGATGAAAGTGCCGAGCAATGTCAGCACGCTTGTAATCAGGACCTGAACGTTACCGATGTGCAGTTCCTGCCGGGCAGCATAAACCGGCCCAACGAAGCCCAGCACGACGGTGCTGACAAAGCCGAAGAAAACGAGCAGCACTGTCCACGGAATCTCGGCGGTAAACCGCGAAGTCGTCGGCGGAAAAACCCGCTGCCATTGGATATGTGGAAAGACGATCAAACCGGCGACCACGAGAAAGAGTCCGATTCCAACAAGCGAAAATACGGCTGTGCTCAGAAGTTCTTTCTGCGTCTGGGCATTGCCTTTGGCGGTTTCTTCGGTGAGCGCGTTTTGCAAACCGAGACCGATTCCCATGCTCGTAAATTGGAGCCAGCCGACAACGGCTGTGATGGTTGTCATCAATCCGTAGCCTTCGTTGCCAAGGTATCGGACGGTGATCGGCAGAATGACGAAACTGACCGCCGTGGTCACGAGCCTGGCGCCGAAACTCGTCGAGATGGCGAGCTTGGCGCGGCCTCCGCGACCGGAATGAAACTGGTTCTGAAAAAAAGCACGCATTCAGGACGCTGCTCCAAATTTATCGGACACAGACTCTGGCTCGATCAAACTCATATTCGCTCCGTCGCGGAATTTCCGGAGGAACGAGCAAGGAGCAAGGAGCAAAGAGCAAAGGGAGCGGGGAGCGGGGAGCGGGGAGCGGGGAGCAAAGAGCCACGCCGGGCGTCATTTTCAGAGTTTCAGCTTTCAGCGTTTCAGCTTTTCAAAAGGGAATTACGCATTTTTCGAAAAAATTTGGAGACTTTGCCCCGATGTTTGTGCTATAAAAGCCAACTCCCTATGCAGCTATCGAAAAAGAAGTATTTCCTGGCGGTGTTCGCGTGCGTTTTCGCAGCCGCGTCAATGGCATCGGCCCAGACTGCCGTCTTCGGTTTTAACGATAATAACGGCGCGCCAGACTCCGGCAGTTACATGCCAGGCGACAGCTTCACTTTCTCGATCAATCTCACCTTTACCCCGGGTGGCACAGTTACGAACCTGGATGGGCTCTCCTATTGGTTTCAGCAGCAGAATCCGAGCGCTCCGTTCTTTTTCGCCATCACGAATCGCGACGTAACCGGCAGCCAGTTTACCGATCTGCAAACTCCGGGCCTGACCTATCCGCAAACTCTGTCGCCATCGAACGCGAAAGACCTCGGGGGATTTCTTCCGGGCAACGCGCCCGCGTTGGGCGCCGGGACTTATTTCATTGCCAATCTGACCATTAAGATCGACCCGTCGGCTCTCCCGGGCGTCTATCAAATCGAAAACACCACCACCGGCGGGAAGACCTCCGTCATTACGGACGATCAGGGCCACACGTTTCCTATTTCCCAAGCCATTTACACAATCACCATCATACCTGAACCCAGTTCGCTCGCTTTGTGCGCAACCGGGTTCGCCCTGGTCGCTGGGGTTGTCCGCCGACGCAACTTTCGCCGTCGCTGATTCGCGATCTTCTCCCAGCCGACCGCATTCGCCGAGCGCAAGGCGACCCGCCGCTCGTTTGTCGTTAAATAGACGACAAAGTTGTAGCCGAACCAGGACCGTATCTGGTAGCATTAGCACGATTTTCCCATGAGACCATTGAGGGCGTTCGCGCGCCAACAACGTGGCTTGATTTTGGCCGAAATGATGGCGGCCTTGCTCGTCATCGGGCTGTTGGATTTCGTCACCGGTTACGATGTCAGTTTTACTCTCTTTTATGGTGTTCCTATTTTTGTCGTGGCGTGGTTTTGTAACAAGCCATTAGCAATTCTCGCGGCCTTGATCGCAAGCATCGCCTGGTGTCTGGCCGACCAGCTCGGCGGCCATCCCTACACGCACAATTGGATCCGCGTGTGGGAGACCAGTGTGCACGTTGGAAGTTTCCTGCTCATCGCCCTGGCTGGATCCGGTTTGCGCATGCGAAGCGATATTGCCGCGACGAGAATTTTCCTGCTGGAGCGCTCGCAACGCCTCGAACGCGAAATCGTAAGTATCAGTGATGGCGAGCAGCGAAGGATCGGCCAGGATTTACACGACGGACTCTGTCAGTCCATTGCTGCGCTCGCCTGCTCCGCGGCTTCTTTATGCGACGATCTACGGAAGTTAAATCTCAAGCCCGAAGCAACAGCCGCAGGGAACCTGGCGAAGCTTTTGCAAAATACGGTTATCCAGGCCCGCGATTTGGCGCACGAATTGGTCCCGGCGCATGTTGCGCAGGTGGGACTTGTCCTGGCGTTGGAATCGCTCGCCGACTCAATCAGCCGATTGCAGAATATTCACTGCACCTTCGAATCTCTTGGCCCCAAAAGAAAATACGCCGACGACGAAGCAACGCATCTTTATCGGATCGCGCAGGAAGCGGTCAACAACGCGACCCGGCATGGGCAAGCGCACAATGTCCTCGTTTCCCTTCAGGCCGGCGAGGATGAGACGACTTTGCAAATTTTGGACGATGGTATCGGATTCCCTCAGAACAGGAAGAACGGCTCCGGGATGGGTCTCAACATTATGCGCTATCGCGCGCGGCAGGTCGGCGGCGAGCTAGACATCGCGCATCCTCCAAGCGGCGGGACGCTCGTTTCCTGCCGAACCCGGACAAATCACTCTGAGCGGAATGAAGTCGCGAACTGTTAAAAAGGCCGGCGTCGTCATTGTCGAAGACCACCCGATGTTTCGGGAGCACCTCGCGCAGATGATTAATAAAGCGGACGACCTGACAGTTTCGGGCGAAGCGGACAACATCCGGGACGGATTTGCGCTGATCAAACGGATCAAGCCCAGCGTTGCCATTGTCGATATTACTTTGAAAGGCTCGAACGGACTGGAACTGTTGAAGGACCTGCGCGCGCACCACGTCAACGTGCCAATGCTGGTGTTATCGATGCATGATGAGTCTCTTTACGCGGAACGCGCGCTCCGCGCTGGCGCGAGAGGTTACATCACCAAGCACGAAGTCTCGGACAAAGTCATGACCGCGATCCGGCAGGTATTGAAAGGCGACGTCTATCTCAGTTCCCGATTCACGTCTGAAGTCATGACTAAACTAATGCTCGGCCGCAATAGTTCGAGCGACCCGATCGACCGTTTGGCTGATCGAGAGCTCGAGGTATTTGAATTGATCGGGCAAGGCCTAACGACTCGCGAAATAGCAGAACAGCTCCATCTCGGTCTGACCACGGTGGACACCTACAAGGCGCGAATTAAAGAAAAATTGAAGCTCAGCAACGTTGCCCGGCTCCGTTCGGAAGCGAGCCGATGGGTGCAACAACACGAGTAGCTCAATCGGCGCCTTTCTTCGGCGCAAGAGCGGCCCACGCCAAAAATTCCGATCGAACAAAACCTAGATGGTTTTAAGGAAGAGCTGGGGATGAGGTTTTCTCTGTAGTTCACGTCGTGGTTTTCGCCACCAGTCTTGTCTGCCCGTAACACCAGTCTTTGGCTTGACCAATTACGTAGAGACTCAGATGATTACCGAGTCGACGACCGCTTTTACCACCTTTGCTTTTGACTCTTGGTTAGGCGCCGCCTTGTTCATCTCAAGAACCTCCAATGAAAAAGAAAAAATCAGCCCCAAAATCCGCGTTCTTTAATCTGCGCACGGTAATTGGTTTCGTCCTTGTACTTGGCGCGGTATTTCTAGCGCTCCTCGCTTCTGGTTTGATTTCAAGGACGCACACCCAACGCGGAACCGGCGCCAGTGCGGCGCTTAGCAAAGTCGTCGGCGATCCTGCACGGGCTCCGATTCAACCAAATACCATCGACGCTACACCTCATAACGACGCGCGAGGCGTTGAGCCGGTGCATACTCGGCCGTTGAGAGAACTCCCCATGATCCCGCCGGACCTGGCTCCTCATCGCGAGGCGCCAGAGCCAATCAAGCCACCCCTTCCACCTGATTCTCCTGAAAAGGACACAGCTCATCAATCCAAATTTGGAGCTGCGATCTCTGCACCAACGGCCACCGGCGTGAGTTTTGAAGGCGTAGGCGTCGGAATTCCCGGATTCGTTCCCTCGAGCAACCCGCCGGATACAAACGGCCGCGTCGGCGCGACTCAATACGTGCAATGGAACAACACAAGTTTCGCTGTCTTTAGCAAGACCGGCACTTTGCTTTACGGTCCAGCGGCCGGAAATACGCTTTTCCAGTCACTCGGCGGAGTGTGCGCGACCCATAACGACGGAGACCCGGTTGTTGCTTACGACATTATGTCCGGGCGCTGGATCCTTTCACAGTTTGTCGTGAGCGGCCCTGCTGGAAGTGCTTCGCACCAATGCGTCGCCGTTTCACAAACGCAAGACGCTACCGGCGCATATTACCTTTACGATTTTCTTACGGATGGAACGAACTTCGTCGACTATCCGAAAATCGGGGTGTGGCCGGACGCATATTATATGAGCGCGCACGTGTTCAATGCGGCGGGCACGAGTTTTCTCGCAGGACGAGTCTATGCATTCGAGCGGCCACAAATGATCCAAGGTTTGCCGGCGCGTTCTGTAAGCGCCAATCTTCCGGCGGGTCC